>Ga0265320_10000286_pt1 | contig 40906 bp, 30 predicted proteins | sample 4827metaG_FD_202087 | JGI IMG/M metagenome (GOLD analysis project Ga0265320, IMG submission 202087) | Rhizosphere microbial communities from Carex aquatilis grown in University of Washington, Seatle, WA, United States - 4-8-27 metaG | ecosystem: Host-associated > Plants > Roots > Rhizosphere >... | reverse complement strand
CGCGACACGCTCTTGCCCTCCTAGACCAAACGACGAAAGCACATGGGCGATCACCAAAGGCCTCGTCATCGGCCGAGTCCGCGCAGCATGACCCAAGGGGTCTTCACGATTATGGTCAGCTCCGTCCAAAGAAACGTGCCGAAGTGCTCGAGCGCTCCGACGTAGGCCAGGTCGAACAAGAGCTTCGTCCGCATGTCGTCCGCGTCCGCACCCGCCGCCTTCGCGAACTTGAAGGGGTTCACGAGCGACGCTTCCAGCGCTGCGACGGGGCTGCCTTGCGGCGCGCGTCCGGTGTATCCGAGAGAGATCTGTGCGAGGCCGGTGATTCCGGGTTTGCAGTCGCGCATCCGCTCTTCGAAGAAGGGAATCGCGAGCGAGAGGTTTCTAAACAGCTCCGGGCGCTCCGGGCGCGGGCCGACGAGACTCATGGTCCCCATCAGCACGTTCCAGAGCTGTGGAAGCTCGTCCAAACGGCTCCTTCGCAAGTATTTTCCGACGCGCGTGACGCGCGGATCGTTCTCTTCGGCCAACACGGCTCCGGTGATCTTTTCAGCGTCGGGACGCATCGTGCGAAACTTCAACATGTCGAACTCGACCAGCTCGTGACGACTCAGGTCCTTGAATCCCGCCGCACGCCGCTGCCGATAAAACACAGGCCCGGGCGAATCGACGTAGATGGCGAGCATCAGCAGCGGAAACAGGAGCGCCGTAAAGATCAGGCCGAGGGTGGCCATCACCACGTCGATGCTCCGCTTGAGCGCGCGAACGCCGCCCCGGGTCCAGCGCGCAACGCGAGTCGGCGCTCGGACCAGGCTCTGATACGATGCGATATCTACTGGGAAGGAAATTGCGGTCATGGTTCGACTCTCGGTGCCCGGAACGCTGCTTCATCGCGACGTGGTGCTACGAGTGGTCGCAGCCGTCTGTCGTTTGGTCCGGACTAATCCAGATATTGAGCAAGAAGCAGGCCGCCGAAGACTTGCCGACGACTTCGACGACAAAGTCGTTTCAGCCGTCGGTGAAGCGTTCTCCAACGTCGTCGTTCATGCCTATTCCGGAGCTCGCCGTGGCGACGTGGAGCTAACGCTGGAATTCGATCACGACTCGCTCAGGATTCGAATGTTCGACACCGGCAAAAGCTTCGATCTCGCAGCGGAACCCGCTCCGGCTCTCGACACCCTTCCCGAGTCGCACCTGGGCCTCCTCATCATACGGGCCTGCATGGATGAGGTGAGCTACCAGGCGGGTCTTGCCCCATCACCCAATATCTTGACGCTCACCAAGCGCTATCTCGCTCGGGACTAATCGAACGTGCTCGACCCCAAATCTTGATTCTTCGGCGATTTTGCCTGCGAGCGCGACGGCCGTTCGAAATACGCGCGCGAACTCTCCCGCCTGACGCTTCCGATGAAATCGGCCGATGTCGGCGCTCACTGAGGCGGCGTGGTGATGCGTAGCACTCTTGCCGTCCGAGAAGTCTCGCAGCATTCGTGCGAGCGCATCGGCAATCGCGTCGGGGTCGCCCGGGTGAACCACTTCGCCCAGACCGTGACGACGGACGAGACGCGCGAGTGTTCCCTCCGGCGCGAGGGTGAGACACGGACGGCCGAGGTACATGATCTCGAAAATCTTCCCGGGATAGATCCTCTCGGCGCCCGGCACGTCGTCCAGCACGCAGAGAACCGCGTGGCTCGCTGCGAGTTCGCGCACGGCCGCCGAATGTTCGAGGTAATCCCTCCGCGATATTCCGAGCGATTCCGTGTCGCGGAAGTACGTCGCTTCAGTCTCGACGACGCGCCCGATGAAGCGGACCTCGAGTAGCCGCGCGAGCTCCGGGTATCGAGCGTGGAGACGGCGGATCCCTTCGATCAATCCTCGGGCGCTCGTCAGGCGGAACACCGTGCCCACGTAGGTGAGCACGAAACGATCCACCGGCGGCGTCGGAAGGCGTTCGGGAAAGTCGTCGGGATCGTAACCATTCGGGATTGCGGTCACTCTCGACGGATCGAGAAACCCGAACCGCAAAAGGAGCTCATCGCGGAATTCCTCGGTTGCAGTCGTTACCGCGTGAGCGCGTCGGAGAATCGCGCGCTCGAGCCAAGCGTTGGCGCGCGACCGGCCTCCCATCTCGTAGCCGTCGCGCATCAAGGTCCACTCATCGCGATAGTCGAGCACGACCGCCGTCCTCGGCCGGAGGCGAACGAGGGCCGCCAACAGGAATTGCGAAAACGGAGGCCCGCTGATGAAGACGACGTCGTCGGCGGCCGCGGATCGGAGACGCCGAACGAGGGCGTACGCGCTTCCGGGGAGCCAGAGCGCTTGCGGATCGGGGATGACGAGCCCTCGGGCGAGGTCGACGAGTCGTTTTTTGAGGAGTGCGCCCACCGACCGTGAGTCGTCGGCCGCGGCGTGCCACGCGAGTTGCTTCGCGGCGTAGCTCGGTTCGAGAGTACGCGCGCGCAGGATCTCGACTCCTTTCGGAACGTCGCGCTCGAGCGAAGCGTCCTGAACCGGAACCGACGGATTTTCGACGGTGAGGACGGTCGGCGTGACGCCGTGGAACGGAAGATACTTGACGAGTTTGAGCACCCGCTGAACGCCCGCGCCCCCTACTGGAGGAAATGCATACGAGATGACGAGCGCGCGGAGCGGGAGCATCAGTTCACCCTGCACTCGGGGGTGTTCAAGCGAAGGTATCCGCCTGCCGTCGCGGGCATGGCCGCCGCGTTCTCGGTCGGCGAGATCGCCAGCTTGCACGACGCGGATGGAACCACGGATACGTCGTAATGGCTTCCCGGCGTGAGCCCTGCGACCACCACTAGCTCGACCCCCTCGCCGAGCGTAATGCGCCCCGCGGCGTCTCGAGTGGCGAACAGCACCGCCGACGTGCGCCCATCGATTCTGACGACGCCCCCGCGCAAGTTGTCTCCTTCGACGTGGTGCGACGGGGCCGGGGCCGCCCCGGAGCGATCGACGGTGATGAAATGCAAAAATCGTCGTTCGACGGTGCCGCGCGCGCTCGACACTTCGATGCGCCACATCGGTCCCCAGGGGTGATCGGAGCGGTGCGACCCTTCGCCGGAAAGCGTCGGTTCACGCAGGGCGTCGAGCTCGGCGTTGTTCGGCTCGAGAGTCCGGATGTCGACGCGAGACCCTCCGACGACCGCGCTCGCGAGCGCGCCGCTGATCACCGGAGGCGTGGTGACGTGTGCCGCCCAGACGACGCCGAACTCCGCACGCTCGAGCGAGACACGATCGTCCACGACGACCAGCGAGGGGCGAACGTATGCGAACGTGCGCACGAATTTTTCGACCGAGCGCTTCGTGCATCCATCCTCGGCGCAAGACGGCGCATACGCTTCGCCGACGTCGCCAACCGCGACGGCGACCAAGCCGTCGTCTCCGAAATGAGTGGTCCGGACCTTCGTGCCCCAAACGCCTTGGTTCGGCGGGTAGTTGAGATGACGACCGCCGTCATCGACCAGTAGCGTGTTGTGATTGATGGTCGCGGAGCCCTCCGAGTCGCCGCCGTCGACGAGAAGCCCGTCGCTCCCGCGCCACAATTCGAAATGTCCCTGATCGGCGTCTTGGTGATCTTCGGCGAGGCGCGGTCCCGCTTGAAACGACGCCCATACCGCCGCGCGAGACCAATCGCTCCGCACGAACGTCAACCCCTCGCCCTTCACGTGCAAGCTCGTCGCTGCCGTTCGAGGCGAGGATTCTTTTCCCCGGGGTCGGTCCGCGAGGAGCCGTACCCAAGCTTGCTCCCTTTGGAGCGGCGGCAAGACGTGACCGACCATCCAGCGCGCCTCATCGGCACGTTGATCGTTCACGCCTTCGAGGGCGACGCTGACCGCCGCGAGCCCCGCCGCCGAGGGTCTTGCCGGATGTTCGCCCCAGCTCCCGCCGTCGTACACCGACTGTTCGTCGGGCAAGAGTGCGTGGGCATGATAGGTGACCGTTTCCGCGAGCCACGGCAGCCGACTGGCGATGTCGATGCCGGCGCCGGTGCGGAATGCGCGCGCGACGAGTGCAATCTCCACCGTCGTGTACTCGCCGTATTGAAGCCCTTCGGGCCAACCGCCGCCTTGGAGATCGTCGTCGAGCTCGGGCAAGACCCTCGTCGCCAACTCGTCGCGCGCGAGCCTGAGCCATCCGTCGGCCGCCGGCGACTCGCCTGCCGCGGCGAGCCCCGCGAAGCTCAGTGCCGTCAAGTAACCCCAATAATAGTTCGCGGTGATCCGATCGCGGAGGTAGCCGTCGGTTCCGTACCAAGTTAGCCACTGCCCCAGACGCTCGAGGACATGCGCTCGGAGCGCCGAGTCCATGCCCGGCGCGTCGCGTAGCCAATCGTATCCGAGCGCCGCGTAGGCGCCGAACGTTCGGATCCCGTACCCGGAGTCGTGGGTCACCACGTCCTTTCCGCCCACTCCGTCCCCCACGACGAATCGATCGTCGAGCAGCGCGCGAAGATACCTTACCGCGCCGTCCGCGTAGCGCGCGTCACCCGTCGCGTGCCAGGCCAGCGCGAGATCGGCGACCGCATCCGCCCAATCGAACCCTTGGTAGCCGGACGGAGCGGCTCGAGAGAGAGCTTCGTCCGCGCGGGTGAGGACGACCATGAAGGCGTCCGTGCGTAGCTTCGCAGATTCGCGAAGGTGAGCGAGCGCCGCGGGGTCGAGCAGAAGCCGGTGGGAGTCGTGGCGCGGGGCATCGAGCCGCAGTTCGACGGCACCCACACCGGCGACCGGCGCATGGCGCTCCGACGTTCTCGTCGGTGGATTCCCGGAGAGACGACGGACTGCGTAGCGCGTGCACGCGAGCGTGGCGAAAACGAACAGGAAGAAGACTCCAACCCTCGCGACCTTACCGCTAGGCATCAATGACTTCATCCGAGCACCCAGCCCGTGTAAAGGCGCACCAATCCCACGGTTGCGACGTCCAATCCGGCGACCAGCGCGAAGTCACGCCACCCGAAGCGCACCCTAAACGTCGGCAAGTGGGTTCGAATGCTGGAATAGAGTGCGCCGGAGAGTCCCACATATATCCAAAGAACGTAGTGATAGGTAAACGACAAGAAGAAGATACCCACCGATAGTCCACAGAAGGAGGCGAGCAGCGCCATCGCCCAGGGGCGCGCTACTGCCATGCCGGCGATAGCCGCGTCTCCCGCGGAGGACCTCACTTGCTGCAACGCCGCGACCGGAATCTTCGCCGAGATGTACACGACGATGGTGAAGATCACCATTCCCGGGAGCCCCAACTCCGCCAGCGCCAACAAGTATGAGTTGTGCGCGGTCATGAAGTTATATTCACCGAACTGGCCGAGTCCCACCCCGAGTATCGGGTGCGATCGCCAAATCGAGAGAGACTCCGCCCAGCAATCGAGGCGCTCGAGCGTCGAGCTCGACGCTTCCGCGCCGTCTCGCCCGCCGAAGAGCAGTAGGGGCGCGGCGAGCGCAGCGCCGAGCATGAGTCCTTTTCGTCCGAAGCGCTCGAGAAAGTAAGCCGCGAGAGCGACGAGAATCACGAGCTGGCCGCCACGAGATCCGGTGAGCACGGCGCACAAGAGAACGAGCGTGAACGTGACGCCGGAAACGACTTTTCGTCCGAACGACTTTCGACGTCCTCGTCCGAAGGCGAACGCGAGGGGTAGTCCGATGCCACCGGCGAGAGCGAGTTCGTTCGGGTCCTGCAGCACGCCCCGATAGCGGACGCGACCGCCGCCGATCGACGTCGTGCCGAGGAGTCCAATGTGCTCGCAGGCGTATTCGGCACCCGGCTCAGCGTCGCCCACGTAACAAGCGCGAACGGTGTCGCAGGGCCGACCATCGGGAGTGCTCGTGGTATCGCCCGCGGCAGCCGAATCCACCACGACGCAACCTTTCGGAGCGAACCCCTGGTGAGCGCCCACGCCACAAACCAGCACAACCAACGCGAGCACCACCCCTGCCACGATGTGTAACGACCGAAAGGTTTGCACGCCGTGCGCGATGAGCAGATATAAAACGACACAAATGGACAACCCAGATATGGGTGCGAACGCATTGTATGGTGCGCGAATGAGAACGGTAGCGGAGCTCCATACGAAAAATAGCGCGACCCAGGGAAGCTGGGGTGTGGTCCCGAGGCGAACGTTGCCTGTGCGAAAATCAAGCAGGCCACCGAACAAAGCTAGCGCGAAGAAGACATACAAAAGCGGCACCACGCGCAGAGACTCGAAGAACTCCTGAGGTCTGGCGTAGATGAAGACGAGGAGAGAAATGATTCCGGGTATGGCCAACATGACGACCGTGAGTTAGGTTCCTTTGAGATGCGAGTTGCTCGGTTATCGCTCCTCCTCGTGGCTTCGTTGCCCGTGCTCGACGGTTGCGCTTCGCGCGATGCCGGTGCTCGAGCGGTCTACGCTGACGCAGCTCGCAACGATCCGCGTGGCCGCCCCTACGTGATCGGTGTCTCCGACGTCGTGCGCGTGACCGTATGGAAGGACCCTAACTTGTCCTCCGACGCCGTCGTGCGCCCAGACGGAACGATCACGCTGCCGCTCGTGGGGGAACTCCCGGCTTCGGGGGAAACCGCCTTGGTCCTGCAGCGGCAAATCGCCGACAAGCTTGCCGGGTTCATCAAAGACGCCGTCGTGACCGTCGCCGTGGCGGAGGTCAACAGCTACCGCTTCACGGTCTCCGGCAACGTGGAGCACCCCGGAATGTTCACGTCGCGGTACTATCTGACGCTGTCCGAAGCGATCGCTCTCGCCGGCGGTCCGAATCGCTATGCTTCGACCGGGAATATGGTGATCGTCCGCGGCGCGGGAAATGGAGCGTTGCGCATTCCCGTCGACTACGACGCCATCCTGTCGGGAAAGAGCCCCGAGCAAGACATCGTCATCCTTGCGGGGGACGCCGTGCGCGTGCCCTGATTCGTGACACTCGTACGAGATACCGTCCGCGGCGCGCTCTGGACGATCGGGACGGGAGTCGGCTCCCGGGTGATCGGCCTCGTGGGCACGGTCGTCGTCACTCGATTCATCGCGCCCGCAGACTACGGTGAGGTCACGGTCGCGGCGGTGTTCGTCATGACCGCCAACCAGATCTCCACGATCGGGTTCGGACAATTCCTCGTCGCTCGGCCCGAAGCACCATCCAGCGTGGCGTTCCACGTGACCACGTTCCATGTCGGTCTTGGAGTGTTCGCCGCGGCCGTCGTTCTTGCCGTCGGTCACCGTTTCGGGCCGGCGCTCGACGCCCCGGGGATGACGCGTTTCCTTCCCGGCCTCGTGTTGAGCGGGCTCGTTGATCGCCTCGCCTACGTCCCGGAGAGGATCTTGGTGCGCGATCTGCGTTTCCGCGCCGTGAGCACGGCGCGGGCCACGGGAGATCTGACCTATAGTGTCGTTTGTGTGTGGCTCGCGGCGATGGGGTGGGGTGGTTTGGCTATCGTCATGGGCAACATCGCGCGATCGCTCTCGCGCTCCGGGTGCTTCTTGTTCGCTGCGAAAATCCGAGATTGGTTCGACCCCGGTCGCCTTTCTCTCAAGACCACCCGAGAGCTCTTCGCATTTGGCGTTCCGATGTCGCTCGGCGCTTTGTGCTCGTTCGCTTCGCGCCGCTGGGACAATCTCTTGGTCTCGCGGTTCTTCGGTCCAGGTCCGACCGGCATGTACAATTTGGCTTACAATCTCGCGGACGTCCCGGCGATTCAGGTGGGCGAGCAGATCGGTGATGTATTGCTTCCGTCCTTTGCTCGGATGGACCCGGCTCGCCGCCCCGACGCTCTCGTCAGATCCATGAGCTTGCTCGCTCTCGTGGTATTTCCGCTCGCGATCGGGTTGGGTGCCGTAGCGCCCACCCTCGTCGCGGCGGTATTCGACGCTCGGTGGCGACCAATCGGTCCGATGCTCGTGCTCTTGTCCGCGCTTTCCGTCGCGCGGCCGGTAGGGTGGATGGTCGAGTCCTATTTGCAGGCTCGCCAGAAGCCGCAGACCATCCTGTGGCTCGAAGGATTCAAAGTAGTCGCGCTGGTACTCCTGATCGTCTCGCTGGGTCGGGCGGGACCTCTTTTCACCTGCGCAGCCGTCGGCGCAGCATTCGGAGTGCATGCGCTCGCTTGCTTGTGGATAGTGCGCTGGCTCGACGGAATCTCGCTCGGTCGCTCCCTCGGCGGTCTCGTTCCAGCACTCGTCGCGTGCGCGCCCATGGTTGCCGCCGTGCTCGGAACGCGTCACGTCGTCGGGCTGCTCGCCATCCACACGCATTTCGTCGCGCTCGGCATCGAGGTACTCGCGGGCGCCGTGACCTATGCGGTCGCAGTGTCGTTGGTGGCTCGCGACGTCAGCCGCGAACTCGTCGAGCGTGTCGTCGACGCGATGCGGTCTCACGCTTGACGACGTGTTCGGCCTCTCGCAGTCGGAGTCAGAGCGCACAGCGGAACCCCAAGGGTTCGCTCCAATCGGAAAGGTCGTACCAATCGCGCGACGAGGCGCGTTGCCAAACGGCTTCGCTCTTGTATCCACCGCCTCGCCCCACGTAACGGGTGCCCGTGGCAGGCCCGGTTGGGTCGCTCATTGGCGAGGCTTGATAGAATGTCGCGTCGTACCAATCGGCAACCATCTCGACGACGTTGCCCGACATATCGAGCGCGCCGTAGGGACTCGCTCCGTCGGGATGGCTACCCACATTTTGCAGGGCATCACCGCATCCGACCATGTTGGCGCGAGTGCAATCGACGTCCTGGTTTCCCCACGGGTACTTTAGTCCGGTGGTGCCTCGGGCCGCTTTCTCCCATTCCGCTTCCGTGGGAAGGCGCTTCCCTACCCAGGAACAATAGGCTTTGGCCTGACTCCATTCGATACAAGCGGCCGGAAAATCGGTGCGCGTGCAATCCCAAGTACATTGGGGTTCATCACAGACGCTTGCCTGTACACAAGCCGTGTACTGGTCTTGCGTCACCTCGGTTCGGTCGATTTGGAAGGCACCGAGGGACACCGTGTGAAGTGGTTTCTCGTCGTCCATGCAATCGGTGTCGACCTGCGCCTCGCATCCCATCGCGAAGTCACCGGCAGGTACCGAGACGGTGTCGCCCGGCTGCGCGTTGCTCGTGCAAGCGAAGGAAACGGTGCCCGCCTCGCTCCCCGAACCTCCGGCGCTCGGCGCGCTTGCCGCCGAGCCTGAATCTCCGCCGCTTCCGGAGTTCGAACCCGACCCCGTCGCGGGCGAGGTCGTCCCCGTCGGCGTCTTTCCACACGCAAGCACGACTAGCGAGAGAACGATACTCCAGCGCCTCCCTCTGAAAGTGGGCGTGAGTTCATCGTTACTAAAGGCTTGCATTTAGGATCTCACTGCTACGCAACGCGCGTGCCAGTGGCCGATGATTGGGTTTTTTCGGAAAAGCGGCACAGCAACGTCCCCGAGCAGAGTTGTTCCGCGCAGGGGTGGGGTAATTCTCCGTGAGACAGAATGTCTCCGTGGCGAATCTGCTGTTCGCTTCGAAGGCGTTTTGCTTCGAGAAGGGTTCGCCCAACTTCGATCCGTGCAATCGGAGCTCTGCCCAAGCCGTGGCATACGCCGTGCACCCCTCGCCGTCGTGCATCGCTTCTCTTGTTCTTCCGGCTACCAGAATGGCATCACGATTACGCCCTCCGGGCTTAGCGGTTTCCACGTGTCCGCGGAACGAAGGGGCGCCGGCGGGACGTTCGGCGGAGACTTTTACACGCTCGCGATGCGGGCACCTGGGCACATCGGCGTCGTCATCGGCGACGCGTCCGGTCGAGCGTCGGATGCCGAGACGCAGCTTTCGCGAATATTCCCGAAGGTGTGCGAGCTCGCCGTTTCGGGGCTCTCACCGGCGCGTTTGCTCGCCGAGCTGAATCGTACGGTCGGCGTCGAGCTCGGCCTCGATCGCTTCGTGACGGCCGCCGCATTCGAGATCGACACACGGACAGGCGTGCTCACGGTGGCGAACGCCGCCCACGTCCCGGCGATGGTGCGTCGACACGGTCACGTCTCCGTCATCGGTCGTCCCTCCGGTGCTCCGCTCGGCTTTTCGCGGAGCAGTAGGTACGTGGACGAGCGTCATCAGATCGTGCGAGGCGACGTCATCGTACTGATGACCGACGGGGTCCTCGAGGCGATCGAAGGCAATCTCGTGACGATGAGCACCTTGCGACGGTTGTTCGCTCAGGCCACCGAAGGCGCGGGCGGTGCGCATCGGTCCCTTCTCTCGCGGTTCGAAGCGTGCACGGCGGGCGCCCGCGAGGACGACATGACTCTCGTCGCCCTCGAGATGATGTCCGGCGTCCGCGCGTCGAACACCAACTCGTGCAGGCGGGTGAACTGATGCGCGTACTCATTCTCACCAAGATCTTTCCGAACCGCGAAGAACCTCTCTCCGCGCCGTTCAACCGACAGCAGTTCAAAGCGCTATCGGGTCTGTGCGACGTCGAGATCCTGGCGACCATTCCTTGGTTCCCCCTGTCGCGCGCGTTTTCGAAGTGGACTCGCGCCGGGCGGCTTCACGGCGTGCCCGCGACGGACATGATCGAAGGCCTCTCCGTGCAGCACCCACGCGTGGCGTTCCTGCCGAAGGTCGATCATGGACTTTCTGGCGCTCTCTACGCGGCTTCGCTGGCAGCGACGACATTGCGCCTTCACGGACGGGTCGACGTCGTGCTCGGGTCTTGGGCGTACCCCGACGGATTCGCCGCCGTCGTGCTCGCCGAGCTGCTCGGCGTTCCCGCGGTCATCAAGCTGCACGGCTCGGACATGAACGTCGTCGCGAGGCGTGCCGGGCCGCGCCGGTGCCTCGAATGGGCGTTTTCGCGGGCCGATCGCGTGGTCGCGGTGAGCCGACCGCTTCGAGACGCGGCCATCGCACTCGGAGCGGCTCCCGACCGCGTGGATATCGTCCGGAACGGCGTCGACCGCGTTCGGTTTCGCCCGCGGAGTCGCGCAGCGGCGCGACGGACGTTGGGGCTCTCGCAAGATGGCTTCGTCGTGCTCTACGTGGGACACGTCGAGCGGCACAAGGGCTCGGTCGATCTGGTCCGTGCGTTTGCGTCGATTTCAGCATCCCGAAGAGACGTTTCGTTCGTCATGGTGGGCGACGGCGCGGCGATGGTCGAGTGCAGGAATCTCGCTGCGGAGCTTGGCGTCTCAGTCGAGTTCGCCGGCGCAAGACCTCATGACGAGGTTCCGACTTGGTTGGCGGCGTGTGATGTCTTCGTGCTGCCGAGCTGGAACGAAGGAACGCCGAACGTCGTCATCGAGGCGCTCGCGTGCGGACGACGCGTCGTAGCGACGAACGTCGGCGGGACGCCAGACGTCGTCACTTCGGCCGTTCTCGGCACGCTCGTGCCACCGCGCGCCCCGCGAGTGCTCGGCGCGGCCATTGAAGCGGCGGTCTCTACTCACTACGTCCCAGCGATCGTCTCCGCCGCGCTCGAAGCCCCAGATTGGAAGGAAAGCGCGCGCGGCCTCTACGATAGTTTGATCGCCGCGCTCTCAACTCGGGCAAGCGTGGCGGCATGAAGCAGCCTGCGATCGGCGCCGTCGGCGTCAAGGATCGTCGCGACGACGCGTCGCGGGGCGCCGTGTCCGCACTCGGGCACCGTCTCGGCAAGAAGATCGCATCGGCAGTCGTCCCGCGTTCGATGGTCGTGTGGCGCGGCCCATCGACGCGCAGGCGAGGACGACCCGTCGGGCGCGTCGCGCTCACCTTCGACGACGGGCCGACCAGCCTCACTCCGGCTTACCTTCACGCGCTGTCGCTCTTTCACGTCCGCGCGACGTTTTTCGTCATCGGTGAACTGTGTGCGCGGCGGCCGGACCTCGTCCGAGCGATCGCGGTCGCAGGTCACGAACTCGCGGGGCACGGCTACACGCATCGGCGCTTCCCAACCCTCACGAGAGCCGAGCTCGAAGAGGAGCTGCTGCTGACGCAAACGTTGCTCCCGAAGAGCGCCCTTCGCCGACCGCTCGTGCGACCGCCGCACGGTGCCGTATCGCCGGCGTCGATCTTCACTTGCGCCCGCGCCGGGTTCACGACGGCGCTGTGGTCCCACGACTCGGGCGACTGGCGGACGGAGCGCACGACCGACGTCTTGGCTGCTTTCGACGACGAAGCAGCATCGACGCCGGGCGCGGTCGTACTGCTCCACGAAGGACAAGAATGGACGATGAACGCCTTACCCATGATCCTCCGCAAGCTCCAGAGGGAAGGCCATGAAGTGGTCCCGATGGGCGAGCTTCTCCATGGTTAGCGTTAGCGTTAGCGTTAGCGCTGGCGCGCTCGGCGGCGCGAGCGGTTGCGCCCGGCCCCTGGCCGTGCAGGTGCTTTCGGAGACGACGCGTCTCGAGCGAAGCCAGCCTTCGCCCGAGCATTCTTCGGTGTTCGACGGGAAAGTCGTGCGCTTGCGGGGTGCACGGGGCGAAACGCTGGGTCTCGAACTCAGGATTTCGGACGGCAAAGAGCGCTCCGCCGAGCTCCTATTGCCCGAATCGGCGGCGGTCGTGACCGGGTTTTCCGTTCGTTCGCTCGTCGTTCGCGAGCCGTCGACCAGTCTTTACGGCAAGGGGACCGGCGCGGGCACGTATCCGGACGTACTCGTTCCCGAGAAGGGCGCGCTCCGGTCGAATGACCTAGCGTACTTCGACGTCGCGATTCCGCGCGACGCGAAGCCGGGTCACTACGAGGGAGACCTCAGGCTCGGCGACCGAGCGATTCCCGTCGTTCTCGACGTGAATCATGCGCGCATCGACCTCGCGAAGAACCCGCTCGTCTGGGTGTTCTATTCGCCGAGCGAGATCGCGCGCGCCGCCAATCTGCCCGACGGCGACGGTCCGGCGCTCATCGAAAAAGAGGCCGAGTACGACGCGCTCTTCCGAGCCCACGGCGCTTACCTCGCTTCGGACTTGTCGCCGGCCCGCTTCGCACCACGTCGTCGTTTCGTTCACGACGTCTCGTATTGGCCCGTCGCGATCGACACGACGAGCGACGACGCCATCGAACGCGATGTTCGGAGCTGGCTCGCGCTGTTCCGTGACACCGGCGTCACGCCGTTCGCCATCCCGGTGGACGAACCCCACTCCGCTAGCCAAAAAGATCGCGCGCGTCACGTCGCGGAGATCGTCGGCAGTGCCGGCGGCGGGCGTCCGTGGCTTCTCCGCGGAGTCACCGACACGGCGTCCCCCGTGTACGGCGATGCCATCGACGTCTTCTTCTCACCAAAGAACATCCCCGCGACGAAGCGCGCGCGCGAAGCGAGCGGTGAGCGCTTCTGGACCTATAACGGCCGCCCGCCAGAAGCCGGAAGTATGATTTTGGACACCGACGGCGCTGCGCTCCGGACTTGGGGATGGATCGCCGAGCGTTACGATATTGACCTCTGGTACGCCTGGGAGGGCGTCTATTTCTCCGATCGGTACAACTCGGGAGGACCGAAGAACCCCGAGCGCGATCCGATCTCGTTCGACGAGCGGCGACACGGGGGAACCGATTGGGGAAATGGCGACGGTGTGCTCGCTTACCCAGGCGCGTTGGCGTCGCTGCGACTCAAGGTGCTGAGGCGCGGGCTCGAAGATCGGCTCCTGCTCCGCGAGCTCGAAGCTTGCGGCGCAACGGCGGTCGCAGCGGACATCGTGCGACGCACGGTGCCGAACGCGCTCGGCGAAGCGGGCGACGATCCGTCGTGGCCCGCAACAGAGACGGGTTGGGAACGCGCGCGCGGCGAAGTGCTCGACGCCATCGAGGCATGGTGCCATGAAGGGGCGTAGCTGGCTCGACGACGAGCCTCGCGCTTCGGCCTACGTGGCTCAAGCGGCGCGCCTTCTGCGTTCCGGAGTGAAGCGGCCGTTGGCGTTGTTCGTGACGGTGGCCCTTCTCGCAACGGCGCTCGGCTGCGCGCTCTCTCTCACCAGGCGCGGCTACGCCCCGCGCTACGTGATGCGCGTCGTCGAGACGGACCGCGACCCGAGCGGCACACCGCGGCCGAGGCGTCAGCTGGCCGAGTACGTGCAGCAAGCGGTGTTCACGAGCGAGCCGCTCCTGGAGCTCATTCGTCGATACGGGTTGTACCCGAGCCTGGCTCGAAAAAATCCGCGCGCGGCGCTGGATTCATTCCGAGAAGACATCCATGTCGACGTCTATCAGAACTATTTCGTCGAAGAACGGTCGGTGGGAGCCGCCCCGCGTTCGGCGCGGCTCGTCGTGAGCTATCACGGTCCAGATCGGGACGTCGCGATTGGCGTCACGCGTGACCTAGGTGCGCTGATCAGAACCCACGAGCTCCAGACTCGTCGCGATCAGTCGGAGCGAGCTGCGGATCTCGCGAAGAGCGAAGTCGACGCGGTAAACCAGGCGGTCCTTTCTCGCGTCCGCGAGATCGCGGCCAGGCGCTCCGCGATCGATCGGGCGCCGGGCGCTGCGCCGGAGCTTCAAGTCGAGTTGGTCAGCCTCCTCGGATCCTTGGACGCACTCGAACGCCAACAAGAAGTATCCGAACGTCGCGAAGCGGCTCTGGCTCTCGGAGCAGCGCTCGAAGGACAAGGGCTCGGAATGTCCTTCGAGGTCGTGGAAGACGCGTCGCTGGCGACGGACACGGAACGGCGCGCAGGGTCGCTTGCGCTCGCTGGAGTGTCCTTTCTCGTCGGCTTGCCGCTCACGGCGATGGCGGTAGGCGCATTCGATCCGAAGAAGGGACGTGCATGATGGGTTCTGAAGTCGATGAGACAACGGACGACCCGCGCGAGCTCATCGGGCGCGCTTGGGTCTTCTTTCTTCGGACGCTCTCGTTCTGGCGTGTTCCGTTGGCTTTTCTCGCTGTCGGGAGCGCCGCTTGGGCCGTGTTCGCGATGATCCGAACGCCGACGTATCGCTCGGAGACCGTCATTCTCTATTCCGAAGGCGTCCGCACCACGGACGACTCGGAGCGCCCCGACACCACTCGCAGCGTCACGATGCGCCTCCGCGAAATTCTGATGTCGCGAGTAGGGCTCGACGCGGTCGCGAGGGAGTTCGACTTGTACCCCGACGTGCGACGCGCGCAGGGCCCCGTCGATGCCGTCGAGGAGCTTCGAAAGCACATCGAATTCCGTGCGCCGGGAGGCGATACGTTCAGCATTGCCTTCGTCGGCGCCTCCCCGGGCGAAGCATTGCGCGTGACGAACCGATTGACCGAGCTCGTCGTCGCGCAAGATGCCGACCTTCGAAAAAAGCAAGCGCTCGTGATGCGCGACTTTTTCGAGTCGGAGAAGGGAACGACGGAAGCGAGGCTTCGAAATCAGGAGCAAGACCTGGCGACGTTCATGGCCGCGCATCCCCGCTTCGCGCTCGACGCGACTCCTTTGGCTACCGGCGCAGCGATTCGGGCCAGCGTCGGCGCCGTCGAAGGCGCGGTTCAGGGCGTACCCATATCGCAGCGATGGCGCGTTCCGAATCCCTCGCGTGACCTGTCGGCGTCGACGTCGACGGTGGCCGCGCGCCCGGCAAGCGGAGGCGCGCGCGAGAGCGTGGCCGAGGAGGGACGCGCTGCCGCCGGTCTCGCCGCCGCGCGCACCAACCTCGCGGAACTTCTGACGCGATTTACTCCGGCCCATCCGGACGTGCGAGCGGCTCAGGCGGAAGTGGATCGCGCGACGAGCCGCTTGGCGGCGGCCACCGTCGAGAGCGCGTCGCAACGCGCGTCGACGTCTTCCATGACCGACCGTGCCGTCGAGAAAGCGCGGCCGGCCGCAGCTCCGATGGTTCGATATTCGGTCCCGACCGTGACGCCGAGCAACGCAACGATTCAACCGCCGGCTTCGGGTGCTCCGCCAGCGGCGGAGCGAGACGTCGTCACTTTGGAGACGGACTGGGTGAGGCTCACTCGGAGCGTGACCGAGGCTAGACAACACGAGGATCAGGTCGAAACCGCCCTCTTCAAAGCGAACATCGCCGCGAACTCGGAGAGCGGCGGTCACGGCGTTCAAGTGACGGTGATTGACCCGGCTTTTCTGCCGCAAAATCCCGTCCCTCCCGGCCGAACGACGATTGCCCTGCTCTTCGTCGCGGTGTCGTTCGTCCTCGGCGCGGCCGGCGCCGTCCTACTGGCGATCCTCGACGATCGCATCCACGACGACCGCGACGTTTCGCGATTTTCGGAGGTCCTCGTCGAAGTTCCGCGGGGTTTCGCCAGGAGGGCGCATGTCACGAGCTGATATCTTTCGAATCGTCGACGTTCTTGCCGACACCAATAATCGCACGGAGCTAGTCGAGGTCGTCGAACGTGACGCCGAAGAGGCGGACGTCGATGAGCAGGTCACCGTCTGGCAGAGCACGACTCACAGCCCCGAGATGGTCGTGCGCGTGCACGAGCCGCTCATCTCGCTCGAGCTGATCAACCTTCCGGCAACGTTGGACGCCCGACTCGTGATGCTGCGGGAGCCCGCGTCGGAAAAGGCAAGGACGTATCGCCTTCTGCGCCATCGACTGCTTTCGCGGGGCGATCCGCGGGTGATCGCGGTGACCAGCGCACGACCCGGAGACGGCAAGACGACGTGCGCCGTGAATCTTGCGCTGGCGATCGCCGAGGACACGATGATGCGGGTCCTCCTGATGGATACGAACCTACGGCGACCCGGTCTCGGTCGGATGTTCGGATTCGAACCAGACGAAAGTCTGGTCAGCAATCTCGCCAGATTCGTCGACGTGCGCCCCCCTTATCCGGTCGTCGGCATTTGCGGGACTCGGGTGCACGTAGCCGCACTGCCCGAAGTCGCGGACTTCAGTTCGCGACTGGAACGCACGCTTTTTTCCGTCGCGCTTGCCGAACTGCGAACCGAATACGACTACATCGTCGTCGACGCCGGGTCGGTGCTGGAGAGCGCGGACGCCGACGTCTTGGGCGAATGCGCCGACGGCGTCGTCGTCGCGGCGCGCGCCGGCACGTCGAAGAAGGCAGATCTTCGTCGTGCGATCGACCAACTCCGGCCCGCTGCCGTGCTCGGAACCGTCCTTCTCGATGCGTAGGAAAAACTTTGCTCGCGTTGACACTTCCTCATCGGCACGTCCACCGGTGGCTTCTCGGCTACGGCCGGCACTGGCTCCGCGGACTTGCGCCTTCACGCGCAGAAGGGCCGCGCCACGTGCTCTTCGCCGTCTGCGATCACTTCGAGCCACTGTGGGGGCAAGCGTCGGCCGCTCGAGGCCAGGAACGCGTGATGCGTTGGGAACACGAGTATCCAGGATTTGCCGACGAGTTCCGGGACGCCGACGGAAGACCTCCGCGTCACACCTTCTTCTTTCCTGGAGAGCAATATGCGCCGTCGTCCCTCGAGTCTCTCGCTCGGCTCGCGAGGACCGGGTTGGGCGAAGTCGAGTTTCACCTCCATCACGATCGAGACGACGCATCGAAGCTCGCGGGCGATCTCCTCGGGTACATCGGTGCGTATGCGGAGCACGGGCATCTGTCGCGGGACGCGACGGGCCGTATCCGATACGGATTCATCCACGGCAACTGGTGCCTGGCGAATTCTCGGAGCGACGGAAGATACTGCGGCGTCGATTCCGAGCTCGGCGTCTTGTTCGCCACCGGTTGCTACGCCGACTTCACTTTTCCCTCCGCGCCCGACGAGACGCAGCCCGGAATCGTCAATCAAATCTATTGGCCGATCGGCGACCCGACGCGCGCGCGGTCTCACGAGAGCGGCGTCCGCGCTCGCGTCGGTCTGTCGATGAACGACCGAGTGCTCATGATTCAGGGGCCGCTCTCCTTCGCGTTCCGCGAGAACGGGTTCGGAGTGCGCATCGAGAGCGCCGCGCTGACGGCGAACGATCCGGGAACCTCGAGCCGCATCGATTCCTGGGTCTCGCAGGGGATCCACGTCGAAGGGTTGCCGGAATGGATCTTCGTAAAAGTTCATACGCACGGCGCTCCCGATGCTCAAGCGACGTCTCTCCTCGGCGAACGCGGTCGCGAGATGCATCGCGCGCTCGCGAGCGCTTGCAACGACGGAACCCGCTTCGTTCTCCACTACGTCACCGCGCGCGAAATGTTCAACGTCGCGCGGGCCGCGATGGATGGGTTTCGCGGCAACCCCAGTGACTTTCGCGACTACCTCTTGAAGCCCCCCCCGATTGCCACATGACCGATCTTTACGGTGTGCTGTTCCAGAAGTTGCTCTATCCGGCGTGGGAGAGCGGACTCCGGCGTCGGCCGACGCTCGCGCACCTCGAACGGCTCGAACGTACCCAGTGGTGCTCGGCGGACGAGCTCCGCACGCTCCAGGACGAAGAGCTCAAGAAGCTCCTCAATCATGCCTGGAACAACGTGGCCAATTGTCGGCGCCGTTTCGAAGAGGCGGGCTTGTCACCGAACGACATCACGGGAGTGAGCGACCTCGCCAAGCTTCCGCTTCTCACTCGCGAGGCCGCGAGTTCCGCCTTCGAAGAGAGGGACCCTACGGTCGACCCGTTGCCGGAAATCCGCAAAATGACCAGCGGCACGACGGGCAGTCCTCTGGCCTTCGCCTATGATCGCGGCTCGGAGTATTGGCGGCAGGCGACGAAGCTCCGCGGCTACGGCTGGGCGGGTTATCGACCGGGGGACAGGAGTCTTCACTTTTGGGGATCCATCGCCGCGCAGCATCGGGTTCCCGCCAGCGCGAAGTTGAAATCGGCGCTGGATCATCTGGCGCGGCGCGAACACTACGTCGATTGCTCGGACCATTCGAACGACGCACTGGCAAGCGTCGTCAGACAGATCCGGGATCAGTCGCCGCAGGTGATGGTGTGCTACGCGCAGGCCGGTGCTGCGCTCGCGCGCTACGTCGTCGAGACGAAGAGCCGCGACTGGAAGGACATCGCCGTAATATCCGCCGCCGAGCGGCTCTTCCCCGCCGATCGGGAAGTCATGATCGAAGCTTTCGGACCGGGGATCTTCGAGACGTACGGCAACCGCGAAGTCATGCTCATCGCGGCAGAGTGCTCGGCCCACCAGGGGCTTCACGTCTCCATGGAGAATCTCGTCGTCGAAGTCATCGTGCGAAGCGACTCCGGCGAACGACCTGCCGATCCGGGGGAACTAGGCGAAGTCGTCGTCACCGATCTTCACAACTACGGCGCTCCGTTCGTCCGCTACTGCACGGGGGATCTCGCGGCGGTGCTTCCGTCGGACCGCTGCGCGTGTGGACGCTGGCTTACCCGCTTGCAGACCGTGGAAGGGCGTTCGACCGACACGCTGCACGACGGTGCCGGACGGCCGGTAGGCGGCATGTTCTTCATCGTCTTGTTCTCCGTGCTCGCCCACAAAGTTCGCGGGTTTCAAGTCGTCCAGCGCAAGGATCGCTCCATCGATCTCAAGCTCGTCCCGGGCAGCGCATTCGACGATTCGGTGCTCGAGCTCGTCAAGAGGAGCTGCACCAAGGGGATCCCCGGCGTCGCCGTTCGAACGGAAATCGTATCGGAAATTCCGGTTGGCCCCGGCGGCAAGCTTCGCGTCGTCGTCGTCGAGAGCTGACGTGAATGACAAAGCGAGAACGCGGAAGCCGGTCGAGAGCGACGGCCTTCGTGGTCTGCGCACTCGAAATCGGCGTTCTCGGCGCAGCTCGACGCGCCGTTGCATCGCCGAAGCTCCAAGGAGTGGGCGAAACGGCGGTCGGATACACCGATAACATTCAATCGGCGCCGGAGGTGCCCCTTCCCAACGGAACGCCGAAGTCCGGGGGTGCCTTCGTTCTCCTGAGCCCCGGGGTGGTTCTCGCTGAGGCATCAGCGCGCTACGTGCAGCGTCTCAGCTACCGGTACACTTACAACCTTTTTTTCAGCAACACGAAGGCGAGTACCTCCTCCAATCAACTCGAGTACCGCGCGTTCTTCGATGTGTCGCCGCGAGTCGGCCTCGTCCTCGCCGCGAACGTCGTTCAATCGAACCAGTATTCCGCGATCATCCTGTCGGCTCCGGCGGCCGGCGCGGTGAACGCCTTACCTCCAGGATCGGGCTCGTTTCTTTCCGCGACCGCGGACGAGCTCCTTTCATACGACGCGGGTCCCGGATGGCGCCTGTACGAAGGCGTGTCGGTGGCCGAGCAAACACCTATCTTCGACACGGTGGCGCCGCGCACTTTCGCCCCAGGCGCCCGCGTCGGCGTGGAACGGAGCTTCGAGCGGGACGCGGTCGGCGTCGAAGGGCGTGCGGATTACAGCGACGTCACCGGGAGCCTTCGCCCCGACGGCACTCTGCTCGGCGAACAACGACAGCTGATCGGCACCGGGCTTGGCTCGTGGCGCCACGACTTCGGGCGTTCATTCACGAGTCGCGCCGAAGCCGGTGCATTGCGCGTCGAGCGACTGAATACCGGGCGCGGTTTTTGGCAACCCGCGGGCGCCGCGGTGTTCGCGTATGTCACTGAGCTCGCGGACGCCGACGCCGCGTATGCACATACAGTGGCGACGAACCTGCTTCTCGGACAAACGCTCCTCGTCGACGAAATACGCATCCGTGGCGCAATCCCACTCACAAAAAAGGGCGAGGTTCTGGTCGCGTCGACGGCGGGAATCCAGCGAGGCCGAATCCTCGACGAAGACGCCCGGCTCGCGGCCCACGTGGACGCAATCCTCGTCGACGTGGGCGTCGGTTGGCAAACAACGGAGTCGCTCCTCCTTGGAGTCAGGTATCAGCATGTTCATCAAATCTCGGACACTCAGGTTCCGCCTCTTCCTTTGAGCTTCGTCCGTAACTCGATCCTGATCGGCGCAACTTTCCGATTTCCACCTGAAAGCGAGATGCCGAGGGCGTATCGAGCGCCCCGCCGCGTGGACAGGGCCGACGAGATTCGTGACGCCGTCGAACCGGACGAAGGAGGCGCGAAGACCCGCCCCGGGGGTTCGGGTAACTAGTGCACTTCGTCTCGCTAGGGGTCCGGAACTTGCACCATCCATCGTCGTGCAAGAGCGCATCGCCGTCATCGGCCTCGGATATGTAGGCTTACCCGTCGCGTTGGCATTCGCGCGTAAATTCAAGAATACGATCGGTTTCGACGTTAGCGCCTCGCGCGTGGCGAGTTTGCGTGCGGGCGTCGATGCGACGCGTGAGGTGGACTCCGAAGCTCTGGCTGCGTCCTCTCTGGAGATCACGGCCGATCCGCGGCTGCTGGCCGGCACGACGTTCTTCGTCGTCGCTGTCCCGACGCCGATCGACGACGCTCATCGTCCGGATCTGACGCCCGTCCTGCGTGCGAGCGAAACGGTAGGAGCCGCGTTGTCCGTCGGTAGCGTCGTCGTTTACGAGTCCACCGTGTACCCCGGCGTGACGGAAGACATGTGCGGACCGGTTCTCGAAAAGGCGAGCGGCCTTGCACGAGGGGTGGGTTTCAAGCTCGGTTATTCGCCGGAGCGGATCAATCCGGGGGATCGGGAGCATTCCTTCGAAAAGATCGTCAAAGTCGTGTCCGGTGAAGACGCGGAAACCCTCGAGCGCGTCGCGGCTGTCTATCGAGCCGTCGTCGATGCGGGCGTCTATCGGGCGAGTTCCATTCGAGTCGCCGAGGCGGCAAAGTCCATCGAAAATGTACAACGCGATTTGAACGTCGCGCTCATGAACGAGCTGGCGTTGATCTGCGATCGAATTGGGATTCGCACTCGCGACGTCCTCTCCGCCGCTCGCACGAAATGGAACTTTCTGAATTTCGAACCGGGCCTCGTCGGCGGTCATTGCATAGGAGTCGATCCCTACTACCTCACCACACTGGCCGAACAGGTAGGATATCACCCGCAGGTGATCCTATCGGGTCGTCGCATCAACGAAGGGATGGGCGCCTTCGTCGCCCAGAGACTCGTCAAGTGCCTCGCTCGGGCCGACGTCTCGCTGAAGGGAGCGCGCATCGGCATCTTGGGACTGACGTTCAAACAAGACATTCCGGATCTGAGGAATACGAAGGTTGTCGACATCGTGAACGAGCTCCACGAATTCGGCATCGAACCTTTCCTTCACGATCCGCTCGTTCCGCCCGAGGAAGCCTCCAAAGCATACGGGATACGCCTCACGCCCTGGGACGAACTTAGAGATCTCGATGCGCTGCTTCTCGCCGTTCCGCATCGCCAGTTCCTGACTCGCTCCACGACGGAGCTGCTCGAACCCCTACGAAAGGGTGGCACCTTGTTGGACCTCAAATCAGTCATCGACCCGGCGCACGTGCGCTCGGACGTACAGTATTGGAGCCTATGACATGACTCGCTATGACGATGTTCGTTCGCTCCTGCGTTCCGAGCCGCGGCATTTCCTAGTCACCGGAGTAGCCGGATTCATCGGTTCGCACCTGCTCGAGACCTTGCTCGAACTCGGGCAGATCGTGATCGGTTTGGACAACTTCGCGACGGGCAGCCGCGACAATCTTTCGGAAGTGCGCGACCGAGTAGGCTCCGAAGCGTCGTCGAGGTTCCGCTTCGTGGAAGGCGACATCAGGGACCCTCTGGCATGTCGCAACGCGATGTACGGAGCCCAGATCGTCCTTCATCAAGCGGCGCTCGCGTCCGTTCCGCGCTCGATCGCAGACCCGCTGAGCTCCCATTCCGTAAACGTCGACGGCTTCGTGAACGTGCTCCTCGCTGCGCAAGCCGCGGGCGTCGAGCAGATCGTCTACGCCTCTTCGAGCTCCGTCTACGGAGACGATCCGAGCGACGCGAAAGTGGAAGAGCGGATCGGTCGCCCTCTTTCTCCGTACGCGGCGACGAAGCTCATCGACGAGATCTACGCCCAAACGTTCGGAAGGACGCAGGGCATCCGCAGCGTGGGCCTCCGCTACTTCAACGTATTCGGCCCGCGCCAGGACCCCGCCGGTCCCTATGCCGCCGTGATCCCGCGGTGGCTCGAGAACCTGCTCGCCGAGAAGGAGTGCATCGTGTTCGGTGACGGTAGCTCCAGTCGAGACTTCTGCTTCGTGGACAACGTCGTGCAGGCGAACTTGCTCGCGGCGTGCCTGCCGCGAGGGGCGCCGGCGCACGACGTGTTCAACATCGGCTGCGGCAAACGGACCACGCTGCTCGAGCTGTTCTCCTTGATGAAGCGCGGGGTCGGCCGCTGCCAGCCGAGCGCGCTGGAGGCTGCGCTTCGATTCGACCCGCAGCGTGTGGGAGACGTTCCACACTCGCTCGCCTCCATCGATCGTGCCGAATCCGTGCTCGGGTACGCGCCGACACACGACGTCGCGAGCGGAATGATCGAGACGCTGGCTTGGTACGCGCCGCGCGTAGTGCGTGCGCTTCGGACGCCGCCCGACGTCCTGCATTCGGCAGCTGAAACGGTGGAGGCACCATGAATCATTCACTTCTTCAGGACGGTGAAGCAACTGTGTTGACCGTTCGCGGTGAGCTGGACGCGCTGTCTTGCCCAGAGCTTCGTCCGGTGCTCGATGCGATGGTGCAAGCGCGGAGGCGCACTGTGACGGTGGACCTCTCTGGATTACGGCTCATCGACAGCTCGGGCGTGGGCGCCATGGTGTCTCTCTACAAGCGCGTTCGCGCCAACGGCGGCGAGGTGCGGTTCGTCGGAGTGACCGCGCAACCGCTGGTCATCTTCAAACTCCTCCGCCTCGATCGCGCGCTCGACCTTTCCTGAGGTGCGTTGGTCAGCGGGGCCGAAGGTCGAGTCGGGCCCGCGTACTGAACGCTCGACAGACGTCGGACCGTTCAGTGACGGAACTCCGCAACGTGTGGCCGTCGCGGACCGCGTACATGGTGGTTTCTGGTGGAGCTGCTCGCTGGTCGGCGAGTGGACGACGTTCCAGGGCGCCGCCCGCATTTGGCACAGCGCATGCTCCCGAATTGATGGCGTGCCCGCGGATCGGCACTGCAAAAGGAGGTCACGATGACAACTGTTGCAAACATCCTCTCGACCAAGGGCCACGCCGTGCATTGCGTGCGTTCCAACGAGCTGGTTTTCGAGGCTGTCCGAAGAATGGTTGCGCACAACGTCGGTGCCTTACCAGTCATGGGAGACGACGAGCGGCATCTGGCCGGCATCATCACGGAACGAGACTATCTTCGGCGCATCGTCCTCGAAGGTCGCAGCTCGAAGAGCACTTTCGTGGAAGAGATCATGAGCCGTCGAGTCGCGCACGTGGTGCCCGACACGACCGTCGACGACTGCATGCACCTGATGACGGAGCTTCGTATCCGCCACCTGCCGGTCATGGAAGGAGACGAGCTCATCGGTATCGTTTCCATTGGTGATTTGGTAAAGGCGCAGATTTCCGACCATCGATTGAGCATCGAGCAGTTGACGCAGTACATTCAAGGACGCGCCTGACGCGCGAAGCCGTCGGTTTGCCGAAGCGTGGCAAACGACGTCACCGCGGCGGGACGTCTCATTCGAGCGCTCGGCGACGCGATCCGCCGTCCTATCGCGGTGGGACCGTCTAAGGCAATCCGAGCATCAAGGTCACCATCGGCGCGCCGCGCGGACCGCCGTCCGTGGAGGGCCCGAACGTCTCTTCCAGATCGGTTCCGACCCAGCCGGCGATGAGCCGCGTACGGTCATCGCCCATCGTGAGCCCGGCTTGCAACGACACGTCGGCAAAGTCGTCGCTGCCTTGCCGATGCGTGGCCGTGGTCGATAAGTAGGGGCGAACGAGGCCAGTTGGGAGCTCGAGCGTCAGCCGCCCTGCATAGGCGCTGGGCATCACGCCTGGATTTTGCTCGGCGGTTCCGAGAGCGTCGATGCGGAGTGGGCCCGCGTGCAGCGAGAGCACCAGTGACAGGAGAAGCTCGTTCATCGTTGCACCAGGAAAAGCGGCGCACGGGGTACCTGCGCGAAGTCGAAGTCGTCCTCCAGGTGCCCGAGGCCCGCCGCGTCCTCCCGGACCATCGGGCGCGGATCGGGGCGCCCGTCCGTAGCGGGATCGAGCCTTCTGCTCGTGATGAAGAGATCCTCGATGAACCTCGTAAACGAATCGAACGACAACGTTTTCGGTTCCACGAGCCCCGTCGTTGTCGGCCCACTTCCTCGCTTGGCGAAGGGGCTGATGAGCATCCCGGGCACCCGGAACCCATAACCGTTCTCGTCGACCTGGGGCGGCTCGACGTGGTCGTAAAACCCCCCCCAATCGTCCCAATAGAGCACGATGGCAGTCGAATCCCACTCGGGAGAATGGCCGATCGCGTTGATGAGCCCCGTCACGTATTTCTCGCCGGTCGTGATCGACCAAGTCGGATGTTCCGAGAAGCATTCGTTCGGAATGATCCACGAGACGGAGGGCAGAGCTCCGGAATGTACGTCGACGAAGAACTGGTCGAGATTTACATTTGCATTCGACTTCTCCTGGTCCTCGGCGACGTCGTCGAAGTCCATCAGTGGGTCCCAGTGTGCCTCTATACTAGTGCATGAGTTGACCGGAGGCGGGCACTCGTCGTTCTTGGGGTCACAATGGGGAAATGAGTTCCCGTTGGCCGTATAGTACTTCCAGCTGACGCCTGCATCGTGCAGCAAGTAGGTGATGCTGGTCTGTGCATATATCTTGGACTTCGGGTCGCCGTTGAACGAGATGTTCGAGGAGCAAGTGGTCGGATCGCCGTGGATCTGGCAGTCGGCGGCCCATTCGGACGCGAGGAATAGGTGAGACGCCAGAGAGGCACCTGCCTGGCTCGCGAACAGATGATCGAAGAGCACGAAGTCACTCGCGTACTTCCAATAGTTGGGGATCTCCCGGTCGTCGTGGTAGCTCATGACGTCGATGGTTGCTGCTCGGCAAGCTGGGTCCTGTTGATCGCAGCAACCTGTTTTTTGAAGGAGTTCCGCGTCGGCGCAGAAACCATTCATCTGCGGTAGCCCATCCTTGGGTTTGGCGTAGTCCATCAACCAATCGACGCGTTCGTGCTGCGATCCCTTGTTGCGCGCTTCCGTGGAGTGATAGGGACGCGCGCAGCCATTCGGAGCCTTCGCATCCGGGATGCACGTTCCCGGCGGCAGCCCGTCCACGCCCGGGAAGGTTCCAAAGTAGTGATCGAACGACCGGTTTTCCTGGACGATGAATACGAGGTGTTTGATGCGCGCCCTCGCGAGCTCCAACTGACTCGGCGGGACTTCGAGCTCGGGAGGCGACGCTTCCGAGCCCCCGTCGGAGTGTTCGAGCTCGCTGCCCGCGCCCCGTGAGGTGGCACTTTCGAACGAGAGGGTTGGAGCCTGCTCGGTGCACCCAGTCGCCACGAGCAACAGACTTAGTAATGTTGTTGGAACAGCTCGTGCCTCGAGCATGATGACCTCGCCTAGCTGCGTCGAGACGCGCCGGCGGGGCCGAGACGGCGCGAGTAGGGCGTCGCCTGCGTCCGCGCGGCGCTACCGACAGCGCGAAGGCGCGCTTCGAGACGGCAGCGCTAAGCAGACGCTTCGTTCGCGGAAGGCGTGCGCCACGGGCTCGCTTGGGCCGCCGTGGGCTCGAATCGGCGCCCCGGGACGGTTTTTTTCGAGAGAACGCTCGCAACGCATGGCGATGGGCGGAATCTGCCGCCCGTCTGTTGTCCTGTCAAGAAGAATTATGTCTTTCTAACAGGACATTCCTGCTGCCGTCGCGGAACCATGCCGGGTCCGGGCGCGATGGCAGCTCTAGCGAGTGCGGGCGAGCCGTGAACCGTTCTTCATCCGCGACGACGACGCGCCCAGTAAGTGCGAGCTCCTCAAGGCTTCGCTAGCTGCGTTCGTCCGTGACGGTGTTTCGTCGACCAGCATTCGGCGCGCCGCCCAGTCCATCCACCTCGAGCCCGCTGAACGCTGAGTTCTCGGCGCGGAATTCGCTAGCCGTCGGTGTAAGCGAATGCACTGCACTGGCCTACGATGCAGGTTGGTCCATACCGCCACGACGCGTGTTAGAGTGGAGGTTTCGGGGATGACGACCGTGAATCGACGGAGCGCCGCTGCGTGGCGCCAGCGAAATACTCGATGAGCTACCGCAGTTGAACGGAGTAGGTGAATGAATCCAGGGTCCACTCGGCCGAGCTCGCCCAAGGTGCTCGGGTCTCCACGATCCACTCCGGAAGACGGAGCGGTAACCGAGTGCGCGGTCGTCAAAACCGTCGAGGCTCCGCGGGTTCAGTCGATTCAGGTCGCGCGCGCGCAGGGGCGCTACGCGGTACTCGACAAGCTCGGGGCGGGTGGAATGGGCACCGTGCACCGCGCCCGCGACGAATCCACCGGGCGTTTGGTGGCGTTCAAGCAACTCATTTCGTCGATGGCCGGCGGACGTCGTCGCACCGTCGAGACGCTCTTCGAGCGCGAATACCACACCCTCGTTAGGCTGAAGCACCCGCGCATCATCGAAGTCTACGACTATGGCGTCAGCGACGCGGGGCCCTACTACACGATGGAGCTCCTCGACGGGAGAGATCTGCAGCAGCTCGGCGTATTGCCGTTCCGCGAGGCTTGCCGTCACCTGCGCGACGTCGCCTCGTCGCTCGCCCTGATCCATGCGCATCGGCTCGTGCACCGCGACGTGAGCTCACGCAATATCCGGCTCACGAACGACGGCCGCGCGAAACTCATCGATTTCGGTGCCCTCGCCTCGTTCGGCATTGCCGAGGACATCGTCGGAACGCCGCACTGCATGGCCCCCGAGATCGTGCACAAGATGCCGCTCGATCAACGCACCGATCTCTTCGCGTTGGGCGCGGTGGCATATCGGGCCCTCACTGGTCGGCACGCCTACCCCGCGCGCCATATCGCCGAGCTCTTTGCCGTCTGGGAGACGCCTCCAGTTCCGCCTTCCGTCTTCGCGAGCGATCTTCCGAGCGAGCTCGAGGCGTTGGTCATGTCCCTTTTGAGCCTCGATCCACTCGGTCGACCCCCGACCGCAGCCGCGGTGATCGACCAGTTGAGCGCGATCGGCGGGCTCGATCCGGAAGAGCACGAGCACGCCGCCGAAAGCTATCTGTCGAGCAGCCGAATGGTCGGCCGTGCCAAGGAAATGGAATGGCTGGAACGCCGCGTGGAGCGCGCACTTCGCGGACAAGGCGCCGAGGTCGTCGTCGAGGGCCGCACCGGCATCGGCAAGACGCGCCTCTTGCACGAGGCGGGATTGCAGGCTCGGCTGCGTGGCGCGATCGTGCTCAAGGCGGATGCCGACGCCGCGCGAGATCCATTCGGCGTAGCCGAGCACCTCTCCCTAGCGCTCCTCGACGCTTCTCCCGAGGTCGCGCGCCGCGCCGCGGGACACAACGCGTCGATACTTTCCCATCTCTCGCCCCGCCTCGCCGACAAGCTCGGTGACGTCGTCCCCGTCTCATTGCCAACCGACGCGGCTGAGCGTCGCGCGCGCTTTCAAACTGCGCTTCACGAATGGTTCCTGGCCGTGTCCCGCGAGTGCACGTTGTTCGTCGCGGTCGACAACGTTCAGGCCGCGGACGACAACTCCGCGGCTTTTCTCGCCGCACTCGGACGAGAAGCCCGCGGAACGCACATGGTCCTCTTCGTGACGCAGCGCAAAGGGGCTCCCGTGGTCGCCGCGGCGCCGGTACGCATGCTTCGCCAACGGTCGAGTCGCCTCGGGCTCGCGGGTCTCAGTGCGGAAGCTTGCGAAGAGCTGGTCCGATCCGTCTTCGGCGAAGTGCCGAACACGGGTCGCGTAGCGCAGTTGCTCTTCGAGCGGAGCGCCGGTGTGCCGCAACAATTCATGGACCTCGCGCAGATCCTCGTCAAAAGGAAGATCGCGAAGTACGGCGCGGGCACCTGGGTGTTGCCGCAAGATGTGGCCGAGGACGAACTGCCGAGCCAAGCGGCGGAGATTCTCACCAGCCGACTCGCGGGGCTGAGCTCCGTGGCGCGTAGCCTGGTCGAAACGCTCTGCATTCAGGCGAAGCCAATCCTGCTCGAGCGTTGCCTCGCGCTCGCCGAGGGTCACACCGAGGCCGAGGTTTACTCCGCGCTCGACGAGCTCGTCGCCGAACAGATCCTCCAAAGTGAAAGCGGCAAGTATCGATTTGGCCACAGTGCGTTGCGTGACGCTCTCCTCGAAGGGATGAACGACGAGGATCGCAGTGCTCGGCAGATTCGCGCGGCCGAAGCGTTGCTCGCCGACGATCCGGACGACCCGGGCGCACGCATCGAAGCGGCGCTCTATCTCCTCGACGCGGGCGAAGAACGCCGCGGGGCCGACATGATCGCGACGCTGGGACTCGGCCTGCTCGGCACGGCGTATTTCAACGCCGCGAGCGACGCCGTGCTCGCCCTCTCCCGGGCTCTCGACGTCTACGAACGCCAAGGTCGGTCCGACTACGAGCTCGCGGCGCTGCTGTTTCCGATGATGAAGCTCGCGTACTACTCGCCCCACTGGCGCCTCATCCTGAAGCACGGCGAGCGGGCCCTCTCGATCGGTCTCCGGATCACCGGCCTTGCGCTCGCGCAAAAACTGAGGCCGGTGCTCGGCAGGAAGCTCGCGCTCGCGTTCGGTCTCATCGTCGGGAGCTTGGGCTTCGCGAGGCAACGGAGGCGAGGGCTCGGCTACGATCTCAAGGCCGCGGTCGTCGCATCGTGCGGCATTTTGCCTGCCGTGACCGCCACGCACGCGACGTGCCTCGACGCGGTGAAGGTCGCGCGCCTGCAGAAGGTCGTCGAACCCCTCACGCTGTTCGGACCGGACCACGTCGCAGGTCTCCTGTACGAATGGGCGCCGATGCAACGCCTGACGGTCGAGGGGCGTGAGGGCGAGGCGCGCGTGGTCGTGACGGAGAACATTCGCCGGAATCAGGCGCCTTCCGCTCGCGCCGCGCTCGGCGAAGCGAGCTGGAAGTCGTTTTCGGGCGGGCTCCTTTTTCCACGCTCCTTGTTCGACGCCTATGCATTCGGCGATGGCGCGCTCCGGGGTGCAGAAGAGCTCGAGAGTCTCGGCATCCGCGTGTGGGCCATGGCCGCCGATCAGATCCGGATGCTCTATCACGCGTTTCGCGGCGAGTCGGAAGACGTGCAGCGCTACCGCGAACGCGTCGAGCTCTTCGCCGTGCTCGGAAGCACGACGTGGCAAGCGGAGCTGTTCTGGCCGGCGCTTCTATTGAATGCAGACGTTCTCACCGGGGACGCGATCGCCGCGCGTCGCACGTCCGAGCAACTCGGACGCCGAGCGAAGGACGTCGAATCCCTCGAGCGATTCGCCGCGGCTGCGCGGGCAGCGTACCTCATGCTCCGGGGCGACACTTCGGCGGCCATCGCCCTGTACGAGGAGATTCTGCCGTCGTTTCCGTTGAGAAGAAGCGTCGCTTACGAGACGACGCGAGCCTACTTCGCACAGGCGCTGAACCTCGCGGGGGACCACGCACGAGCCAAGACCGTCGTGAGCGAGGTGATCCACGGCATGGTGCCGGAAGATCACCGGATAGCGGTTCACTTCCTCGAGCCGCAACGACAGCTCGCGCTCGCCGAGGCGGGGCTCGGTCGTCACGACGAGGCGATCGCGATCCTCGAGAGTCTTCTGTCGAAGCACGGCGGCGAAAACAACCCGCTGCTCGTCGGTCTGCTTCACAAGGCGCGTGCGGAAATCGCGATCATGACGAAGGACACGGCGACCCTCGAGCACCATCTCGCCGAGATGGAGGTGCGGTTCCGGCGCACGCGCAATCCGGCTCTCATCGCGCAGTGGGAGCGGCTCGCGGAACGCGCGACACGTCTCATGCTAACGAGAACCCATGACGTCCGAGCGGACGCCGACGCGTCCGGCTACTTCGAAGCGGGCTCCGAGAGGTCGCGAGCGCTCGGAGACCTCAGCGCGGCCGCGGAGCCGTGCGAATACGCCCTGCAACTCGTCCTCCAAGAAGCCAAGGCCAAATCGGGCTTTCTCTACGTCTACCGGCGACAATCGATGGAGCTCGCGGCGGCGACCGGCGCCGACGATGCGCCACGGCACCTCGAGGAGGCCCTGGCTCGCCTCGCCGAGACGGCATCTTCGGTCTCGCACTCCGCCACTTCCATGGATGGAACGAACATCGACCTGTCGGGGGACGGGGAGCCGGATACGAGCGACGAGCGGCTCGATCGCGCTCGGTCGCGGGGCCCGGAAAGCGATGAGACCCAAACCCCATCCGCGGACGAGATGGACGACGGAAATACGGCCTTCTTCAGTTCGGCGCCGCCACCGCGGCCTTGCAGCTCGTTCCAGCTACTCCTGCTCGACGCGGTCGACCGGAAAGAACGCGCGATCGTCGGTGGTCTGATCATCGAAGCGGACCCCCTCCGCGTCGCGCGGCTCGACAAGGAGTTCCTGCGTGGCGTGGCGCGGGTGCTCCAGCAACGGCGAGCCATGACGTCCGCCTTTTCGAACTTGAGTTAGCGATTCCCCCGCCGGTGACGGAAGCTCCGTAGTTCCCTCGCGCCGTACACTCGACTCACGCCGCACCACACCTGCCGTGCGACGACGACGATGTATGCCTGCGTCGGAGTCGCCCTAGCCTACGGCGCCAACGGAGCGATGCAGCTATATTGATTGATCGTGGTGGAGTCACTCATCGAGAATCGATATCGCCTGCTCGAGCTGCTCGGGCGTGGCGGGATGGGCGAGGTTTTTCGTGCCTTCGACACCAGCGAAGGTCGCGAGATTGCGATGAAGCGCCTCGTCCGTTCGAAGGGGAAACGCGCCGACGCGGCCGTGGAGCTCTTCGAGCGCGAATATCACATGCTGAGTGAGCTCGCCCATCCACGAATCATCGAAGTCTACGACTACGGTATCTGCGACGACGGCGCTTACTACACTATGGAGCTCCTCACCGGGAGCGACCTCCGCGCGATGCGACAGGTCCCTTGGACGGTTGCGTGCGGACTCTTACGGGACCTCGCGTCGTCGCTCGCGATCATTCATTCGCGCCGCCTGATTCACGCCGATCTCTCGCCACGCAACGTCCGGTGCACGGCCGATGGACGTGCCAAGCTCCTCGATTTCGGCGCCATGATGCCCATGGGGCCTCCCGCTCACCTGGCGGGCACTCCGCCGTTCGTCGCGCCCGAGACGGTGAACGGGCTGCCGCTCGACGGCCGCACGGACATCTACGGGCTCGGTGCGCTGGCGTATTGGCTCCTCACGGGACGAAACGCATATCCCGCTCGTGACCTGCACGAATTGGCCGAACGATGGTTGGTCCCGCCGCGGCCTCCCCGCGATTTCGAACCGAGCGTCCCGGAGGCGATGTCCAACTTGGTGATGGATTGCCTTCAACTCGACCGGAGTGCCCGCCCGCAAACGGCTGGCATCGTCATGGAGCGGCTGTGCACGCTGGCGTCGCTCCCGCTCGAGGAGCATCAAGACGTCGCCGTAGCGTATCTGACCACTCCAACGCTGATTGGGCGAGCCGAGCAGCTCGCCACGGTTCGCGAAAAGTACGCCACGACGGGTCGTCACGGCGGCGTGATCATCGCCGAAGGCGCGGGCGGCAGCGGTCGCTCCCGCTTCCTTCACAGCTGCGTGCTGGAAGCGAAGCTCGACGGCCGCAAGGTCGTCCAAGTCGCCGCCGGTGAGTGCGGTGCACAGCGGTATGGTGTCGCACGAGCGGTCTGCTCCCAGCTCTTTGCGCTCGCGCCCCAGGCGAGTCGCACCGCGGCGCATGCGGACGGCGCGATCCTTTCGCACGTCCTCGGGCCGGAGGCGGCGGGTTCTTTGCCGAGCCCCGAAGTGCCGGCGACCGATCGCGTCGTCAACGCTCTCGGCGATTTCGTCGTCGCCGTCAGTCAGTCCGTCGATGTCGTCGTGGCGATCGACGACGCGGACCGCGTCGACGACGAGTCGTTGGGGTTCCTCTTGTCGATCGCGCAGCGCTCGGAACTGCGCGCGCCGTGCCTCGTCCTTGCGACCGAGTCCACGGGAGCGGGTCGCGTTGCATTCGACGCACTTCGACGACACGCGCAGGTGATTTCTCTATTCCCGCTCACCGAGCAGCAGACCGAAGAATTGGTCCAGTCGCTGTTCGGCGCAGTGATGCACAGCGTCGCCCTCGCTCGTCGACTTCACGCCGTTGCCGGCGGCCTCCCACGCGCAGTGTTGCAGCTCGCGCGTCACCTAGTCGACCGAGGCATCGTGCGATACGAGGCAGGGGGTTTCGTTCTTCCGGAACGGATCAACGAGCGGGATTTGCCGGAGTCGTTGAGCGCCGCGCTCGCGCTGCGGCTCGACGCTCTCGACCACGACGCGCTGGAGCTCGCCTGCGCGCTGGCGCTCACCGATCCCCGCGAGCTCGGTACCGCGACCTATGTCGAGCTCACGGCGCACGGCGACCGCCGCCGTACGTTGCGGGCTGTGGACCGGCTGGTGCGCGCGGAGTTCCTCGTCCCGGAGGGCGATCGGTACCGCCTGGGCGATGAAACGTGGCGCAGGGTAGCCGCCGAAAAGCTCACGGCCCCCGAGCAGAGGACCTTGCACGCGCGCCTCGCACGTCACTTCGAGCACGCCAACAAGATGAACCGGCGCGCGTTTCACCTGATGAGGGGTGGAGACACGAAAGCGGCGGCTCTCGTGCTCCTCGCTCCGTACATCAAGGATCCCAACGAGCCGAGCGATCCGCTCGCAGACTACGTTCCCGGTTTGCTGGATCTCCTCGAAGAGATCGCCGACGCGGCCGAGGAATTGGACATTCCCGGTCCGCTCAAGGTCGAGCTTCGAATGAAGACCCTCGGCGCGAGCCAGTTCGTCGGCGACCTGGACAGGTTCCTCCGTCTTGCTCCGCCGCTTCTCGAGAGGCTGAAGCGAGAGAGTGGTCTCTCGGATTACGAGGAATCGACTCTCGTCGATCCTTCGGAGCGCCTGATGGAAGCATTCGGCCGCGTGCAGGCGCGGTTCGATGCTCTTCCCGAGCGTGAACGCGGCCTTCCCCTCTTCGAAGCGATGCGGCAATTCGCGAGACTGTGCGTGATCCATTCGGGCGTGTCGGCGATCTCGCTCGACGTGTCGATCCTCCATCGCGTTCCGGACTTGTCGCCGCTCGTCGCGCTTTCGCCGGCGATCGGCGCCATCAGACAGATGCTCGATTCGATGAGGCTCCTCATGGAAGGCCGTACGATCCGAGCGCGCGAATCCATGCTGAAGCTGATTGAACGACTCGATCAACCCGACAAAGCCGGGCTCGGTGAGCTCTACCATCGCTCGCTCAGGCTCGGCGCCTTGTACATCGTGGGGTTGAGCGAGGCATCGATGGGCATGGTGGGCGCCGAACGCTGCGCAGCGGAGCTCGAGAACGAACCGGGGCATCGCGTGAACGCTCAGCGCGTCTACATGACCGCGCTGCTCATGAAGGGAGACGTCGACGGCGCCGCGGCAGCGCAGCGACGCGCCGAGCTCTTGACTGTCCAGGAGGCGCAGTATCTGCGATACCCGGGCACGACCGCTCGTTCGGAGCTTCAGGTCGCGGCGATGCTGGAAGACGTTGCCGGGATCAAGGAGCTGACCGAGCGGATGACGAAGGCAGCGGTCGTTTATCCCAAGTGGGGCGTCTACACGCACCTCGGCCGCTATCATCACCGGCGGCTCCAGGGCGACTTCGCGGCCGCGCTCGAGGCGATCGAACCCGCGCTCGTCACCATGGCCCCGCTCGAGCACCGCGAGTGGCCCGGCGTGGTCGCCGCGCACGTTCAAGCGCTCTCGGAGTGCGGCAGATCCGAGGAAGCGGTGCGAGTCGGGCGCGAGTATCTGGGGATCTGCCAGCGTCTCGAACTTCATCCCGGCGCTTCTCAAGTTGCGCAAGCGATAGCGAGAGCGCTGCTCACGGCGGGTAAACCCTCGGAAGCGGCCGAAGTCGTCGATGGGCTCATCGACGAGGCCGTGCGATGGAACGTCGGCGGTCTCGTGCTCGGAACCCTGTACGAGCTCCGCGCGCGCTCGGCGCTGGCCGAGGGAAACGAAACCGTGTTCAACCGCTACTTGAGTCTCTGCCGCGAAGAACACCATCCCAACGCCGGTGTCGCCGTGGCGGCGAGGGTTCAACGCCTCGTTCGAGATGCAGAACGCGTGGGCCTCGGTCGCTCGCTTTCGCAAGAGCCGGTCGACGGTGAAGCCGTGTTCCTCACCGTGACGAGCGTGGGGGCGGCGGCGCAACGACGGCTCTTCGGCGCCGACGCGAACGGTCGCGTCGAGCGCGTCATCGAAATCCTCGTCGAAGCGCTCGAGCCGAAGCCCGAGGCCGCATTCCTCTTCCGGAATAGCGAGGGTTCCGCGGAATTTTCAGCAGCCGTACCGGACCTTCAACCCTCGAAAGAGATGGTGCAAGCGGCTCAATCCTTCCTGGAGTTCCACACCGAATCGAAGGACACCTGCACGATGACCGCGCTTCTGCAAACGCCTCCGAAGCGCGGCGACGGGCCGGAGTCGTCGGCTCCGGCGTCGGGCCGCCCCGACGGCGAGCTCGTCCGTTGCGGCGACGTCCTCATTCAGCGGGTGACGCTGACGTGTACGAGGCACGGGGAGGGCGAGATCGCGGGCGTGGTGATTCTCCAGACGTCGAAGACCATCGCGCTCCCGTCCGCACGCATCTTGGGGATGCTCGGAACGGCGCTGCTCGATGCCGAGCAGGCCCGCTTGACTCGTCTGGCGTGACGCCGCTTTCTCGAACCAACGCCGTCGGCGCCACGCGAGACGGACCCAATGACGGACTGCTTGCACAGAATTAGAACATGTTCTACTGTGACGGGCAGCACCGATGATGCGGACCATCATTGTCTCGATCCGTCGCACGGCATTCCTCGGCGCGGGTGCTCTCCTCGTTGCGGCGTGCGCGCACGACCGGATTCTTCCGGTCAGCGCGGTGTGCGGTGACGGAAAAAAGGAAGGGAACGAGGAATGCGACCTCGACAGCGTGGGATGCGTCGAATGCCGGGTCGCGGCAGGCTTCACCTGCAACGATACCGAGTGCAGCCCGATCTGCGGCGACGGATTGAAGGTGGGGGACGAAGAGTGCGACCCACCGAATGGAGTGACCTGCGATTCGTCGTGTAACGCCGCGACCAAGGCGGAAGCGTGCGACATGACGGGCTATTGGATCGCGCGGCAGACCACGTTCTCGATCGACAGTGTGCTCGGTCAGGTGCAGACGACGTCGAATTGGCACGCGTATCACATGACCCAGACCGGAACGTCGTTCGACGTGGACGCGTCGGCGCACTGCGGGCTCCACATCACCGGTAGCGCGACGGTCGATCTGACGGACGGCGGCATCCGCGGAGAAATTTGGCGAAACTCCGAGGGCCCGGTCACCAGTGCCGACGGGGGCGCTCCTCCTCACGATGCCCGGCAGGGGACGTTCGCGGCCGCAGGCTCCAATTGCGGGTTTTCGATGGACCGCTTTTACTACGTGAGAGGTTTGGAAGAGAGCTTCTTGCCGGCTGACTTTACCGCCAAGCCCGCGCTCGCCACGCTCTCCGCGCTTCCTTTCGAGACGGACCCCGAGCATCCGACGGGCGCGAACGCGGCGGGCGCGCTCGACACCGACGGGGACGGCTTTCTCGGGGTCGCGTTCCAAATCAGCGGCAATGCGAGCGGCGTTCGAAACGTCGTGCAGCGAGATTGGGCCGAGTACGCCGATTCGTCGGACCACACGATCCCTCAGAACGCGATCGAGTTCACTGCCGGCGCCGGGTTCGACAATCAAGAGAACGTCCTGCACGTGAGTCGTTGCCCGCTCGTCGGATGTGGGATCTTGCTCGCGGGCTCCGTGCCGGCGTCGAATCTGGAACACCGCGTCACGTTTCGCTATCTCGGCAAGGCACTCACGGACCCGAGAGTGGCCGCGGTCTTCGTCGCCGATCTGCGGAGCAGCATCGACGACGACCTTGCCACCTGCAAGAACGTGATGGCGGCGCTTCCCCACGACGCCTCGAACCACTGAACGGCTTGCATTCGCGACGGCACGTCGGTAGAACACGTTCTATTCCATGCCAAGCGCTTCGACGCGGGCTCTCGGACGCGGGCATCGGGCGGTGACGCTCGCGGTGTGCGCGTTGTTCACTGGCGGCTGCATCAGCAATAAGATGGTCGCCGACACGAGCTTCACCGTCGCGCGCGCGGCCTCGATCGGCGTCGAGACCGTCCAAGACTACGAGGGTGCAGAGAAAATGGCCTACTCGGGCTTGGCACAGCTCGAGAGCCTGCACGCCCTCTCGCCCGAAAACGTCGATGGGTTGTTCTTGCTCGTCCGCGCGTGGACCGGCGTCGGACAGGGCTTCATCATGGATGAGTACGAGCGCGCGCTCGAGAGAGACGATCAGCCCGAGGCGAACTATCAGCTGCTTCGAGCTCGCGCTGCGTTCGAACGCGCCAAGCAATACGGGCTGATGTTGATGGCGCTTCGCGCCAAGGGGTTCGAAGCCGCGACGAAGAACGACACGACGCTCCGAGCGTGGCTCGTCGAACATCTGCGCGACAAGGACCTTTCGCAAGAGCTCCTGTGGCTCGGGGCGGCGTGGCTCGGTCGCGTCCAAGCGGACTCCGAGAACGCCGAGGTGATCGCGGATCTCTGGATCGGAGTCGAGCTCGTCGAGCATTCGGTCCGCCTCGACGAGACGACGGAATTCGGCCTGGGTCACGTCATTTTGGGCGCTTATCACGCGCGTGCGGCCATCGGTGAATTCGAGGAGGCCAAGCAGCACTTCGATCGCGCGATGCAGATCAACGGCGGCAAGTACCTACCGACACAGCTTCAGATGGCGCAGCGATACTATTGCCAGAAGCACGACAAGGTCGGGTACGACAGATCCCTGAACGCAGTGCTCGACGCGGTCGATCCGCTTCCCGCCGCTCGTCTCGAAAATACGGTCGCGAAACGCTTCGCTCGCCGATATCAAGGGAACAAGCGCTGGCAAGCGGAGTGCGGCTTCGGATTGTGATCCACGGTCGCGACGGGTCGACGGGCCGGCATACGAGGAGCACGGCGATCGTCTAAGATGAAGTGTTCGTCGTCTCATCGATGACGTCGGTCAAAGAATTCTTCACTCGAGGTTGATGTCGGCGCTGCGGGGCGCGACGGGGGGCGAGATGGGTTTATTGACTGGAACCACGCGAACACGGAGCGCTTGCGTGTCGCTAGAACATGTTCTAGTCTCGTAGTTCCTGATGTCGTCTCCGACGTCGATGGTGCAGCGCATCGTGATGCGAGGGCTCTCGGGCTCGGTCGTGTGCGCGGCCACGCTGACGTGCGGGCTCGGGGAACGGACGGCGTCGGCGTCGCCGGTATTCGAGCTCGCGGGAGCCTCGACCGGGACCGGCGGATACGCGGCACGAGCCACGGGGCCGAGCTCGGCGTCGACGTACTTCAATCCCGCGCTCCTCGCGCGCGCTACGCCGGAGTTCACGATTGGTGTGCTCGTGTTGAGCGCCCAGATGAGCATGACGCTCGACGGTCGCACGCACGGAGACGTGCCCCTCGTGGTCGGTGGCCGCGGCGCGTTCGACAAATCCGGAAACCCGATTTCGAACGCCACGGTGCCGACGCAGTGGCTACAAAACGGCTGTCCCGCGTCGCAATGTGGGAATCCTCCGTTTCCGGCGCGGCCGCGTCAGGGAGCGGGCAACGGCAACGAGACCCACACCTACACCGTGATCGGGCTCGTCGATCGTCTCATCAGCGATCGACTCGTCCTCGGCCTCTACGCGCTCGTGCCCATTGGTGACTTCACGTCGGCCCAATCCTTCTACAACGACGAGCGCGAGCAGTTCTTCTCGAACAGCCTCCACCCCGAGATGTACTCCGATCGCATGACCGCGACGTCGCTCGCGCTCGGCGCGGGAGGCAAGATCACCGACCGCCTTTCGGTCGGGCTGAGCTTCACGCTGGACCTCAAGAACATCGCTCAATCGGGGACGTACGTTCGCGATCCCATCGACTACAGCAAGCTCTTCATCTCCAACGACATCCACGTCAAACCGTCCGTGTCGCCGCATTTCGGCGTCGCTTACGACCCGCTCGATTGGCTGCACCTCTCCGGAACGGTTCACAGCGAGCAGAAGTTCGAGATCGTGACGGGGATCACGGCCGTGCTGCCCGCCGGAAACGAATCGGGGACGTCACGGACGGAGGTCCACGACTTCCTTCCGTGGACGTTCGGCGCCGGGGTGGGGATCGATTTGAATCGGGGAGCGCCGAATGAGTTCACGATCGTCGGCGAGGTGAAATACGCGCTCTGGTCGGACTATCTGGATCGTCACGGCGAGAGCCCGGGTGCCAACGGCCAGAACTTCTCCGACGTGCTCTCTCCGACGTTGGGCCTTCACCACCACGCGTCGCGCTTCGACACGTTCCTCGACGTCACCTATCAACCGACGCCCGTGCCGCTTCAGACGGGTCGCGAGAACTACGTAGACAACGATCGCGTCGGCGCGATCCTCGGCGGCGAGTACCGGTTTCCGATCTCCAGTTTGCACTTCAAAGTGGGAGTCCAAGCCCAGGCGCAGCGGCTCATTCCACGCCACCAGACGAAGGACGACTCGAAGATCGTCGACGAGCTCCCCGACGACGCGGTCGATAGCCACGGGGTCGCGATTCCCGGAGCCGCCGGTCTACAGACGAACAACCCCGGATGGCCGGGCTTTGCGAGCGAAGGATGGGTCTTGGGCGGCGCCGTGACAGCGTCGCTCCTTTACTAGCGCGCGCTTCGGGAAACCGTGGCGAGCGAAGAGGAGAGATCATGGTAATTCGAGCGACGGTTGGGTTTTTGTCCTTGGTGCTCGCGTTCGTCGTGAGCACGAGCTGCAGCAGTAAGGGCGGCGGCTCGAGTGCCGAAGGCGGAGGGGTCGGCGCCGCGTGTACGTCGGACTCCGAGTGCACGGGCTATTCGCACCCGAGCTGTCTCACGGATCTGAGACCACTTCAGTCGCTCGTCGCGCCGGATGCGGGCGCCGAAGGCAACGTGTTCAAGACGCTCGACGTGCCGTTTCCCGGCGGCTACTGCAGTAACACCCTCGACAACTCGTGCCAGTCGGACGCGGACTGCGGAACCGGCGCCGGATGCTACCGGCCACTCACGGGCGTGACTCCCGACGTTCTGTCGAGTCTCGACAAGGTCGTCAAGGTGTTCAGCGTGACCGGTTTCGCGAGCAAAGGGCTCTGCCTCGCGACGTGCACGTCGGACTCGGATTGCAGAACCGATCAGGGCTACAAATGCCTCACGCCGCTCGAAGGGTTCATCAGCGTCGTGAATCCTCCCTACAAAAACACGTATTGCGCGCAGTTCGTCGACGTCACCTATCTCCTGGTCGGTGGCGGCCCCGACGGCGGGTAACGGAGGCCGCCTCGATCGGTAGGGCGGCTTTCGGAGATGCGCTTCGCTCACTTCGGGTCGGATGAATCGGCGCGCGTTTGCTCCTCTTCGAACAGCTTCATGAATCCGTCGGCCGGAAGCGACACGAAGACGCCCTCCGCTTCGGCGGTGACTTCGCCGTGCGCGAGAAGACGCCCCTTCACGTAGTGACGGCGGCCTTCCGAGCGCTCGCAGTGACCCTCGAGGCGAAGCTCGGTTCGAAATGGAGTCGGCTTCTCGTAGTTCACGGTGAGCACGCGGGTCATCGACGCTTTGTCGAGCCGCACCTGCAGGTAGCCGAAGAGCTGATCGAACGCAGCGGCCACCAATCCGCCGTGAACCAGCCCCGGCGCCCCTTCGTACGCGGGCCCGAACGTCACGAGCGCGACGGCGACGCCGTCTTCGAAGTGGAGCTTCATTGGCGGCGAATACGGATTGCACTCGCCGACCAGCGTGGCCCGATCGGTGAACACGGCGTAGTCGTCGAGGTTCCGACAATTCGGGAACCCGTCTTGAAACGTTCGCGAGGGATGAGCTTCGAGCCGTTCACACGCGGTCTCCACACCGCGAGCGAGCTCGGTGAGGAGTGCCTCCGGCGCCTCGGTGGTGACGCAAAGCGAAACGAGACGCCGCAACGCTCTCGCGAGACGCCGTTTCTCCGCCCATGCGCCCGTGACGAGACGTGCGGGGACGTCCCAG
>Ga0265320_10000283_pt1 | contig 41180 bp, 31 predicted proteins | sample 4827metaG_FD_202087 | JGI IMG/M metagenome (GOLD analysis project Ga0265320, IMG submission 202087) | Rhizosphere microbial communities from Carex aquatilis grown in University of Washington, Seatle, WA, United States - 4-8-27 metaG | ecosystem: Host-associated > Plants > Roots > Rhizosphere >... | reverse complement strand
GATATGTTTAATTTCCCGATTGAGTGTATTTGCCCGAAAGAAAATGGGCTTTAATGGTTCCGAATCGAGGCTGCTTAGGATTTGTGCCGACAAATTCTCCTGCCGCAAATTCGAGCCAAGCATTCGAGCTAAATAGAATTTAGTATTCACGTCCATCTGATTGGCATTGATCTCCTCTACTAGCCATTCATCAGAAACGCTATTTTGGATCTGCCAATATGCCTGTTCTGCCAGGTTGTCATCTTCAGAGCCTAGCAAGGCGATCCACATGTCTCTTCCGCGTATCCCATAAACACACAATAGAAGTGCCAGAACGGCAATTGCAACCAAGACGACTCTGAGGTATCGCAAATTATTTTTGACTCCAACGCGTTTCATAAAAAAGCTACCCAGGAAGCATAGCAGGCAAACCGCAATTAGCCACTTCATGCGAAAGAGATACACTAACCAATCAATGGTGTCGTTTGGTAGCAGCATTTACAGGTTAGATTATCGATTATATGCTAAGGGAAACTATGGCGGGCAATCGCAACGTTGGCACTCATAAGTTAGAAACTTATATTACTGAAAGGAAGTTGCTTTTTGCGGAAGGATAATAAAAGCGTCGGGGACGGGCTGGAGCTAACCGGACGACAGATCGTGCGCCAATCCCGCGGCCAATTTTTTGCGCACGCGCAGGAGGTCAACCGGTTTTGCGAAATAGGTTGGCCGTTACGGCCCGACAGCAGGCCCACCAGAGGTCCCGCGCGGTCCCCGTAGAGACTGGACAAATTCGGCGGCGGTAGATAAAGTTCCGATAGGGGTGGAAGTCGGAAACGGACTCGCAGATGGAACGGGATAAAAGAGATCGGCATCACCATTGTCTGCCTTGAGCCAAATGACATAGCGTGCCTGGGATGCACCGCGTCCCACGAGAATACTATAAACCAATAGCCGGACTTCATAGGAACCCTTCTGTAATTGGTCAAGGGAGGCCAATTGGTCGACGGCCTGGGGGACTTCGGGCAAAGGCTTGAACGACACACCCCCGGCATGCGCCGATCCGGTAGCCGCATTCGTCCCCACTTCAACCCTCGAGATGGGTGTTCCATCGTCCGTTACATAATAATAAAACATGCCAGCTTCAGCAGCTCCTTCGAGATGTCCATCCCGGACCGTCGCCTTTGCATTATTTGGCAGGTTATAAAGGGGAATGGGCGTGCCTGCTTCTAGGTGGCTTGCGCCGGGCGAAATAAGGCGTTTCACACTTGCCACGGCAATATCGGCCCCATTTTTGGGTCCGGACGGAAAAATTAAGGGCCCATGACGGATGGGGTTTGTCGCTTGGTCGTCAGTCGGCGCCCTGACAATATTCGGAGTTGGGGGCTGCGCCAGGCGCCGCACTGCGGGTGGCCGAGTGACCGAACCCGACTGAGGGGTGGTCGCGGCAGCTTGGGCAACGAGCACGTCCCGTTGGGCGGGTCCGGCGGAAGTGGCTAATGCGCTTGGGTCTGGCGTTGCGCTGCGGGAGTTGACTCGCGCCGGTGAGTAGGCCGTCCTTGTCAAATCCTTCATGGGCCTCGGCCACCACCACCAAATCGCGCCGCCAAGCAACGCAGCGGTAATCAAAAAAATCAACTGGCGGGAGGCTTTCATGGCGAAAAAAGTGAAGGCTGGCAGTTTGCCTTCCCCGAAATGCGGCAGTCAAACTGATAGAAAGTTGCTTTTTGGGAGAGGGGAATACTAGGGGTGGGGAACGTGAAGCTTAACTTGGCAAGAGACGTAATCGGCACGGTCGCCTTTGGCACACCTTCGGTGCCTTAAACAATAAGATTGTCGGATAATGGGAAAAAACCTTCACTTTTGCCATGAAAAACCATATATGGTTTGTTATCGTGCTAGTTACCACCCTCGCGGTAGGGGCAGCTTGGTGGTGGCATCAACCGCCTCCTTCGGCAAAAGTTGACCAAGAGGCCTTGAAGCGTACGGAGACGCCGGCCGTCCCAACGTCCACCTTGGTTGCCATAACGCCGGGGCCTGCGTCCTCAATTGCCGACCCATCATCCGCAACCTCGCTCCAATCGCCCCTCGCCGAAGCCGCCGACACCGCCAGTGCGTCGTCGTCGGCGAAGACGGCAAGGACTCTTGCCGCTCCACCTCCTGCCGCAACACTCCAATCGCCGCTTGTCCGGGTGGACAGCCCCGCAAGTACGGCGTCAAGTTCGATGTCCGATGCCTCAGCTGTGGCGACACCCGGCACGGCTTTCCAGCCTGTTTCCGGCCCTGCGAATGTGATTCAACTCATTGGCACTGCGTTGAAGAAACCATCCGCCAATCTGCTTAAGACTGTGCCTGAATTAGCCAATTTGGCAACTTTGCAGGTGCTGCCTCAGCCCTGGCCAGTCTACGGATTGACTGCCGACGCGATTGCCAACGGTGGAGGCTTGGAGACTGCGAATTTTTCCGGGTTTCGATACTTGGTGGCAGCCTCTGGCAAGCCCGTCGTTTACGCCGACGTGCGGGCGGACGTCAGTGGCGCCGTCAAAATAAATGGCCTCTTTACCGACGTTTCCGGAATTACTTCCGCCAACCTCGGCCTCCAGCAATTGGCGACCGACGCGCGAGTGCGCACAGGCACGTATGAGCCGCGACTTTTAAGCTTCCAAGCCCTTCACATCCTGGTGCTCTGGCTCAAGTCCAACGGCCCTGGCTCTGATCTGATTTACACCTTCAAGAATCCGCCCAAGGACCTGGAGACGGAAAAATTGTATACGGCAGCAGAGTTTTTGAACGCGGTCCGGCCCTTGGCAAAAGATGTCATCGCTACCTACGGACCTCCCACCGCTCCCGCCGCGCGAGTGCCCTAAAAGCACTAAGATTGCCGGGAGATGGCAACCTACACTTTACTGCCAAATAAATGATGTACATCTGGGGCAGGCGTCATTTCCTGAAAGAATATAACTGAAGTCGCTTTTTCGAAGGAGGAAATTCTAAGGGGTGGGACTGATTGGAGCTAACCGGACGACAGATCGCACCCAAATCCCGAGGTCAATTTTTTGCGCGCGCGCAGGAGGTCGAAACTATAACTTGTTGCCAATACGACAAAAGAAATCGGCGCGAGCAGGTTAAATTTTTGGCTGACGGGGTCGGACGTGTTTTCGAAGTGGTTCGCCCACACGAAGCCAGCAATATTCAGCCAGAGGAGGGACCAGAGCAATAGAACCATGCGCCGGGACATCACCTGGCGCGACCGCCGGAGGAGGACGCGGCAGGCGCGATAAAGCAAAATGACGCCTAGCACCAGAGTAAGCCCCGCCGCCGGTCCCACCGGCTTGGTATAGATAACCGTGGACACATTGCAAAGAGCCCAAATCGTCCCCAGACAAATCTGGTACGTGGCTAGCGAGAACACATTCTTGAAGTCATCCTTGGTCAGGTGCTGGCGGCCAAAACGGCGGGCGGCGGCAGCCGCATCGCCGAGGTCCGCCAGTGCCGCGGCCTGCGCCTCCGCACCGGAGGCACCGTTTACCTGATGCGCTTGCACGGCCTCGGCGTAATGCGCCTCAATTTCCGGCCGGACGCGTGCTTGGGCCGCCGGCACCAGATCCCGAGTGGCCAAGTCAAGCCATGTGGAAAGACTGCGCGGCTTTTCCACGCCGTTACCGGGTATGAATGGGCGCTGATTCATGTGGCCTCCTGGAGCAGCCCGGTGATGACCCCGGAAAATTGTTGCCATTCCTGGCGCTCGCGCACGAGGGCCTTTTTGCCCTTTTCGGTGAGCTTGTAGTAGCGGCACTCGCGACCGTTTTCCTCGCGAGTGGAGGAAGTGATGAGCTTTTTCGCCTCCAGCCCGTGGAGGGCCGGGTAAAGCGTACCCTCCTTGAAATCCAACAGGCCCTTGGACTTTTGCTTGATCTCCTGCGCAATGCGATAGCCGTGATTGGGCCCCCGGCAAAGGTTCTGCAAGATGAGGGTGGGAAGACTGCCCTTGAGGTGCATGGGCGCAGCATGCATCGAAAGCCAATGCATTGACAAGAAGAATCTTGCGGAAAGGAAGTTGTTTTTTAAGGGACAGGTGGCGGCGTTTATCCCACTCGACCAACCGGTCTTTCCTATGCTAGGGAAACTCCTGTCATGCGTTACCCCTTCTCCCTCATCCCGTCTTTCGCCCTGTGTTGCGCCGTGCTGGCCGGTTGCAACAGCCCTTCCGCCACTGCGCCCGGAACGGTCGCTTCCACGCAGGCCCCGATTGGCACACCTGCTGCGGCCACGCCCGCTCCCAAATCCTCGGCACCCGCAAACCTTAACGGCCCGGTCGCTTCCGCCGCTCCGGTTGCTTCCACCCCCACTGCGTCGCCCGCCCGCGCTTCCCTCAGTCCCAACCCCGCCGCACTTCCACCGCTTACCATCCATCTCGCGGGTGATTCCACGGTGAGCAACTATGCCTCCACCACGGTCCAGGAAGGCTGGGGCATGGAACTCGCGCAGTTCTTCAACGACAAGGTTTCGGTGAACAACCAGGCGCAAGGCGGCGCCAACGTCCAATCGTTCAAGGCCAGCGCCAACTGGACCCGCATCCTCGCGGCCCTGAAACCCGGTGATTATGTCCTGATCCAGTTCGGCGCCAATGACTCGGGCACGGCCCACGGGCCCGTCCGCCCACCAGACTTTATCGCCACCCTCGGTCTGATGGCCGACGAAATTCGCGCCAAGGGCGCCACGCCCATCTTTGTGACGCCGTCGGCCTTTTTTGATTGGACGGCGGATGGCCAAGAAAACAATGCCCGCCTCGCGCCGTACGCGGCGGCCTGCTACACGGCCGGCACCGCGCAGGACGCGATGGTCGTCGATCTCAATGCCCGCGGCGTCGAATGGCTGAACTCCCTCGGCAAAACTGCGGCCGCTCCGTACTACCTGCCCAATTCGCAAGGCGTGCCCGACAAGGCCCACTTCGTCAAAGCCGGCGCCACGCAAATGGCCCAAATGGTCGCCCAGGAAATCCGCCGCATCCATAGCCCGCTTGCGGCGTATCTTAAGTAAGGCCAGCACGGAACTGAAGAGAACTGTATTTTTTAAGAGACGAAAAGACAGGGGCGGGGCGAACGGTGGTTTTCCCATCAGGTTGATTTTGTTCACGAGGGGCGCGCGGGCTTTAGGCTTGCGGTGCGGGCGAGAACCCCGCCAGTGTGCTATTTTGGAACATGCTCACTCGGTTGGAAATGCTCTCGCCACAAAAATGCTCTATTTGCCTTATGTTTTCGTCTTCCACAGTCACTCCGAGAAAAAAATACCAGCCCTTTACCTGCTGAAAGCCAGCGTGCTAAAATGGGCTGGCTGGCGCGGTGTGTTCTTGTTTCTGGCCTGTATAGGGCTATGGCCGGCGGTGTCGGCGCAGGAGTGGACGGGCGCCACGAGCAGTAATTGGGATACCGCCGCCAATTGGAGTCCGGCCACGGTGCCTTTTAACACTTTCGCCCTTTTCGAGCTCTCGGCCGCGAATAGAACCATTAGCGTAGGGACGGAGACGATTTCGGGAATGCGGTTCAATGATGTAGTCAGCTATACGCTCAACGGCGGTTCGCTGACCCTCGGCAATTTTCCCACCATTCAGCTGTCTGGAGGAACGGTCACGGACACCATCAATTCAGCCATCATTCTTACCGCCGACCTCAGCATCACGGCCACGAGTGTCGGCAACGTAGCGTTGAACTTGGCCGGGACCTTCACCGCCAACAACCACTCCCTCAGCTATTCGGGGGGCTTCGGGACGGGCACGGTGACGCTCGCCGGCAATTTTAGCGGCACGGGCAATATCACCATGACGAATTCCACCGGCGTAATGGTCCTCAGCGGTACCAACACCCATTCCGGTGGCACGATCCTCAATGGCGGGGTGCTCAAGTTGCAATCCGCGTCGCCCGTCGGAACCGGTTTGTTGAATCTGAACTCAGGCTCGCTGGACAACACCACGGGAGCGACGCTCACTTTGCCAAACAATACCCAGCAGTGGTCAATCTTTACTTTTCTCGGCAGCAACGACCTTAATCTAGGCAACGGTGCCATCGCACTCACCAACACCAATAGCGCGGTCACCATCAATGCCGGCACCCTCACTGCGGATGGCGTCATCTCGGGGGTGTCGAAAAACCTGACGAAGGCCGGCGCCGGCAACCTGGTGCTCGGCGGGGCGAGCACCTACAACGGCACCACGACGGTGACGGGCGGGACGCTCCAGCTCAATTTTTCCTCCGCTTCCGCGCCCGCCAGCAACATTCTGGCCAGCGCCTCGAACCTCACCCTGAGCGCGGGCACCACGCTCCTCGTCACGGGCAAAGCCGGCGCCACGAACACCCAGACCTTCAATTCGACCACGTTAAGTGGCGGCAACAGCAAGATAACCACCGCCCAAAATGGCGCGACCAGCCTCACCCTTTCCCTCGGCGCACTGAACCGAGCCGCGGGTGCAACCGCGGATTTGACGCTGCCCACCACCGGGAGCGTCACGACTTCCACATCCACACTTACGGGCAATGTCCTGGTGAGCGGGTCCTCCGCCTATATGACGGTTAATGGCGTGGATTGGGCCACCGTGGCCTCCGGCAGCATCGTGGCCACCACTTACGACGGCACCAGTGATATTGCGACCTGGCCCGGGGTGAATGTTGCCCTGGCCACCGACCCCAGCGGCCCGGTTTCGAGTTTGAGCCTCAACACGCTGAAATTGAGCGGCAGTTCGGCGGTGACCATTGCGAGCGCGAACACCATCACGGTGGCGGCCGGAGGAATTCTGCTCACCGGCACCGGCAGCAATTCCATCAACGGCGGTCAGCTCATGGGGCCGGCGTCCGGCGGCTTGACGATTATCCAGAACAATACCACCAACCCGCTGGTGGTTGGCTCGAGCATCATAGACAACGGTTCCGCCACGCCGTTGGTGAAATCGGGGCCAGGCGTGTTGCGCCTCGATGGCGCAAATACTTTCAGTGGAAACACCACGGTTAATGCCGGGACGCTTCTCCTGAACAACAGCCTGGCCCTGCAAAACAGCCTGGTGACGGTGGCTGCGGGCGCGGCGCTGGCGTACGGTGCGCCGTCCGACTACACGATCGGCGGGCTTTCGGGCGCGGCCGGGTTTGCGCTGCCCACGGGCACGTTGACGCTGAACCCCGGCACGGGGGCCAATCTCACTTACTCCGGCAATTTGAGCGGCAGTGGCGGCGTGGCCAAAAGCGGGGTGGGGACGCAACGTCTGAGCGGATTGAACGCGTTCACCGGCCCGTTGCTGGTGAACGGCGGCAACCTCACACTGGACAACAGCCTGCCCGCCTCCGCCGTCACCCTGAACTCCGGGACCCTCGCCCTCCTCAACGGGAGTAGCACGAGCGGCACCACGTTGACCATCAACGGCGGCAATCTCAATAACGCTAAGGCGGCCAGCGTCGCAGTCGCGCTCAGCTCCCAAACTTGGGCGGGCAGTTTCACGGTGGCCAACCCCACCTCTACCCGCGCCCTATCCGTCTCCGGCCCCGTGGCCTTGGCGGCGAATGTGACCGTGACGGTCAGCGTCGGTACCTTTAACGTCACCAGCGCCATCAGCGGCGCCCAATCCCTCACCAAGGTCGGGAGCGGCAGCCTGAACCTCAATGCGCACAACACCTATAGCGGCGGCACGACGCTGTCGGCCGGAACTTTGAATTTAATATTCGCCGACTCGCTCGGGTCCGGACCCCTCACGCTGAACGCGGGCATTCTTAACAATTCGAGCGGCAGCGCGCTCGCCCTCGCCTCCAATCCGCCCCAAACTTGGGGCGGCACCATTACCATTCCGTCCACGTCCGCCGCCTTGGATCTCGGCACGGGCGCCGTGACCTTGACGGGCAGCCAGTCCGTGAATGTCTCCGGCACCACGCTCACGGTCGGGGGCGTCATCAGCGGCGCGGGCTTCAGCCTGACCAAAACCGGTCCGGGCGCGCTGGTGCTCAATGGTGCGAACACGCTGAGTGGCAACCTGAACTTTACCTCGGGTAACTTGACGCTGGGCAACGCATTGGCCGCCCAAAACGCGGTATTTAATCATACCAGCACGGGTACACTGACCCTGCCGGCGACGGCGTCCACTTTCGGGGGACTGGCCGGCTCACAAAACATCACCCTCGCGGGCGGCTATGCGCTGACGCTCAATCCGGGGGCGGGCATCTCCGCGATTTATTCCGGCAACCTTTCCGGCGCCTCCGCCACGGTGGCCGTGGGCGGTGCCGGGACCCAAATATTTTCCGGCGCCCAAACCTACACGGGGGCCACGACCGTCACGAGCGGAACGCTGCTGGTCAACGGCAGTCTGGCCGCGGCCAGCGCGGTGACCGTCGGCAATGGCGCAATTTTGGGCGGCAGCGGCAACGTCGGCAACGTGAGCCTGGCCCTCGGTGGATCGCTCCTGCCGGGTAATGGCGGCACGGGCAACCTCACGCTCGGCAGCCTGGCGTGGAATGGTACGACGGATGCGACACCGACGCTGCTGACGACTTTAAGCAACGGAGGCAACACGTCCACCCGCGCGGAAATTCTCGGGGCTTTGACCAAGGGCGCGGGCAACACGTTCGTTTTTGATTTTCAGGGCACGGGCTATTACGACGGCGTAACCGCCACCACTTACACGCTGATGGATTTCGGCTCGAATGTCGGCTTTACGGTGAGCGACTTTTCCTATGTGAACCTGCTCGGCGGTTTATACGGCAATTTCGTGCTCAACGCCGGAACTTTGCAATTCAGCGCGATTCCCGAGCCGCCGGTCGGGACGCTCGCACTGGGGCTCGCGGCGCTGGGGCTGGTGTTCGCGCGGCGGAAACGCGCGAGCTAGGGCGGGGGGCTGTTCGTCACCCTGGAAATCCGCCGTATCTAAAGCCCCCTCGCGGCATAGATAAGCGAACTTCGCGTTCGATTGCAGAAAAGTTTCAAAAAAGACCGGGACGCCTATTTTGCCTTAAACATTTTCATGCGAAGGAAATCTTGGTAGTGTATCAGTTTGAAAACCGCGGCGCAAAATCCGCCTAGCCTTCCGGCCCGCTTTGGGCTATCCTGCGCCATGGCCAAACCAGACACTTTTCAGACCGCCCGCAACATTATCCAGCACGTCACGGGTGAAGATTTGAGCCGCGACGGGCATCAGATTTTCAAGCTCTCGCGCGGCAAAGACCCCAACGCCGTTGCCCTGGGCCGCAAGGGCGGACTGGTCGGCGGCCCGGCCCGCGCGGTCAGCACTACCCCCGAGGAACGCAAGGAATGGGGTAAGCTGGGCGCGGAGAAGCGGTGGGCGAAGAAATAGGGGTTATCTCTGGAAATAGGTTCTGACGAACCACGCGGCGAAGATTGCAGCGGCGATTCCCGCAATCCATCCAAGAATCCGTTTATGATTCGCGGACCAAATCCCGCGAATCGTCGTTTCGGCCTCAAAATCAGAAACGTAACGCAAGCCTGCGGCGGACACTTGGACATTGCCAAAATTTGTAGGCTCTCCCATTGGCCCCGAGCGGAATGCGGCTGAAAAAAGACCTTCATCCATCATTGCTTTAAGACATAGCATTTCTGGATGACTTAGGCCCGATATGGAGAGCGGTGCAGTTGACGCCATAAACGCTTTAAGGCGCGCAACTTTCCACTTTCTGTCATAGACTGGCATGGTCAAAATCCCAATAGATTTTAAGTATCCGTTCCTTTCTGGCGTCATTACCGGACTGGCTTTTTGGGGTGCCTTGCAATTCATTACTGATGGATATGGATGCTTGGTCAAGCTCGGGGTTCTGGGTTAGGTGTCTAACTCATTGAAAAACAACGTTATTTAAACGTTGATTTATAGTTGACCGCTCAACCATTCCGCCCTACTGTGAGGGCATGAATAAGTTACCCATTGAGCGCCGCGCCCAAATCCTCGCCTGTCTCGTAGAAGGCAACTCCATGCGCGCGACCGCCCGGCTCTGCGGCATTTCGATAAACACCGTGGTCAAGATGGTCTGTGACGCGGGCGAAGCCTGCACCCGCTACATGGACAAAGCCTTTCGCAATCTGTCCTGCGAACGCCTGCAAGCGGACGAAGTTTGGAGTTTCATCGGAGCCAAGGAAAAGAACGCCACGCCCGAAAATCGCACGGCCAAAGGCCATGGCGATTGCTGGACATGGACAGCCATTGATGCCGATACCAAGCTAATCCCGGCGTGGTATGTCGGCACGCGCGATGCGATGGCCGCGTATCGGTTTATGAACGACCTAGCCTCACGCCTGAGCAACCGCGTGCAACTCACCACGGACGGACACCGCGCCTATCTGCAAGCCGTGGAAGATGCCTTTGGCGACGGGATTGATTATGCGATGCTGGTCAAGATTTACGGCCCCTCGGCAGAAGGCGCGAGCGTCCGCTACAGCCCGGCCCCCTGCACTGGGGCGAGCAAGAATGTCGTTTGCGGCCAGCCCGAAAAGGAGCACGTCAGCACGTCCTTTGTCGAACGCGCCAACCTCACAATCCGCATGGGCAACCGCCGCTTTACGCGCCTGACGAATGCCTTCTCCAAAAAACTTACGAATCACAAGCACTCCGTCGCCCTCACGCTCATGCACTACAATTTCTGCCGCATTCATTCCTCCCTGCGCTGCACCCCGGCCATGGAAGCGGGCATTTCCGCTAAGGTCTGGGAGCTTTCGGATATTGTTGCCCTCATTGACCAGATGGAGATGGAGAAAGCGGCGTAATGGATTACCCATGGCTCGAATTCGGGAAGGATTATCTAGACTGGAAGCAGTTTGAATCCGGGCTTCCCGGCGCACTCACTCCCGAAGAGTCGAGCCGCCACTTCGCTAATTTTGTGGCTGCGCGTTATCCCGACGGCCCCTTGCGCGATACACGAGGGGATATCTTGAGTCGCGCCATAAATGCCATCCAGTCCGCAAAGCTCGATCTAGGTCGCGACGACCTTCTAAGCCAGCCCAATGCAAGCGGAGAAAGGTCGCTGCAAAACGGAGTTTTGAACGCGGCTTACGAGTTGATAGTAATTCAAGGAGTTGCGCACCCCAGCGGAAGCCAAATCGTAAAGGGAGCCACGCGCCTAAGGTTTGAATCAGTCGATAACTCAGACGATAGGGGGAGTCGCTTCGCCCCTTAGGATAGCACAATGCCGCAATCGCCGGAATCGTCCGACGAAGATTTAGGGCCACAAAAGCCATAAACGGTGTATTAGGCAGTTCCTTCATAAACCCCCGTCCGGCTCAAACTGATACACTACCGAAATCTTGAGCACATCGACTTATCCAGTCATTATCAACAGGATTTTTAATTGTTAGGGCCTTATCCAGATCTTCCTCGCTTAGAGCATTTTGTTTTCCGAGACTGATAAATATTCTTGCATCTGGATTAGAGCCAAATACAAAACGATTCAAAAGGTAATCTTTGGTATCTTCTGTAATTTCTATCAAATTGTTATCCAGAAGAAAGCATAGGGCTGAATTTCGTTCCCAAGCGTGATCGGCATGTGAGTTCCAGTAATCGTTACTCGTAATTAACCCCGGATTGGCTTTAAATTGGGCGATGATTGGGGTAATTATTTCCGCTTCTTGTCGTTCCTGTTTTTGGCCGGCTTTAATCTCTAAATACGCTGGGATAATGTAGGATCCCGCGAAAACCAGAAAGATAAGTGAGGCGATTCCCGGAAGCAGTGCGAAAGCTGCTCGGTCTTCGCGACGCACCACGGATATTATGGTTGCTACGCAGGATAAAATGGCGCCCAGGAAGATGCCCAACACAGCCGGTGCGATGAAACGCATTCCAAGCCAATCGTCTTGATTGAATGGAGCAATGAAGGCAAAAAACAAGCCAATCCCTATGGTGAAAATTGGGAGTAAGATGGCTGATAGCCACCATTTACCTTTTACTCCATTTCCCATTTGCAGAAATTATCGTTCTATGGCTTCTTGCTAAAAACCGCAAAATGAAGAATGAGAGAGGGCGCGGAAATGTTTGTATAAAAATATCATCAATGGAATAAATATGTTTTTATTATGGCGAGGCAATCTGGTTAATATTTTTATATTAATGTAAATTAGGAAAAGAGGTAAATATCTATTTCACAAAGCCAAAAGAATCCGCAATCGGTCTTCGACCTCGGCCATCGTCGTCTCAGAAATCACGCCCCAACGATGTTCCAGCCGGCCCTTGCTAACCGAGCGCAAGGCTTCACACATGATGGCCGAAGGCGCTTTCAGGCCGCCCTCCGGGGCCTGCACAACTAAATGCCAGGGGATGGGACGCAGATTTGCGGTTAGTGGAATCACGACCACCAAGTCAGCCCCGCTGCGATTGAATTCCGCCACCGAAACGACGAGCACCGGCCGTCTTCCCGCTTGTTCGCGTCCTTTGATGGGATCGAGATCTGCGAGCCAGACTTCACCGCGTTGCGGATGCATGAGTGAGCAATAAAGACGGTTCAGCGGCCTTTGAGGCCATCACCCAAAGTGGTCTCCCAGGTGGACATTTCCGCTACATGTTTGGTCCAGGCGCGCGCGTCGTTGCGCAAAGCCTCATAAGCCAAACCCGCCTCCTCCAAAAACTTTTGCCGACGATAGGTTTCGAGGGCTTGGTCGAGCACCTCGGACATGCTCGCCTCCTGGCTGGTGGCGAGCTGGCGCAACAGGGCATGGCCCTTGGTCGAAATACGTACGGTGGTCGCGGGCACGATGCCATCATGCTTGTTAACTACAGTTTTGTCAACAAATCTGACTACAAATATGTCACCTTACTGCGCATTCGTCTTGATCGTCGTCGTCGCAGCCGCGAGGCCTGCGGAAGTGGCCGTGAGTGTCACTGTTCCGGCCTGGCCGGGTTGGCCGCGAACAATGACCAGAGCGAGGCCGTTAAATGCCTTGCTGTCCTTGGTGCCTTGCATGGGCGCGAGGCTGGTGGCGTCGCCGTTGTCCACGGCCACGATTTCCCCCGGACCGGAGATTTCGTAGTGCAGGGCGTTGTCGGCAACGGGCACCGTGAGTCCGTCCTTATCCTTGACGGCGACGGTGACGAAGGAGAGGTCCTGGCCGTCGGCCGCGATGGTCGAGTGGTCGGGCGTGAGGGTGACAGCCGTGGCCGGGCCGGTGGTCTTGACGGTGTCTTCCGCCCACTTCTGGCCGTTCTTGTAAGCGACCACTTTCAGTTCGCCGGGTTGGTAAACCACGTCGTCCCAGCGGATACGATACGCGGGGGCGCCGGTGTCTGGGTCGATTTTCTTTTTGCGGCCGAGGGAAACGCCGTTGAGAAAAAGTTCCGCTTCATCTCCTGAAGTGTAGACGTGCACCGGGGTGATCTGGCCGACGCGGTCGGGCCAGTTCCAATGTGGGAGGATATGGGCCATCGGCAATTCGGGCCGCCAATGCGCCTGATAAATGTAGAAGCGGTCCTTTTTAAAACCGTCGAGGTCCACGATGCCGAAATAAGAGCTGCGCGATTGGTCCACGCCGCCGCGAGTGTTGTTGGTGGGCTCGCCGAGGTAGTCGAAGCCCGTCCACACAAATTCGCCGGACATGAAGGGATACTTGTCCTGCGAGGCGAATTCGGCGTCCGGCGGCGTGGCCCACGAAGGCGCGTAAAGGTCATACGAACTCATCTGGTGGTCGGGCGTGCCGCCGCCTGATTTGTTGTTGCTGACGGGAAAAACGTAAACGCCGCGCGAGCTGATGGTCGAGGCCGTCTCGGTGGCAATCGTGTTCGCGTCAGGGTTGGCTGTGTGATAAATGGAATAGCGCGACTGGGTGGCGGAGTCGGGCTTGTAATTGAAACCGTAAATGTACTCGTTCGCGGGCAAGCCGGTGAAGCCCGCGTTGTTGTTGGCCGTCGTGGTGAAGCGGGTCGGGTCTTCCTCGTGCACGATGCGCGTCAGCTCCAGCGCGATTTGATTGCCGATGGCGGAGCCCTGGTCGGGAATTTCGTTGCCCACGCTCCAAAGGATGACGGACGGGTGATTGCGGTCGCGGCGCACGAGCATGCGCGCATCTTTTTCGTGCCAGTCAGCGAACAGCAGGTGGTAATCGTTGGCCACTTTTTGGCGGTCCCAGCAGTCGAACGTCTCGTCCATCACGAGCATGCCCATGCGGTCGCAGAGGTCGAGCAGTTCGGGCGCGGGCGGATTGTGCGAGGTGCGGATGGCGTTACAACCCATCTCCTGCAAAATCTCGATCTGGCGTTGCAGCGCGCGGTAATTGACCGCCGTGCCCAACGGCCCGAGGTCGTGGTGGTCGCACACGCCGAAAATTTTCACATGCTCGCCATTGAGAAAAAAGCCCTCGTTCGGATCGAATTTAATCGTGCGAATGCCGAAGGTCGATTCCGTCGCATCCACCGCCTGACCATTTTGCAGGACAGTGGTGACTGCGCTGTAAAGGTTCGGCGTTTTCAGGCCCCAGAGCTTCGGGCTCGCGACATTCAGGGAAATTTCCGTCTGCTGATGGGCGCCCGCCGCGAGACTAAGCGCGCTGGAAGAGGCGGTGGCCACCGGTGCGCCGACCCGCTGGCCATTGGTATTAAGCGCGAAAATCTGAGTGGTTACAGTCACATTGGCCACGTCCGCGGATGAATGGTTGTCCACGCCGATTTTCAAGTCCACCGTCGCCTTGTCCGCCGTGATTTCCGGCGTCGTGATGTAAGTGCCCCAATGCGCCAGGTGCACGGGGTTGGTGTACTCCAGCCAGGTGTTGCGATAGATGCCGCCGCCCGGGTACCAGCGGGAGGAATTCGGCGGATCAAACAGCCGGATGGCGATGACATTATTTTCGCCGACTTTGATGAACGGCGTCAAATCGACTCGGAACGAAGCATAGCCATACGGCCAGCCGCCGGCGTAGTGCCCATTCACCCAAATGTTCGCGTAGGCCATCGCGCCGTCCATATCGAGGAACACCAGTTTCCCGGCAGCCGCGGCGGGCACGGCGAAATTCTTGCGATACCAGCCCACGCCCGCCCACGGCAGACGCCCGGTGGTGCCGGGGAGATTCATGCTGAAATTGCCCTCGATGCCCCAGTCATGCGGGAGATTGAGCTGCCGCCAGGCACTGTCATTGAAATCCGGCCGGGTGTACGAAATGTCGCTGCCAAAGGTGCTGGCCGGATCGGCGCGGACGACGAGGCCTCCTCCCGTGGTGCTGGCCATCAGCAAGTCCCGCATTTGCGGATAGCTCATTCTGGCGAAGTAACTTTCGGGATCGGTGGCGTCATTGTGGCCGGCCGGGTTCACCGGGTCGTCCTCGATGTAGCGCCAATTGGCGTTGAACGAAGCGCGCTGGCGGTCGCCGGGTACGGGCGCATTGGCGAGCGGCTGGGCGGAAAGCGCGGGCGCCAGCAGCAGGCTGACGAAGGCGGCAAGCAGTAAGCGGGAGAGGGAGGGCATGGGCGGAAGAATTGAATGAATAATGGAAAGGGTGAATTTAAAAACGAATCAACGTCGTCTGCGTCTTGAAGCGAAAGATGGTGAGGGAGGCAGGGGGAAAGGTGCGCGCGAGGCTCGGGCTCGCGAGCGCCACCGTTTCCTCGACGGGCGCCACCTTGGTCGGGTTGTCGAACGTGTTTTCGTCGTTCGGGCTGGCCGAGGTCAGGACGGTCGCCTTGGCCGTGGCAATCATGGTGTCCCATGTGCCGATATTAAGTTGGAGCTTGGTCGCGATGGGTTGCGTGGTGGGGTTGACGACGTCCACAATGATCTCGCCGGTTTTCTTGTCGAGACCCGCGACGGCAAACAGGTCTGGCTTGGCCTGATCCATCGTCACCGGCAAAATCACGTCGGGCCGGTTCTTGGCGAACATCGCCTGGACATAGTAGGAGGGCGAGCCGTACGCATGGCTGTTGTCGAACCAGATGAGGTCGGGCGTCCACTGTGTCGAGCCGGCCTTGGCGAAGAGCGGCGCGTAGGAGGCCATGTCCACGATGTCGCTGTTGCGCACGAGGCCGGTCATGAAGGCGGCTTCGGCGATGGCGGCGCGGAGGTTGTTGCGCTTGGCCGTGCCGTCGTGCACCGCAAATTCGCCGGAGAAAATGTGCGGACCCGACCGGTTCTGGTTGTCGTACATCGGAGCATGGTCGAGGAACCATTGCGGGGGACGGTAGTAATGCTCATCCACGATGTCGGCCGGCGTGCCGTTCTTAAATTTACTCCAAGCCAGATCGTAGCGGGCCTTATCTCCCGCATCGACGCCCGGGCCCGCGCCGGTGACGAGCTTGAGGTCCGGGTATTTCGCCTTCAACGCGGTGTAAAAAGCCATGTAGCGCGGAAAATAATCCTCGCCCCACTGCTCGTTGCCGATGCCGAGCATCTTGACGTTGAACGGCGCGGGGTGGCCGAGTTTCGCCCGCAACGCGCCCCATTTCGAGGTCACCGGGCCATTCGCGAACTCGACCAGATCCAGCGCGTCCTGCACGTACGGCCCCAGTTGGTCGAGCGGCACGAGCTGGGCGTCCTGAAACTGGCAGGACATGCCGCAATTGAGGATCGGGAGCGGCTCCGCCCCGATGTCCTCGCAGAGTTGGAAATACTCATAGAATCCCAGCCCGTAGGTTTGGTAATACTCCGGCGCGAGGGCGTTTTTGATCGTGACCATCCAGCGGTTCCAGTTTTCCTTGCGCTCGGACACGTCGCCGACGGTTTCCTTCCAGCGGTAGGAATTCGCGAGGTCCTTGCCCTCGACAATGCACCCGCCGGGGAAGCGCATGAACGCGGGATGCAGATCCGCCAGCATTTGCACGAGGTCCGCGCGCAGGCCGTGGTTCTTAAAGGTGGTGTTGGGCAGCAGGGAAACCATGTCGAGGTCCACCGTCCCGGCGGCGGTGGCGCGGACGGCCAGCCGGGCATGGTCGGTCGTGGCGCTCGGGGTGATTTCGCCTTTGAGCAGTTGCCAATCGGCGGTCAAACCGCCCAGACGGCAACTGCCGAGAACCTGGCCGGTATCGCCCTGCAATTCCGCGACGAGGTTACCGCCATAGGGAGCGGAGGCGCGGGCGCGCACGGAGAACGTGTATTTCTCACCCTGCTTGACCGCCATGTCGCCAGTGCCAGCCGGGCTCGTGGGGGTATTCGCCGGCGGTGTGCCCAGGCCCCAACCGGTGTTGACCACGCCGAAGCCATTGGCCCCCGGATTCGTTATAGTCAGCCGGAGGTAATGCGGATTATTTTCATTCAGCGGCGCAACGCTGCCAAGGGCGAGATTGCCCGCGGCCCCGGCGACCGCGAGCGGCGACCAGGCATAAAGCGCGTCTTTGTGCTCAAACGAGCGGTTTTGCACCAACTCAGGATAGAGACCGCCGTCCGCCCCATAATTGATGTCCTCAAAGAAAACGCCATGCAACGTCGGGCTGACCGCATGGCCGGGATGCCCGACCTCCACCGTGATTTGCGTCACCGGCGGCGGCGCGGACGGAGCGTCGGCGGCGCGAAGCTGGGAAAATAGGGAAGGCAGGAGTAACAGAGCGAGCGGGTGAAAGCGGTAGTTCATGGCGTGGGAGAATGGAAAGGATGAGGGATGAAGGATGAGTCCCTTTATGGCGTGGCGGCAGGCGGGGTGGCAACTGGCGCGGTCGCAGGCACAACCTCCGCAATGGGCGTTGCTGAGGCCGAGGGCGCGGCTGCATTTGCGGTTTTCGCTGCGAGGGTCGCGGGCAGCGGCACGACGTTCGGCCAGCCGTCTTTGTTCCAGGCGAGGGGGAGCACGGCGAGTTTCGAGGTGCCGCGCGCGGTGCCGCCGTCGTAAAAATGGCAACTCAACCAGAATTGATCCTCCACTTTGATGATGCCGGCGTGGCCGGGGCCAATGAATTTGCCGCGGGTTTCGAGAAACAGCGTGCCGCCTTCGTGCGCGAGGTCCTTGCCGGCCATATCCAGGTACGGGCCGGTAATGGTTTTGGAGCGACCGACGCGTATGTTGTACGTGCTGTTCAGGCCCGCGCAGCATTTGCCCCAATTGACGAAAAGGTAATAGTAGCCGTCGTGGAAATAAATATAGGCGGCCTCAATGGAGCTGTTATGCGCCAGCTCGGTGATGGGGGAGTCCGGCGCGAGGCGCTGGCCGGTGGCCGGGTCGAGTTGAATGAGTTTGATGCCTTCCCAAAAGGAGCCGAACACGAGCCAGAGCTTGCTGTCCGCCTCCTGCACCACGGCCGGATCGATGGCGTTGTAATTGTTCACCCCTTGCTGGGTTTTGACGACCAGGCCCTGGTCGGTCCATTTGTAGTTCGGGTCGTTCGAGTCGAGCGTGGGGTTGGTGGCGAGGCCGATGCCGGAGGTCCGGGAACCAAAAGTGGATACGGCGTAGTAAAGCAAATAGCGGTCCTTAAGGTGAAAAACATCCGGTGCCCAGAAGTTGAGGCCACGGTTGCCGGGCACGACGTCCGCAATCCAGGCCGGACGCTCGCTAAACACGGGCGGCCCGTTTTGCCAGGTGATGAGGTCTTTTGAGAAATGCGAAGGGAGGCCGTTGCCGGTATTGAAGGACCAATACGTGTCCTTGTCCTTCACGATGGTCGAGGGGTCGTGCACGCCCACGCCGACACTGAAGGCATAGAGGTCGAGGTCCGCCACTGGCAGCAGGTTCGGTGCGGCGGGCGCGCTCTCGACCGGCGTTACGGGAGTGGCCGGCGGGGCCGTTTGCGCCATCAAAAGGACCGCGCCCGCGACACCGAGCAAGGGCGTCAGCCAGGAGGACTTTGAAAATCGTGGGCCGGAATTCATTGTCGTGGAAGTAGAATGATTTCCGGGCTAAATGGCATCCGCACAATTTGCTGGCGTCGCTACTCAGGGTTTCGGTGCGTCCCATTCGAGGACAAATAGCGCGATGGTATCGCGCGGGAGTGTGACGGGAATTGTGCCCGCGCCTCGGGCCACCGCCAGGGTGGGCGGGCCGGCAAATTTCTGCAACTGCCCGGCGGCTTCAAGCTGGGTGAACTGCTCCGGCGTGGGTGCGGCGGGCGAGCCCATTTTTTGCCAAGCGGTGAAGGAGTTGCTGTGGTCGTGGTCGATGCGGTACTGCGTCAGTCGCGCCGACGAAAGATTGGCCGGCAGCCCCGTCAGGGAAACCGTGATATTCGCGTCCGGGCCGGGCACGTCATCGTCGTGATAATGGCAGACGAGCACGCAGAGCTTGCCCGGCATAAGGGTGGCCATCGTCGAAACATCCGCGTCGCCACGCACGCCCGCGCGCATGATGTTGTCGAGCGGCACGGCCGCGGAGCTGACGGCGGAAATCCGCTGGCCGTCGAGGTAACGCAACATGCGGAAAATATTCATCACGGGCAGGTCGATGCCGTTCGTGGCCAGCGTGCGTTGGCCGGCGAAAAACGGAAAGTCGTCAAACTCGAAGGCCCAGGTCAGCGCGCCTTCGAGGTTCACCCCGTGGCGGTCGGCGAGTTCGAGCTCCCGCGTGATGCAGGCCGCCGTATAAGCCGGGTAAAGGGTCGTATTGCGATAACCCAGTTGCGGGCCCTGGCAGGCGGCGCAACCGTCCGGATCAGATTCGCCGATGACGATGGGCAGATTCTTCGTCTGCGGATACGAGGCGACGATGGTGAAGCCGTCGTTGATGGCGCGCAGTTGGTTGGAAATGCCCAGGCGGACAAACCCGGGGTTGCCCTGCACAAAACCAGGCGAGCCCTTCGCGTGAAACGAAATAAAATTCAGGGGAGTGCCCACCTGGCCGGTGGCGTAGTTCGTGCCCGTGAGACAGTGCTCGATGAAATTGCGCGTCCACTGGCCGCCCGCGCCCGCGGCGTCGGCGCCGCCCACGATGGCCTTGGGAATGGCCTTGCGCACCCCGGCAAAGGCATAGTCGTTCAGCTTTTGATAATCATTGGCCGAACCGCGCCAGTACGCGGGGCCGGTGGGCGCGACTGCGGGATCCGCCGGGCTGCCGGCGTTGGATTCGTTCCACGTTTCCCAGTACCATTTTTCCACTTCGGCCATGCCATAGCGCTCCACGCAGTGCTTCGCCCATTGATAAACCAATTCGCCCCATTTCGCATAATCCTTCGGCGGATAAGACCAACCGGTGTAAATGGCGCTATACGGCTGGCTCGGGTCCCAATGATGCTGGTACGGATCGGGATGCGTGGACATGTCTTTCGGCATGAAGCCGAGCTGTACGTAGGGGCGGACATTGTGCTTGAGGTAGGTGTCGAAAATATGATCCACGATGGTCCAGTCGTACACCGGTTTCCCGTCGGCATCTTCATGGTACATGTTGGTCGAACCCCATTTGAGGCCGGGCGTGCCGTCGCCGGTCGTCATGAGATTGTGGGTGCGGAAATACACCTGCGGCGGCGACAACTCGCCCAATTCCTTGATCAGCTTTTCGCCATTTTTCATCGTGGCGTAATTCGGCTCGTCCGCCCCGAAGAAACGCCAGACCGGTTTCCACGGCCCGAGGGCTTTCGCGGCGTCCACCTGGATCGTCACCGGGAAAGGCGCGGCCGGCGCAGCCTCGGCCACGGGCGTCGCAGCCGGAGTGGTCGGCGGCGTCGCGCTTTGCGCCGCCAGATAGGTAGCAACGCCCATGGCCAGCACGGCGAGGAACGTCGCTGGATTCAAAATCCAACGAAAAGGAGATGGCATAGGGGTAGCGGTTGAAACTGCGAAAATTACTTCTTCGCCGAGTCCGCGGCCTTGGCCACTTCCACCGCAAACACGTGATCCGGCCCGAACATGTTCGAGCGGAAAATCACCCATTTCTTGTCCGGAGAAATGAAAGCATTCGGTTCCAGCCCGCCGAGGCCGGTCACGTAATTGTGCTTCGACATGTTGACCAGCTTCTCGCGCGAAAGCGTGCCGTCCGGCTGCACGCGGAAAAGGTTGATCCACTCGCCGTTCTGTGCAAAAGCCACCTGCGTGGGGTCGCCGCCGTCGCTGCTGAACATCGTATTGTCGCGGGACACGTTGTAGTGCACACCCCAGGCGTCGCGGTCCACATGGTAGCGGATTTCCTTGCCGGTCTCGATGTTCTTGCCCGCGATCCAGAATTCCTTGCTGCGCGGCGTTTGCAGGTCGAACCAGACGGTTTTGCCGTCGTAGCTCCAGAATTCATGGCCCGCGATTTCCATGTCCATCGTGCGCGGGTGCTGGAGCGTCATGCCCGAGCCATCGGTGTGGATGGTCCAGATCCGGTCCACTTCGTGCCAGGTGCCTTCGTGGCAATAGAGGAGCATCGTCGGGTCCGTCGGGGAAAACTGCTCGTGGTTGAGCGAACCGTATTGGTAACCGGTGGTGACCGATTGGCCTGTCTTCACATTCGTGAACACGAAAGCCATGGAGGACGGATTCACCGCGCGGCCGGCGAGGCCGTTTTCCTTGGCGGCGGCGTATTCCTCATCCGGCGTGAGCGGGATGCCCGCGGCAATCTTGTCGCCGAACATGCGGATGTGCTGGTCAATCGGGTCGCGGTGCGGCGGCGCCGGCGTCTTGCCCGTCGGGTCGGTGGCGGCGATGGCGTTGACGATAATCGTCCCGTCGTTGTTGATGACATTCACGCGCCCGTCGTAAACCTTGGTGACGGCGTGGGTGTCGAAATTCACCGAGTAAAACGAACCGCCGCTGGAGAAGTAAACTTCCCGCGTGGTCCACGACGCCGCATTGAGGCTGACGGCGCCTTCCACGAGCTTGTCCAGCTTCGGCGTACCATTGCCGAGCGTGGTGAGGTCCACCGAGGTCAGACCCGTGGGGGTGGAAAACACCATCTTGTCACCCTGGGGTGTGAACGGGTTGTAGTGGAAATATAGGCTATCTGAGCCAGGTTCGTCGGAAATGCGAATGATGCGGTGGCCGGTGTCGGGATCGATCCACTCGCGCGGCGGCGGCGGGGCATTCGGATCGATGGGCGCAGCCGCAGCCCCGCCACGACGACCTCCGCCACCCGCGCCACCACGGCGGCCACCACCACCACCGCCGGCTTGGTCGGCTCCGGGAGCAGTCGCGGTGCCGGTAGCTGTCGTGGCGGACGCTGGGGCAGTCGGCACGGCGGCGGGAGCCGGGGCGTCAGCGGCAAACGCCGTCGCCGAGGCCATCAGGGAGACGAGAAACAAGAGGAGGGATTTTTTCATGGGGTTGGCCGAAATTGAATCGATTTCACCCCCCGCCGCCAAGCAAAACATGGGGGTAGGCGCTTGGCTGAAAAGGATGGGTAAACTTCCGTACTACCAAGCGTCAAAATCGTCTTGTAGACCAGCTTTTTACCTCAGCGCCTATTCGCTATGATAGCAACGAAGTTGACGACCGACCTAGTTGCTTCTCCGCATAGCATTGCGTCACGAAGTGACGCGGTTCGACGGTGTTGCAATTCGTTGGCGAGCCTAAGCGACGTCTTAAGGTGAGAACGAATTGTCTCGTTTGAACTTCCGGCTAATTCGAAGGCAATAAATGCCTCGATCATGCGAAATCCGTCGGTTGCGCTCGGAGCGATACCATCGGTTGAAACGTGCTTCGAAGGGTCAAAAACCGCTTCTCCCAGCGAAATCAATGCCTCTCTACAGCGTAAGCCGATAGCCTGAAATGCTTCTTCAGTGGTCGAAGTTTCAAGTTGTTGACGGATACCATCAAGATTTCTGTCGACACGTGTCCAGCCAGTAGGTTCTTGCGCCGGAATTGATATGATTCCTGCTGCGCGGCGTGCCAGTGTGTCCAATGTCGGTTGAAATAACTGACTCAAATATTGTCGCCGCGAGCTATAAGTAGGCAATTCACCGCTGCTCCATTTAGCATACCAACCCCAAAGATCTGAATAGCAGTTTGGGTCTGAAACAGTGATGGACTGTAAGAGGAAATTGATACGCTGGCGACGCTCGACATATTCTGGGTTAGCGGCTTCGATGCGTGGACCGCCGGTAGAAACTGCGATCATCATCAGTTTTTCAGCGGTAAGCAATTTAATGCATTCTGCTTCAATCATATATAATCAGGAACTGCTGATAACATTATTTGCGGAAAGGACTTTGTTAAGTTCGCTTTCAACCAATTCCGAAACCCCAGCGCATTTAAGCAACGCCTTAGTGATACTCTGAAGAAGGGCATCTGCGATATCAAATGCTTTCCGCATTTCATCGAGTGCATTCACCATTTTTTCACGGCCCTCAATATTGTGCATTTCAAAGGCATTTTCGCGAAAAAAATGATGGGTCAGATAGTTTCGTCTTTCTAGTGCATATTCAATCGCCTTAATGCCGGAGTCACCAAAGTCGACGATTTTTTTAACTAGTCGCAGATTTCGTCCGAGAGTCTCTTTGTCAACTGTTTCACCGATTGTGCGCAGCATTTCTTCATTCGGGACTTTTTTACTAATTGCCAGGTAAGCGATAAGCATGTTGCCAACTTCCATTTCTAGGCACTGAGCTCGATACGCCGTAAATCCAAAATGTGCATAAATATTTTTTGCTTCTTCTGTAGAAATGCTCATGGGCTTAGTAAGGAGGAGAGGGCAAAAATTAGAATGTTTAGCGTTCCTCTCAAGGGTTGATGACCGCCGGAATGTCGTGCTTAACATCTGCCTGCCCGGCCTTCGCAATCTCCACCGCGAACACATGCGACCCGTGGGCCGCGCCGAGCATGTTTGACCGGAAGACGATCCATTTCATGTCGGGCGTAAAACTGACGTTCGGTTCCAATGTGTAATCGTGCTTCGCGAGGCTGGCGAGGCGCTCGGCCTTGAACTGGTCCACTTTCACTTTCTCGCCGCCGACTTCCAGGGTCGTTTCCTGGCTGGCGTCCGGGGTGAAGAGGTAAATCCATTGGCCGTTGTTGCCGCGCGCGACGCTGGTGGGGCCGCCGCCGTCCCCGGCGAAAAACTTGCCGTCCGGCGAAATGTTGTAATGCACCGACCACTCGTTGATCGGCAGCGAGTAGCGCGTGCGCTGGCCGGTCGCCAAATCCTCGCCCGCGACCCAAAAGACCTGGCTCTTGGGCGTCTGCAAATCGTACCACGCGCTTTTGCCGTCCGCCGCCCAAAATTCGTGGCCCGCGATTTCCATGGGCATCGTGCGCGAGTGCAGCAGCTTGGGCTCGCCGCCGTTGACGTGGATTTGCCAGATGCGGTCCACCTGGTCCCACGGGCCTTCGTGGCAATACATGAGCAAGGTCGGGTCCGTCGGCGAAAACTGGACGTGATTCAGCCAATCGTGGTCGGCGTGAAAAAACTTTTTTACTTCTCCGGTTTTGAGGTCCACCGTGTAGAGCACCATCGGCACGAGCGCGCGCAGGCGCTGCGGCAAGGCCTGGTTGCCGGCCCAGTCGGGGCCGATGGCGCCCATCGGGCCGGGCTCGGCGTTGCCCGCGCCCGCGAGCAGGGTTTCGTCGGCATTGACCGTAAAGCCCGCGCCCCAGCGCAGTTCCTCCGGCAAAGTGCCGATTTTGCGCGACACGCCGGTGTCGAGATTCGTCGCCATGATGTCCGCGCCGCGCAGATAAAAGGCGGTCGACGTTTTTTTGCCGACGACGATGTGCGAGAGGCGCGTGTCGGCGGGCGTGGTGTCGTGCTGGTCCATGCGGGCGGAGGGCACGTTGCCGAGGGTGACTTTTTTAATCTCGTGCGTCTGAAGATTGATGGTGGCAATGCCGTCGGGCGTAGTCACCACGAGCTTTTTTCCGTCCGGGGTGTACGGATTCTGGTGGAAATAAAGACTCTGGGTGTTGTCCTCCTCCGAAAGCCGCACAATGCGGTGGCCGGTGTCGGGGTCGATCCAGTCTTTGGGCAAGGCGTCAGGCTGCGCGGTCGCGGTGATGGTGGCAGGCGGAGTTGCCGCAACGGGAGCCGGTGGCGAGGCCGGAGTCTCAGCCCCGGGCAGACCGGCGGCTGCGACGGCGAAATATAAAATGAAAATGCGCAGTTTTTGCATGCAGGGAAAAGGCTTTGGTTCAATTTGAGCCGCTTGCGGCGCTGACGGCATTGCTATTAAGCGCATTGCGAATGAGTGAGCGTTGTTGGTCGGTGATGGGCGCCGCTTCCAGGGCGGCTTTCGCGGCCACCGGGTCCAGTTGAGCCCAGGGGACGATGCTATTGCGCACTTGATTGTACCGGCGCAGATCGTTGCCGATGGTCAGGGCCATGGCATAGCTGCCGGGCGGATCAAGGTAGGCTTCAGACGAAAGATAACGGGCGACGGCGGCATCGCGTTCCTCGCCGGGCGGAATGGTTTGCATCCACTCGGAAACGGCTTTGGGGTCTTGCTGCACCCAGTTGTCCGTCAGGGCCACAATGGCGTTCACCCGTGTGCTGGGATTATCCAGCGCCAGGGCGGCGGCGGCGGCGCTGGCCGGGTCAGTGAGGCTCCACGCGGCAATGATGGCGCGTTGCGTGAGGCTCGTGTTGTTATTCTGCGGCAGATTGAAGGAGTACTCCAAGGCGGAGGGCCCGTCAAATTTCGCCAGGCTGCCCAAGGCGCTGGCCAGCGCGCCGTTGCGGGCCGCGCCCGTCGGCAAGGCTTCGGCCCAGGCGAGCGCCGCTTTCGTGTCGTTTTGCGCGAGCGCCCGAGCGACTGCACCAAACGTATTCGTGAGGGTGGGGTTGTCCGCCAGGTTTTGCAGGTAATCCGCGGCGGCCGCCGGGTCGGCATTCGCCCAGGCGCCCAGGGCATTTTGCAAGGCTTTGTTGCGCACGACTTCAGGGGTGTCGGCCGGCAGATTCTGCACGAAATCGAGGGCGGCCTTGGTGTCCTGCGTCGCTAGCGAGAACGCGATAGTCGCGGCGATATTGTCGCGCGCGGCGCCAGGTGGCATCTGGTTGTAGTAGGCGGCGACGGCGGCGGGGTCGGTCGCAGTGAGCTGATTCACGACGTTGGCCAGCACGGCGTCATGTTCCTTGCCGGTCAGATTGTTGTTCAGCCAGGTGATGGTGGAGGCGGGATCGGTTTTTGCGTACTCACCCAGAACGACACCGAAATAACTTTGACGATTGCTGTCATTGGGCAACTGCGCGACGAAGGCGAGGGCCGTGGCAGAGTCGGCGGCGCTCAATTTGGCCAGAAAAGGCCCCATGCCTTTGTTGTCATACCCGGCCTCCTTGCTATTTGCTTTGAGCCAGGCCAAGGCGCCGACCGGGTCGGTGTCACTCCAGCTATTGAGAAAGGAGCCGATGAGCGTGTTGCGGTAGGCACCTGCGGGAATGCTGAGCAAAAAATCGCTGGCTGCAGCCGGCTCGCGGGTGGCCAGCACATTCAGAACGTCCTCCTGCACGCTTTGCCGCTCGGCGCTCATGGGCAGAGTTTGCAGGGCCGCGAGCGCCCCGGCCGGATCCAATTGCGTCCACGCGTCGAATACGCTCAAGGTGGCGCCGGTGCGGGCGGGACCAAGCGGAAAGCTGCCCAATGCGGCGAAGGCGGCCGCGGGATCCTGGCTGGCCCACGGGGTAAACACATTGCGGAAAAGCATGGCCGTTTGCTGTCCAACCGGCAGTTCTCGCATCATTTTAACGGCGAGGGCCGGGTCGCTCGCGGCCATGTTGGCCAGCGTCGTGTTTGCAAGAATGGCGCGCAGACGGGCGTTGTTGATTTGGCCCAAGGCCGCGTAGGCTGCTTCCGCATCGGCCTGCGACCAGCGGTCAAAAATCTGGCGCAGGGCGTTGTCACTTGCCTGGCCGGCCGGCAGATTTTGCGCGGCCGCGATAGCTCCGCCGGGATCTCCACTCTGCGCCCAAGTCGCGAGTACTTCGCCGAGCGCCGTGTTGCGCAACGATAGGCGGTCTAAAGTGGAGGCGGCTGCAAAGGCCGCGCGTGGGTCCGCTCCTGCCCAAGTGTCAAATGCGGTAATTAATAGCGGGCTGGATTTTGACGACTGGAGCACTTTGGCATAGGCAAAAGCGACTGCGGCCCGGGGATCGGCTTGCACCCATTTGGACATCGCCAGGTCGGACACCAGTTGGCGAACCTCGGCTTGGGGACAACCGGCCGCGTCGTTCAACAAGCGAGCCAAGTCCGAAACTGGTGTGGCCTCGACCAACTGGCAAAGGGCCTGAAGACGCGGGCCCCCGTGAGTACTTTTGATAATTTCCGCGAGCGAGCCCTTCGGGTTCCAAGCGGCGTTTTGTGGGGCGGCCTTCGCGTTGCCAGTGGCGCGCTCGCCACTGGCCACAATGGAAATATGACGCGATGGGGACGAAAGTTGTGGCAGCACCCAGCGATCAATCGTCACGCCGGCTAGAAAAGCGGCCAGTGCCCAGGCCATGGTCTTGCCAACGGGTTTCATGGGGTATCCGCGGCTCATTATGAGGCAGCGACCCCGAGGCGCACGCTAAAAATAGCGTACGTTCGAACCTTCTGAGACAGCCCCGCCGGCCTACGACGCCTTGATCAAATCCAACTGGCCGTTGCTGTCGCCGATTTTTTCGGTCTTTACCCCGGCGGTCGCGAGCATGGAGCGGTACAGGTTGGTCAGCGGCACATGGCCGCCGGTGTACAAGTGCTGGCCGGAGGTAAACGCCCCGCCCGCGCGGCCCGCGAGGACGATGGGGTTGTTTTCCGGCGTGTGCGTGTTGGGTTCGCCCAAGCCGCCGCCGTAAACGATGGCGCAATTGTCCAGCAGGGTGCCGTCGCCTTCCTTGACGGCCTTCAGCTTGTCCAGGAAGTAGGCGAAATTTTCAACGTGATAGCGGTTGATAACGGCCATCTTCGCGCGCTGGACCGGGTTGTTGCGGTGGTGCGAGATGTCGTGGTGGCCCTCGAAGATGCCCGTCTGCGGGTAGGGTCGGTTGCTGCCGTCATGGCCGACGATGAAGGTCGAGATGCGGGTGGCGTCGGTTTGGAAGGCGAGGGTCATGATGTCGTACATCAGGCGCATGTGGCCTTCGAAATTCGGGTCGGAGTCCAGGCCGTGCGGGCGCATTTCGGGCGGGAGCTCGAGCTTGAATTTCTCGCTGGCGGCGATGCGTTTTTCGAGGTCGCGGACGGCGGAAAGGTATTCATCGAGCTTGCGCTGGTCGCTGTCGCCGAGGTTGGCATTGAGGCGCTTGCTGTCGTCGAGCACATAGTCGAGCACGCTCTTGTTGTAGAGGCGGCGCTTGGCCATGGCTTCCGCGGTCTGCGCGGCGTCGCCGCTGCCGAAGAGGCGCTCAAACGCGGCTTTCGGGTCGACCTCCGGGTTCACCGGCATGGTGGGGGACTTCCACGAAATGTTAAATTGATACGCACAACTATAGCCGGAATCGCAGGTGTCATTGCGCTGGCCGGCGTCGCAGCTCAGTTCCATGGATGGAATCTTCGTCTGGTCGCTGAGGGCTTCCGCGGCGATCTGGTCGGCCGAGATGCCGTTGCGGATGTCCGCGCCCGCGGTCTTGCGGGGGTGCACACCGGTGAGGTAGGCCGCCGAGGCGCGCGCGTGGCCGCCGCCGCCATCGCCGAATTCATTGGCCATGTTGTTGTCGAGGCCGGAGATGACGGTGATGTCGCTCTTATGCGACTGCAACGGTTGGAGAATCTTGGAAAGTTCGTAATCGCGGCCCGTGGTCGCGGGGATCCAGTCGGGCATGTTGGCGCCGTTGGGAATGTAGATCCAGGCCAGGCGCTTGGGGAAGCCCGCGGCGGTCGTGGCGGCGTCGGCGGTGGTCGCACCCATCAGACGCAGGGAGGGCAGCATGCTCTCCAAAACCGGCAGGGCCATGACAGTGCCCAAGCCGCGCAAAAAGGTCCGACGAGGTATTGACGGGAATTTGCTCATAAAAAAGGGGAGGGAAACAGGCGGGTGGCGATAGAAGCCCGCAGCGTCACGGTATAGCCGGTGGACGGGTTCCGCAAGTAATAAATGAGAGCCGGCTCGGGCTGGGAAATTCCCGGCCTAGCCCCGGCCTTTCAAGGCCCACCCGAGCCAGAGCAGGCCCGCCGCCGAAATCCAACTGCCCGCCACCCGGAAAACGATGCGGGTCCAGGCTGGACGCAGGGAAATGACCAGAGATGAAAAAAGCGCCACCAGCACGAACAAAACCGCCCCCACGCCCACGAACTCGAGCGCGCCATTGCCAGGGGTGGCGCCTTCGGCCAGCATGCCGAGCGCGTCCAGATAGCCGTGCACCATCCCCAGCAGGCCCGCCAGCAGGCCAATAACCAGCGGCGGGAGATTCAAATCAGCAGCAATGAGCACGCCGGGAATCATGAAAGTCGCCGCCACGATGCCGGAGAGCACGGGCCGCGAGAGTTCCGGCGCCGGGGTCAGGGATAGGCCGATCAAACCGCCCAGCACCCAGGCCACCGGGAGCGCAAAAAGGGCTTTGCGGCCCGAACCCGGCCCGCGCAGGCCCGCCAACAGCGCTAGGGCCACCGCCGGCACCACATCCTCGAGGCTGGTGCAGAAGTGGCCGACGCCATCATAAACCGGCCCCAACCCGGTCGTGACGAGATGCGCCTCCGCCGTCGCCGGCGCAATCAGGAGAATCGCGCCTGCGGCCAGGGCGGCAAGGAGGTGTCGGGGGGATTTATGCATGACGGCGAACCTGCATCGCTCAGCTCAATTCGGTCGCAACTTAGGGCTGCCGTCGAGCTGCGGAAAGACGACCCAGCTTTCGTCCCCGGCCCGCAACACTCCGTCGTGAAAAAATACCGGGATTTCCTGATTGTCCGGGCGGTAGTAAGTGAGCCCAAGCGGAGCAGGCACCGTCACGGGCACGGGCCGGGCAAAGTCCCGCGGCACGCTCACGGGTGGCTTTTGCCCCTGGGTGAATAATTGAAACATATTGACTGGGGACGAATACGAAATGGGAGGCCATACGACGCTATATACGCCCCCAAAGGGGATGTTGTTACCTTCTTCTGATGAAAGGGATGCAACCGTCGGCCCCGCCGACCCCGGCGGTTTGGGTTGCATCGCCGCCGCCTTGGGGGCCGCCTTTTCGGTGGGCTCCGGATGCAAGGCATCCCACATAAAATAGACTCCGCCCAGTGCGATGCCCACGCCGCACAGGCGCAGGAGCACCTGCCCGGCGGGCCAGCGATGGATCAACCCGAGCGAAATGCCGCAGGCGTGGAGGGTACCGGTGGCAATGACAAATCCGATGCTGTAGTACAGGCCGCTTTCGCCCGGAGGCAATTCGCTGCCATGGGCGTAACCGTGGCACAGGCCGAAAAAGCCGACCATCACCACGGCGAGGGTGTAGCCGAGGTTTTTGCCCTTGCGCGCCGCCGTGGCGGGCTCGTCCCTCGAGAAAAGCCACGCGGCCAGGCGGTTGGGATGCACGTCTCCGAGCACCATCAAGCCGAGCAAAATTCCCGAGAGCGCGATGCCGATTTCCACCGAGTGCTCGCCGCCGGGCATCGGCACGCCGAGCAAGCCGAGAAACCCACCGAATGCCATCACCATCGGAAACACCACCGGCAAAAGCCAAATCGCCGGGCGCCCGATTTGCGCGCCCCAAATGCCCACCGCCACCATCGCGATAATGTGGTCCCAGCCCGACCACGGATGCAGGAAGCCGCTTTCAAATCCGCCGGTTTCGCCGCTCAAAATATGGGCGTGGGCGGAGGAGGCGGAAAACAGAAGTGCGAGGGCGCACCACGAAGCCAGCGTCTTGGGGCGGAGGGTTTTCATGGAAAAGGAGGGTGCAAAAAGCAGAAGCCGCTTAATTTAACCCCGCAAACATAATCCAGATGCGCTGAATCGTCCAGTACGCGCCGAGGCTGCCGACGGTGTAGGTGGGCAGCGCGGCCGCCCAGCGGGTCCAGCGGATTTCCAGCACGCGGAAAGATTGCTCCAGCAGCAGGATGACGATGACAAAAAAGAGCTGGCCCATCTCCACCCCGATGTTGAAGCAGAGCAGGGCGAGCGGGATTTCCTGGTGCGACAGGCCTAGCGCCGTCAGTCCACTGGCGAAGCCGAAGCCGTGTAGCAATCCAAACAAGAACGCCACGACCCACGGGTGCCGGATGGTCAGGCTCGTTTCGCCGCGCTGCACGCGCACGATTTCCGGCCCGAGGAAAAGAATGGAGAGCGCGATGGCGGCGTTGAGCGGGAGGGTCGGCGCGCTGGCGTAGCCCAGTGTCGCGATGGCCAGCGTGATGCTGTGCGCGAGCGTGAACGACGTGATGGTCTTCACCAGCATCCAGCGGTCGCGCACGATGAGCAGCAGCCCGAGCACGAAGAGCAAATGGTCCACGCCCATCAAAATATGGTCCACCCCTTGGCGGATGAACGAGCCGGCCTTCTGCCAGTTGGATTGCTGCGCCGGAATCGTGATCGAAGGCATGGCCGGCGTGAGCCGCACAATTTCGGTCGTGCCATCGGGCAAAATCACCCGCACCAGAACGTCGGCCACCGCCGCCGCGGCCCCTGCGACGGCGAACGGCCGCCCGGCAAGGCCGCCCGCCAGGGAGAGCGTGTAACGTTCGATGTAAGCACCGGGCGTTTTGACGAGCAACGGTTCCGACGTGATTTTTGTTCCCGCCGGAAAAACCGGGACAATGCCCTGCCTCAGATCCTCCCGCGCCGGCAATTTCCACAGGACGTTGTAGGTGTCCGGTCCGGTCTGATGCAGTTCGAGGTAGACGGGCTGGACTTCGTGGGCGGAAGCAGCGTGGAAAAAGGATAAACTATAAACGATTAACGATAATTTAAAGAGGCGGCGTATGAACGTAGAAGGAAAAATGGAAAATGGAAAACGGAAAACGGAAAAGTCCTCCGGCGCCGGGCTACTGGAAGTGGGCAATTTCATGGCTTGGCGGCAGGGTTGACGGCAGGAGAGGCGGGAGGGGCTGGCGCGCCAGCATCCTTGGCGGACGGAGACGGTGCAGGCTTTTCAATGACGATGGAGTAGTGGGCCCGGCGTTTGGCGTAGTCGGCGTCATCGGCTTGCTGCCGGCGTTCGTTGAGCCATGCGGCCCGCGCTTGCTCGGCCAATTGTGTGAATTCCGGCAGCTTGCCGTCGGGGCCGAGAAACGGCTTCGGGTTCTTGGCGATAAAAGCCTTCAACTCGTCGTCGGTGGGCGTGAGATTCTCCACCGAATCCTCGGATAGAAATTCCATGCGGCGGCGCAACTGGCGGCGAACGAGCGGGTCGTCGGTGTCCAACCCGAGCGCGCGCGCCTCGCGATTCAACACTTCCTCGCGCACGAAGTCCTCGATGAGCATATCCATTTCCGCCGGCGTCGGGTCACGCCCGGCGCTGCGGTTGAAGCTGACCTGGAGATTGCTGATGACGGCTGGCGTGATAATGATGCGATTAGCGCCGGCGGGAGTGGCGGCCGGCGTGCCGACCACGTAGGAAAGTCCAAACAAGGCCGCGCCCAGCAGGAGAAAATGCACCAACGGCTCGCGGAGAAGGGCTTTCATTATAGCATTCTTACGAAATTACACTGGCGTACTCTCGTCGAAACTCATCGTAGATTATGCGCAGTACCTTTTGTCGATCTTCGATGTCCTCAAATTGCTGTGCAAGCTTCAATAGCTCGGGTTTGGTGATTGACTGAATTTTCATGTTGATTAAATAATCTCTAAAATCCTTTCGAATATCATCAATAATAATAATGACCTTTCCATCATCCAGTCGCTGCTTGTCGAAATTCGACTGTAATTCGTTCGCAATTGACTCGCAGATTTTTTGGTTTACCACGCGAAGTTTCTTAATTTGATAGACCACGCCAAAGTTGGTGGAAATATCGACGCCTTTGTCGTGGGCGGATGTTCGGCTATCCCTGTAAATTTTGCAGGCAAACTTTTCCAAGTGGACGCGAAGCACGGCAAAGCAAATAAATTCGAAATTTGCCGGATTGGTCTCGATGTTTATTTCAAGCAACTGGACAAAGGATTTTGATGCTTGAGAAACCATCATTCGATATGCCTCATCAGCTAGTTTCGGAATAATTCCGAGTTTGCCATCTACATAGTCTCGAATTTGAGCTGGGATCCATTTAATCAGGGTTTCGGCGAAAGTTGTGTACGGCGAAAGAAGTTCATAACCACTGTCGAGTAGGCGAAGAACCTTGTATTTTGGGAGCGTTCTACGTGAGTATGCGTCCTCCCATTTGGCTCCTACATGGAGGCTATGCCGCATAAATTTCTGCAAAAAGCGGGCACCCTCGGTGTGGGATGCTTTTACTTCTTTTTCGGTAAGGAGGTTTTTTCCGGTTGCTCGGAATGATAGAAGCAAGCCAAGGGTTAGGGTTGGAGCAATGACTTTTGTTTTGGACCTTGCCAACATTAACTGGATCTCTCGTTGGCAATCGGTCAACGACTTTAATCTACCTTTGGATTTATTCAAACGACTCATCGAAGATCAGAATGGAAGGCCGAAATCAAGATGACGTACAACTCTCGTCACCGGGATCACAATTTCTCTTGGAATTTGAACGACTATCGTTTTACCGGTACACCATTTGGTTGGATACGAGGTCGATGAGTGGCCCATGCACGTCAATTTGTATTCGGAAGCTGGGCCGTCAACCCTGGAACAGGGAAATAGTGCTCATTTAAGCACTCACTGGAAATTTTACCGCGCCGCGACTTTGTCCGGCGTCGCGGCCGGGTTGGCGCGGCGCATTTGGAAGGGCACGCTGTCCACCACCGCCATCACGAGCGTGGAAAACTTGTCGTCCTTGGTTTCCAGCGTGTGCACGATTTGGTCGGTGGCGGCGCGGTCGTAATACTCCAGCCCGCGGCCGAGCGCGTAGGTGAGCATCTTTTCCGCGAGACAACGCAGGTAGTCCTCGCGCTTGCTCTGCGAGAGGATCTGCACGAGCTCCTCCGCCCCCTTGAAACTTTCGCCGGAGATGAGTTTGCCCGAGGCGTCAATCGCCGCGTCGGATTCCGTGTCCCGCCAGGCGCCCACACCGTTGAAATTCTCCAGGCCGAACCCGATGGGATCCATGCGCGCGTGGCAGCCGGCGCAACTGGGATTGTCGCGGTGCTGCTCCATTTGCTGGCGAAGCGTGCCGGTGAGCTGGTGCTGGTCGTCCACGAGCGCGGGGACGTTGGGCGGCGGCGGGGGCGGGGGCAGGCCGAGGAGATTGTCGAGCACCCATTTGCCGCGCTTCACCGGCGAGGTGCGCGTGGGGTTCGAAGTCAGCACGAGGATGCTGCCCTGGGTGATGATGCCCCGGCGGCCGGAATCCTTGAGCGAAACTTTGCGGAACTCGTCGCCCGTCACGCCTTCCATTTCATAATATTTCGCCAGTTCTTCGTTCACAAACGTGTAATCCGCGTTGATGAAATCCATGACGCTGCGGTCCTGATTGATGATGTAGGCGCAGAATTCCTCCGTCTCCTTTTGCATTTCGGCGCGGATGGCGGGGTTGAAATCCGGGAAGAGCTTTTTGTCCGGCTCGACCGACTGGAGTCCGCGGAATTGCAGCCACTGGCCGGCGAAATCGTCCACCAGCGAGCGGGCTTTGGGCGAAGTAAGCATCCGGTGCACCTGCGCGGAGAGATTCTTGCGCAATTGCCCGTGTTCGGCGAGGTCGAGCAATTCGTCGTCAGGCGTGCTGCTCCACAGGAAATACGAGAGCCGCGTGGCGAGGGTGAATTCATCGATGGGCACAATTTCCACCGGCGCATTCTTGGCGGCGGGCGTAGCCGCCCCCGCCACTTGGGCGACAATGCGCTGCGGCACGCCGGCGGCCGGGGGCCGGGCGGTGGATGAGGTGGACGTTTCGATGGCGGGCGGTTGTTCGCCGCGGAACAGGAAATGGGGCGAAACCAGCACGGCCTTCATCGCCAGTTTGACACCGGCGTTAAAACTGTCGCCATTTTGGCGGGCGAGGTTGTAGAGCGACATCAGGCGGTCGAGTTCCGCGGGCTGCACGGGGCGGCGCCACGCGCGCCGGGCGAAATCCGCCAGGATGCCGCGGGCCTGTTCCGCGGGGGATTGATAATTCGCCGGTGGCGGCACCCCAGCGAGGGCGCGCAAGCCGTCCGTGAAATTATCCTGGGTGTTGCGTGGGACGTGTTTGTCAAACAACTCCAGCAACGGCGCGGGCATCGGCGGGACGGGAAGCGGTTCGTTCAGGCCGACCACCTCGAGCGCCTGCACGTTGACGTGCCGGTCAATGAAATTGGGGTTGGTCTGCTCGTCGTCGTGGAAATAATTGACGAGCGCGGTCGAGAAGCGTTTTTCGCCGGCGGTCAGGTGCACGGGGAGTTCGTAAACCTGCGGCTCGGAATGCAAAAGTGAAACCGAAAACAGCCGCTGCCCGGCGATGGGCGTCCACTCGGCCGGCGCGAGCACGTCGAACGTCGTCAGTGGTTTGCCGTCGACACGGAATTGCAATTTGGCCCATTCCGGCCCCGCCTGCTGGGCGTAAGCGTAGGCGCGCAACAGGTAATCCCCGTCCTTGGGCACGGTGAATTTGATGCCAGCTTCGCCATCTTTTTCCAGCCAGCGTCCGCCGTCGGCCGAGGGTTTTACATTGCCTGAAATCTCCAATTGGGCGGCGGGGTAACGCGTGGAGGCACTGGGCAAGGGGCCTTCAACCTCGAGGAATTTCACAAAACCGATGCCCCATTGCTGAATGCCGAGGCGGCCATTGGTCATATTAAGATCGTTGGTGCCGCTGCGCAGGCGGCGCAAGGCCACCTGCAGGCGCTGATGTCCGGCGGGCAAGCCCAGGCGGGCCTCGTAGACTTGCGGATGGTCGGCGTCCGTGGTGATGGGAATGTCTTTGATTACAGTCGTGCCAGCCACGACGGAAAGAATCGGCTGGGGCACCACTTCACCTTCGGCGGGCTGTAACGGTACGCTGCTGCCTTGGCCCACCAAGCGTCCGCCCGTGAGATTGCCGTAGGCTTGGAAGCGAAAGAGATAATCGCCCGCGACCGGTGCATTATAATCAATCGAGACGCCGTCTTCTTCGAGGCTGATTAAATAAATCCAGCCGTCACCGCGGTCGCCAATTGCGTTGAAGCCGATGGTGGCAAGGGTAGCGGGCAGGTGAAGGGTCTGGCTGTTGATGGGGTCAGTGACAATGGCCTGGTCGAGGATTTTGTTGGCGGCGTTAAGATACTTTTCCAGCAAGATGGGCGGGAGGGAAAGCACGTCGCCGATGTTGTCAAAACCATAGCCGGAATCGTCCACCGGAAAATCCTGCGCCGGTTGAAAGTCCACGCCGATGAGGTCGCGGATGGTATGGTTGTACTCGGCCCGGTTGAGACGGCGGTACGTGACGTGGCCGGGATCGGGATGGGCGGGATCGTATTTGTAGAGCTCCTTTTCCACCCAGTCTGTGAGCAAGTCGCGCACTTCCTGCGACGGCTGGTTCTTGGCTTCCTCGGGCGGCATTTCCCGGGTGCGCACGTAGCGCAGCAGCGTTTCCCAGACCTTGCGGTTTTCCTGGATGGCGGAGGCGTCCTTGACGGTGTCCAACGTGAGGCCGCCCTTGTGCTGGCCATTGCCATGGCACTCGTAGCAATAGGTGGCGAGCAGCGGCTGGATGTCCTTCTCGTAAGTCAGCGCAGACACCGGCGCGGGCGGCACCACCGCGGCGGCTTTGGCGGTTTCCGTGGCGGCGGGCTCACCATCGGCCTTCAGGACGAGTGTGCCGACCACCGCGACGGCGGCCAAGGAAAGGTAACTGCGGGTGCGCGGTGACATGGGGTAGGGAAGTGTTTCAGGATTCTAGGAATTGGCGCGCGGGGCTCAACGCGGGACCACGGCTTTTCCGCCGAGATTCCGACTCGGGTTCCTAGGGTTAGAGTAACAGCACCGTGGAATTATTCAAGGGGCGAACTACTTCGCCTTGGCCAGAAAACCGCGGTCATTCAGCCAGCCGACAAACAAGTTGGGCCAGCCCGCCACGGAATAAGACCAGGGGCGCACGCCGAAGCCGTGTCCGCCATCGCCAAAAACGTGCATTTCGACGGGCACTTGGGCGCGTTTGAGGTCGAGGTAAAAGGTCGCGTAAAGTTCGGAAATATTGGGCCGGTCGTTGGCCGCGCAAACCAGGAAAGTTGGCGGCATGTTGGCCGGCGGCACCCAGGTGGCGGTGGCCCAGCCGCGCGTTCCGCTGGAATAACCGAAGGCGGCAAAATTGGGATGGGCGTCGAGACGGTCCAGCGGGTCGGTCGCTTCAGGATTGCCCTTGTCGTCGGCGTCCAGCAGTTCGCCGAGCACGCCGCCGCCGGCGGAGAAACCAATCATGCCGATGTGTTGCGGGTCGAGGCCCCATTCCGGGGCGCGACTGCGCACGAGGCGCATGGCCCGCTGAGCATCGGCCAGCGCGTGGACATTGGTCTGATAGGGCTGCGGAGCATTCGCCGGGTAGGCCTGGTCGCGGGCGAGTCGGTATTTTAATACAAACGCGGCAATACCGTGATCGGCGAGCCATTGGCCGAGGTCATAGCCTTCGCGCCCAATGGTGTGAAACATGAAACCGCCCCCCGGCGCGATAATCACCGCGCAACCCGTCGCCTTGTCCTTGGCGGGCAGATAAGGCGTGATGGTCGGATTGTTGACGTTGAAGAGGACCGGGAAAACGATGTCGATTTCCTGCCGCCAGGAAATTTGCTCCGGCTCGTCTTTGCGGGACTCAAACCCCGGCGCGCCATTAACCCACAGCGGAATGGACGCGGGGTGGGCGGGCTCGGCCGGATCGGTGGTCGGGATGGGCGGACCATTGGGCACCGTATTCGCGGGCAAGACCGGCACGACGCGCGCCGGCGGCAGGGCCGTGGATTGGGCGCTCCACAGCGAAGCAGGCGCCAGCGCCGCGCAGCCCAGGAGCGCGCGCAGGAGAGAGGAGGTCGAGGAGTACATTCGCGTGAGGGTGTGGAGGTTAAGGCGTCGCCGCTTTTTGATTCGTGAGAAAACCGCGGTCACCCAGCCAGCCGGTGAAAATTGTCGGCCACATCGACACCGACAACGACCACGGGCGCACGCCAAAACCGTGGCCGCCCATGTCGAATATCATCAGTTCGACTGGCACGCGGGCGCGTTTGAGCGCGAGGTAAAGCGTGGGCAGGCCCTCGGCCACGCCCGGGCTGTCATTCGACGCGCACAGGAGGAAAGTCGGCGGGAAATTGGCCGGCGGGGTCCAGTCCGCTGCGCGCCAGGATTGCGGCAAGCCGGGATAGGTGAACGAAACGAAATCCGGGTGCGCGTCCACTTTGTCGATGGGATCCTTGGCGTCGGGATTGCCTTGATTGTCCGCGCCGACCAGTTCGGCGGCGACTTGGCCGCCCGCTGAGAAACCGATAAAACCAATGTGGTCGGGGTTGATATTCCATTCCGCAGCGCGGCTGCGAATCACGCGCACGGCCCGCTGGGCGTCCAGTTTCGCCTCCACATCGGTGCGGTAAGGCGTGGCGCGGGGCGGCACGGCGATATCACGCGCGAGCCGGTATTTTAAGACGAACGCCGCAATTCCGTGGTCCGCGAGCCATTGGCCCAAGTCGTAACCTTCGCGGCCGATGGTGTGAAACATGTGCCCGCCGCCCGGAGCGATAATGACCGCGCAACCGGTCGCTTTGTCTTTGGCCGGGAGAAACGGCGTGATGGTCGGGTTGTTGATGTTGAAAATAATCGGGAAGACGATGTCGGCTTCCTGGCGGTAGGAGATTTGCTCCGGCACATCCTTGAGCGATTCAAAGCCGGGCGCGCCGTTGGCCCAGAGCGGAATCGACGCCGGGTGCGGCGGCTCGGCGGGATCCGCGGTCGGAATGGGCGGGCCATTGCGCACCGTGTTGGAAGCCGCCACGGGCACGACTTGCGGCGGGGGCAAAGCAGCCTGGGCAATGAGGGAAAACGCCGACGCCAACAACGTGACGGCGGCCAGCAAGCGAGGGGGGGTGTTCATAGGGGTGGGGAAAGGTTAGGGGACAACGTCGTGGGGATAAATACTAAAACGAAAGACCTGCCATTCGGTGCGCCTCACTTCACCAATGAGGTTTGCGCCAGGTGGTAAGTGCCAGACAGCGGCAGTGAACGGGACGAACCGCCGACGAGAACCTTGAAATCACCCGCTTCCGCGAGCCAGCCTTGCTGGTCGGGGTGTTCCGCGTCGGGCTTGAAAAAGGCCAACGAGCGCTGGTTGAGGGGTAGCGTGACGGTCTGTTTTTCGCCGGGCTGGAGGAAGACTTTCTTAAAGCCCTTCAGTTCTTTGTCCGGGCGTTCGAGCGAGGACTCCACATCCTTCACGTAAAGCTGGGAGACTTCAGCCCCGGCGCGCGCGCCGGTGTTTTGCACGTCGTACTGCACTTTGACGATAGTGTCCTTCGGGTCGGTGGCCGCCGGCGGCACGAGCTTGAGATTCGAATACGCAAAGGTCGTGTACGAGAGCCCGTAACCAAATGGGAACTGCGGAGCGGGGGCGTCCTTCTTCGAATCGAAATAGCGATAGCCGACAAAAATGCCGTCCGTGTAGGGCTCGGTGCCCGCGTTTTGCGTCACGTAAAGGTTCTGCGCGTGGATCGGCGAATCCGCGAGTTGTTTGGGGAACGTGCACGGGAGTTTGCCCGAGGGGTTGACCTTGCCGAAGAGAATATTGGCCACCGCTTCACCGGCCTGGGTGCCGCCGTACCACGCAAACAAGACCGCCGGGGCTTTGTCCAGCCACGGCATTTCCAACGGCGAACCCGCGACCAGCACCACAACGGTGCGCGGATTGGCATCAATCACCGCTTGAATCAAAGCATCCTGGCCGCCGGGCAGTTTCATGTCCGGCCGGTCGCCGCCTTCGGTGTCAAAATTCTTGTTCAATCCGCCGACAAAAATGGCGACATCGGCCGCCTTGGCACCCGCGACAGCTTCGTCGGCGAGTTGCTGCGCGTTGGGCGGAGGAGTCGCCGGAGCCGCCGTTGCTCCCGGAGCGCCGCGCCGACCACCGCGGCCACCGCCGCCCTTGGTTGGCGTGGTGTAGCCTTGGTAAAACGTCACTTCCACTTTGTCTCCGAGCAATTGCTTGATGGCCGCCAGCGGCGCGATTTCATTCGGCGTCTTGAGGCCGGAACTCTGGCCGCCAGCGGCCTGCAAATGGACGGCATTGTCACCGATGACCGCGACTTTGGTGATTTTCGAGGCATCCAGCGGCAGGGCGTTGTTCTTGTTTTGCAAGAGCACGAGGCCCGCCTCGGAAACTTGCCGGTCGGTTTCAAGGTGCGCGGGCGTGAGGATGGAGCCGGTCTTGCGGTCCGGGTCGAGCACCTTGGTGGAAATCATCACACGCAAATTGCGGGTGGCCTTGTCGTCCAGCGAGGGCGGGGCGGGCTGGCCCGCGGCGGCCAATTTCGCGCGGTCGGCGTCGGTGACGGGATAGGTTCCGTTCAGCAAACCTTCGAGGTAGCGCGGCCCGAGAATATAATTGGTGCCCTGCACATTCATCTCGAGGTCCAGGCCCAGCGCGGAACCGGGCACGGTGTGCGCGGCGCCCCAGTCGCTGATGACGATGCCCTTAAAACCCCATTCGCCCTTGAGCACTTTGTTTAAAAGATAGTCGTTCTCCGCCGCCCAATCGCCCCGCACTTTGTTATACGAAGCCATGACCGCCCATACTTTGGCCTCCTTGACGGCGGCCTCAAAGGCCGGCAGGTAGATTTCGCGCAAGGCCCGCTCGTCCACCTCCACGTTGATGCTGTTGCGCGCCGCTTCCTGATTGTTCAGGGCAAAGTGCTTCACGCACGAGGCAATGTCCTCGGACTGTTCACCCTCGATGTAGCCGACGGCCATGCGGGAGGCGAGGTACGGATCTTCGCCATAATACTCAAAATTCCGGCCATTGAGCGGGGTGCGCATGATGTTCACGCCGGGCCCGAGCATGATGTCCTTTTTGCGGGCGAGGGCTTCCTCCGCGATGGCCTGGCCCACGCGAAAGGCCAGGGCCGGGTCCCACGTGGCGGCGATCCCGATGCCGCAGGGAAACGCGGTCGAGCTGTCGCCCACGGCATTGCCATCGCCGCCACCGCGGCCGGTTTCGGCACGCACGCCCATCGGGCCGTCGTCAAGCCAGCGCACCGGCACGCTCAAATCCGGATAACCGGAAGTGCTGAACATGCTGTTGGGATTGCCATGCACGAGTGCGGCTTTCTGCTCCGTCGTCAACCGTCCCAGCAAGTCCTGGACGCGGGCCTCCACCGGCTTGGTCGCATCCAAATAAAGCGGCTTGGGAACGTCGGCGGCTGGAGGAGTCGCGGTCTGCGCTTGGGCGGTGGAAAAAGCAGCCGCGAACGCAGCCAGCAGGACAGCGGGGGTAATCTTCATGGGGTAAAAGAGGGGAACCGGGGAGCGGGAAAGGCCTAGGATAGAGGACTTTTCAAAGCGGG
>Ga0265320_10000282_pt1 | contig 41238 bp, 29 predicted proteins | sample 4827metaG_FD_202087 | JGI IMG/M metagenome (GOLD analysis project Ga0265320, IMG submission 202087) | Rhizosphere microbial communities from Carex aquatilis grown in University of Washington, Seatle, WA, United States - 4-8-27 metaG | ecosystem: Host-associated > Plants > Roots > Rhizosphere >... | reverse complement strand
CAACAATCCGCGGAATCGTCATCGGCCACCGCGGATTCATCCAGCTGGATACGGAGGTCGGCCGCGGCACCACATTTCGTGTGTTTCTACCCGCCGTCGAGCAGGAGTCGCCCGCGCCGGGTGATGCGCCGCCTGAGGCGCCGCTGGGCAACGGCGAGCTGATCCTCGTCGTGGACGACGATCCATCCATCCGCAATTTGATCGCCGCCATCCTGGAAGGCCATGGCTATCGCGCCGTTCGCTGCGCCGACGGCGTGGAGGCGATCGCTGCGTTCAATGCGCGCCTAGGCAGCTTCTCGCTGGTCATTACCGACGTGGACATGCCGCAGCTCGGCGGCACAGCACTGGCTCGCGCCCTTCTGCGGATACGCCCCGATATCCGGCTGCTGGCCATAAGCGGGTTGGCACGCGGCACCTCCGAAGGCGTCGGCCTGCCTTCGATCAGGGATATAGCCCACGGGTTTCTCCTGAAACCCTTCAATGCCGAAGACCTGCTCGCCACCGTGCACGGGGTGCTTCACCCAGCCCAGGAACCCTAAGGCGCCATGTACTCGATCCTTCTTGTAGATGACGACCGTCTCTTCCGCGAGACTCTCGCCGACGCGCTCAGCGAGCGCGGCTATGCCGTCAGCCAGGCGGAAGATGGCGAGCAGGGGATGAAGCGGTTTCGCGCCAGTCCAACAGACCTTGTGATCACTGACATCGTCATGCCCAACAAGGACGGCACCAGTTCCGTGGCCGAGCTGCGCCGCGATTTCCCCAAGGTCGGCATCATCGCAATGTCCGGCGGCCTCGCGCGCAACCCTTCGCTCTACCTGAAGATCGCAAGGGTGTTCGGCGCCAACCGCACGCTCCTGAAGCCCTTCACGCCCGCGGCCCTGCTTCAGGCGGTCGAGGAGGTCCTCGCGGACTGTTGCAAGGACAAGCCGGACTCGCCCGTATGACCGGCGCGCGAGCGACAGCCCGATCGCTGGGAAATTGACGCAGGGATCCGGCAGGGGGCCCTTGGGGAAGCAACCTGGACCGGCAGTGGTCATCGGGGGTCGGGAGTCACGATCCGGCCACCGACGGCCGCCTTGGCCCCTTCATCGGACCCGGCCGGTTCCCATGGCACCGATGAAAATCGGTCCCGCCACCGCTTTGTTGGCTTGACGACTCGGGGCATGGTTTGAACCGTCTCGTCCTCTCGGAAGTGGCGGAGCAACTGAGCCGACGTGCCGGGAATTGAGGACCTGAACCACCCCCGGTGAATCCCGAAAGACGCAAGTTCATCACGACCGGTGTCGCCGCTGCGGCCGCGTTCGTTGCACCGCGATTGTTCGCTGAAGAGCCGGGCAAGGGCGCGCCTCCAGAGGCGCCAAAGGCAGCGCCCGTTGAACGCAAACGCCCGCTCCCGCAGGAACTGGCGCAGGTCCTCCGCTTCGTCCAGGCGGGCCACAGGGACCTTGCCACAGTGAAGGAGATGGTTGCCCAGGACCCGAAGTTCGTGACTGCGGCATGGGATTGGGGAAGCGGCGACTGGGAGACCGCACTGGGTGGGGCGTCCCACGTCGGGCGGCGCGACATCGCGCGATACCTGCTGTCACAGGGCGCACGAATCGACAGCTTTTGCGCCGCGATGCTCGGCGACCGCGACGTCATGCTGGCGTTGCTGAAGGCTGAGCCCGCGAGCGCGACCACGAAGGGGCCCCACGGCTACACGCTCCTCTACCATGTCGCAATAAGCGGCGATCTCGTGGTTGCCGAGGCATTGAAGCCCCTTCTCGAGCCGCTGGCCAAGGACTACAACCAGGCGCTCAGCGCAGCCGCGCGAGGCGGGCACCTGCCGATGACGAAGTGGCTGCTTGAGAACGGAGTCACCGACCCAAACGTGCCCGACGGGTTCGGAAAGACCGCGCTCACGTTCTCTGTAGAGAAGAGGTTCCCTGAGATTGAGGCCGAGCTCCGCGGCCACGGGGCCCATGAGAAGAGCTGAGGCGGCAGGGGGCCCCGCCCTTCGGGATCTGGCGCCAGGGCCCACGGGCACACGCTCCGGCGTCCCCGGAGCCCCTCGCTTGGGGCTAGGTGGACCTCCTTCTCCAAAAGGAGGCCTTGTACTCGTAGGCCTGCGCGTTGATGAACGCCGCTTGCTCGGACGAGACACCGGGGATCTCGCTGGAGGTCACGCTCCCCTTGAAGTCCATTGTTCCGCCCCCGATCATGCCCGAGTCCCCGTATCTCCCGCTGAACGCCGTGAGGCTTCCGCCCACGTGGACATACGGTGAAAAGGTCCTCGGCGTCCCGTCATTGTTCACGATCACGGGCCGGACCGCCTCGCGGGACCCCGCCCTGGTCATGGAAAAGAGGACGATGTCGGCGCCGACTTCCCCGGCCTGGGCCTGCAGCTCGTCAAAGGTCACATGGCCCGACGTCCTGAACGATGAGGCCCCGATCCGCACGTAGCCGTCCGCCTCGAGCCGGACCCCGTCCTCCTCGGGACGGACCGACGAGTACACCTCGGTCGTCCCGGAGTAGCTGGAGAGCCTGACGCCGGGGCCGGGCGGACTTCCCCTGTAGGATTGCTTGACGACGGTCGCGCACCCGGAAAGCAGGACCGACAGGGAGAGGAACGCCGCCGCGGCACGGGAGGATTGAATAGGGGAACCCATGGCCGCGCCCGGCGGGGCTACTCCGTCCTCAGGGCCTCGATGGGATCGATTCTCGCGGCGCGACGGGCCGGGAAGTAGCAGGCCGCCAGCGCGACGACCGCGAGGACAAACGACACGACCAGGTAGGCCCATGGGTCGGTTGGCTTCAGCTCGAAGAGCATTCCCGTCATGAACCGGCTCAGGAGGATGGCGCTGACAATGCCTATCGCCAGACCAACTCCCGTCTTCCAGATGCCCTGGCGCATGACCATGCCCACAATGTGCGAGCGCGACGCGCCGATCGCGCCCCGGATCCCAATCTCCCGGGTGCGCTGGGAAATGTCATAGGCGAGGACGCCGTAGATCCCGATCGTGGAAAGAAACAGGGCCAGCCCTGCGAAACCCCCGAGCAGGAGCATCACCGCCCTGCGATTGTCGAAGGACTCGTTGATGGCCTTCTGAACCGTCGTCGTCTCAAACAGGGGGATCGACGGGTCGATTGCCCTCAGTTTCTCGCGCAGGGCCGAGACCACGTCCCCGACGGGGCGGGGCGACCGCACGAAGACGCTGAGCCCGCCGGGCGCCGACGAGAGCAGGGGGTAGTAGACAAAGGGGTTGTCGCTCGTGTCCTCAACGCCGTTGTGAGGGACCTTCCGCACGACCCCCACGATCACGGGCCAGTCGTTTTCCTTCTCCGGAGGCTGGCCGAAGGTGAAGTGGCCCCCGACCGCCGAGCGCCCGGGAAAGTACTTCTGCTCGAAGCGCTCGTCGACGACGAAGGCCTGCCTGCCCTTGACCGTGTCCGTCTCGTCAAGAAAGCGCCCCTTCAGCAGCTGGATGTGCAGCGCCTGGAAGTATCCCAGTGACACGCCGACCAGGAACGCGCCGGGCTGGGGCGAGTCGCGGGGCAGCATGCTGTCCTTCAGCGTAAGTGCCAGGACCGGCAGGCCGCCCTGGAACGGGATCCCGGTTGCGAGGGCGCCGTCCTCGACCCCTGGCACCTCCCTCAGGGCCTGCTCGAGCCGGCGCTGCAGCGCGGTGGACTTCTCCTGGACCTGGTAGGAGGACGGCAAGGCGATGCTCCCGACGACCAGGTTGTGAGGGTCAAACCCCGGACTGACCGAGATGGCGTTCGCGAAGCTGTGGATGAGGAGCCCCGCGCCGCTCAGCAGGACGAGCGCGACCGCGATCTGGCCTGTCACGAGGATGCTGCTGAGGGCCCTGACGCCCCGTCCGCCGGACGCGCTCCGCGAACTGCGGTGGATCACCTCGGCCAGGTTCGAGCGGAGGATGTGCACGACCGGCACCAGGCCGATCAGGAGGCCCACGGCGACCGAGACACCCGTGGCGTAGCAGAGCACGCCGGCGTCGATTTCGACCGGCAGCATGTTGGGCAGCAGCTTCCCGGTGAAGCGATCGATCGCCTGGACCGCGCAGTAGGCGAGGCCGACCCCGAGCAGGGCCCCAGCGAGCGTCATCAGGAGGCTTTCGACGATAAGCTGCCTCGCGATCGCCCCGCGGCCTGCGCCGAGCGCGGCCCTTATTGCCAGTTCGCTCTGCTGGCCGTTGGCCCGCGTGAGGAGCAGGTTCGCCACGTTCACGCAGCCGATGAGGAGGACGAAGATCACGCCGCCCTGCAGGAGGTAGAGGGAGGACTTGATGGGCTGGATGCGCTCGGCCTGGACCAGGCCGATGGATATCTTGTGTCCGGTCCGGTCGAGGAAGGTCTTGGTGCCGGCGTCCGAGGTGTCGTAGTAGTGCTGCTCCAGGCCCGCAACCTCGGCCAGGGCCTGGCTCTCCAGGGCGCCGGGTTTCAGGCGCGCAAAGAGCGACATGTAGCAGGCGTACCGCGCCTGGGGATTGACCGAATCCGGCTTCCACGAGAACGGCCGCACAAACCTCGCCTGGGCATTGAAGGCTTCCAGCGACCGCGGCGCCACCCCCATGATCCGGTAGGTCGCTCCGTCCACGCGGATTTCCTTGTCGAGCACCGCGGGATCCTCGTTGTAGTGCGACTTCCAGAAGGACTCCGTGAGGACAACCACCTTGTCCTCGCCCGGGCGGCAGTTCTTCAGGGTGAAGAACTGGCCGATGATCGGCCTGATCCCAATGACGTCGAACATCTCGGCCGTGCAGTCCGCCTCCATGACGCGCTCGGAGGCGCTGTCCTCCCCGACCATCACCATGTTCGTGCTGTAGAGGCCGATCGCGTCGAAGGACGAGGAGTGGTCCTTGAAGTCCGTGTACTGGGTGAGGTTGCAGGGAAACCTGTTCAGGCCGGCCTTTGGGAAATTATTGTAGATCTGAAGGATACGGTTCGGCGCCGGGAACGGCAGGGGCTTCAGGACCAGGGCATAGACCATCGAGAAGATCGCCGTGTTGGCCCCGATGCACAGGGCGAGCGTCAGAAGCGCGATGGCCGAGAACCCTCGGTCCCTCCAAAGGCGGCGTGCCGCATACCTCGCGTCACCGCTGACGCCTGCGAAGACCCGGACAACCCACGACTCACGCGCCTGCGCAATTCCCGGGGTAGGCTCAGAGAACATTTTTTGGCGGGAGTCGGTTCTTGACTGTGAGGGGCGGGACCTGCGCCGGATTGTTCCGTGGCGTCCGCCGGCGTTGCAACGAGATAATCTCCGCGCGGGCGGCCGGGTTCCCGGAGTTGTGTTGATGGCCGGACCCGATTGGTGATAATGGGACACGCTTCAAATCATCCCCATGCCAATGAACACGCTTCGCCACTTCCTTCCCCTCCTTGCGATCGCCGCCGGCCTGCTCGCTCCCGGCGTCACGAGGGCGAGCGAGACCCCATCCGGCTCCGCCCAGCTGGTCCCGGTCGACGACAAGACCGATGCCGCCTGGCTCGCCAGCGCGCGGGCCGCATACCCGATCGACACCTGCGTCGTCTCCGGCGAAAGCCTTGCGATGCACGGCCATGGGAAGCAGCACGACATGATCTACCGCGAACCGGGCAAGCCCGACCGCCTCGTGCGCTTCTGCTGCAAGAGCTGCATCCCGGATTTCGAGAAGGAGCCCGGGAAGTACCTGAAGCAGCTCGACGGGGCCGCGGGCAAGAAGGCCGCGCCGTAGGGTGGGGCGCGTCGCCGGTTGCCGCTCAGCCCGCCCTGAAGCCGGCCCTCACGTCGTTGCGACGTGGACGGGCTCCACGTGCCATATGTCGCGGCAGTACTCCCGGATCGCGCGGTCGGAGGAGAACTTTCCCATCCGGGCCACGTTGAGGACCGACATCCGGGTCCACCGCCCCGGGTCGGCATAGGCCCTGGAGACCCTCTCCTGGCACTCGATGTAGGAGCGGTAGTCGGCCAGGAGGAAGTACTCGTCGCGGTCGAGGAGCGATTTCACGAGCGGCTCGAACAGCCCCCGGTCGCCGCGCGAGAAGACGCCCGAGGCGATCGAGTCGAGCACGGCGCGCAGCTCGGGGTCCTGCTCGTAGATCTCCCGGGGCCGGTAACCCTGCGCCTGCCGCAGGGCCACCTCGTCCGCCGTCATTCCGAACAGGAAGAAATTCTCGGCGCCGACCTCCTCGCGGATCTCGACATTCGCGCCGTCCAGCGTGCCTATCGTGAGCGCCCCGTTCAGGGAGAACTTCATGTTGCCCGTACCGGACGCCTCCTTGCCGGCGGTCGAGATCTGCTCCGAGAGGTCCGCGGCCGGGTAGATCTTGTGGGCGCTCTTCACGCTGAAATCGGGGAAGAACACGACCCTCAGCCTGCCGCGGACGTCCGGGTCGGCGTTCGCGACCTCGGCAACCGAGCTGATGAGCTTGATGATCAGCTTGGCGATCAGGTAGCCGGGGGCCGCCTTGCCGCCGAAGATGACGGTCCTCGGGGCGGCATCCAGCCCGGGGTTGGCCTTCAGGCGCAGGTACTGCGTGACCACGTGGAGGACGTTCAGGTGCTGGCGCTTGTACTCGTGGATCCGCTTGACCTGGATGTCGAAGAGCGTGGCCGGGTCGACCGCGACGCCGGTGGCGGCAAGGATCACCTTGGCGAGGCGCTCCTTGTTCGCGCGCTTCACGCGGGCCCATTCGGCGAGGAAGGCGTCGTCTCCGGCCGCGGCCTCGAGCTGCCTCAGCTCGTCAAGGTCCCTGATCCAGCGGTCGCCGATCCGCCCCGTGATGAGGCGCGTGAGCCCCGGGTTGGACAGCGCCACGAAGCGCCGCGGCGTCACGCCGTTGGTCTTGTTCGAGAACTTCTCGGGCCAGAGGTCGTGGAAGTCGCGCAGAATGGTCTGCTTCAGGAGCTCCGTGTGGAGCGCGGCGACGCCGTTGATGGCGTGGCTGCCGACGCACGCGAGGTTGGCCATGCGCACGTACTTCTCGTAGCCCTCCTCGATCAGCGAGAGGCGGCGCACCCTGTCCGGGTCGTCCGGGTACCTGACCCTCACGTCGTCCAGGAAGCGCTGGTTGATCTCGTAGATGATCTCGAGATGGCGCGGCAGGACGTGCTGGAAGAGCCTGAGCGGCCAGCGCTCCAGCGCCTCGGGGAGGAGCGTGTGGTTGGTGTAGGCGAAGGTGTGGCGCGTGATGTCCCACGCGTGCTCCCAGTCCAGCCCATGCTCGTCGATCAGGAGCCGCATCAGCTCGGCCACGCCGATCGACGGGTGCGTGTCGTTGAGCTGCACGTCGTACTTCAGGTGGAAGTTGTCGAGCGTCTTCTCCCGCTGGAGGTAGACCCGGATCATGTCGCGCAGCGAGCACGACACGAAGAAGTACTGCTGCTCCAGGCGCAGCTGCTTGCCGGCCGCCGGCTCGTCGTTGGGGTAGAGGACCTTGGTGAGGTTCTCCGAGGAGACCTTGTCGTCGACGGCCCGGTAGTAGTCCCCCGCGTTGAACGCCTGGAAGTTGAAGGAGTTGCTCGCCTCGGCCTTCCAGAGCCGCAGCAGGTTTACCGTGCCGACCCCGTAGCCCTGCACGAGCGTGTCGAACGGGGTGCCCACCACCATCCGGTCCGCTATCCACCTCACCGTGTGCCGGCCCTTCTCGTCGGTGAAGGGCTCCGTGTGCCCGCCAAGCTTCACCTCGAAGGCGATCTCGGGCCGCGGGATCTCCCAAGGGTAGCCGAGGCGCAGCCAGTTGTCGCTCTTCTCCACCTGCCAGCCGTCGCGGATCTCCTGCTCGAATATCCCGAACTCGTAGCGGATGCCGTATCCGATCGTCGGGATCTCGAGGGTCGCCATCGAGTCCATGTAGCAGGCCGCCAGCCGGCCCAGGCCGCCGTTGCCGAGCCCCGGCTCCTCCTCCTGGTCGAGCAGGTCGTCCAAGTTCTGGCCGAGCTGCGCGACGGCCTCCGCCGCCTGGTCATAGAGGCGGAGATTGACGAGGTTCTTTCCGAGCTGGGGCCCGATCAGGAACTCCGCGGAAAGGTAGACTGCGGTGCGGCTCGCGTGCTTGAAATAGGTCTTGGACGTCCGCACCGAGTTCTGGAGCACCCGGTCGCGCACGGCGTAGGCGACGGCGAGGTAGTAGTCGTTCCTCGTCGCGACCTCCGGGAACCGCCCGATCATGCTGAAGAGCTTGCCCTCGATGGCGAGGCGCAGGTCCTCAACCTCCCTCGCCGCGCCTGCGCGGGGCCGAACGGCGGATGCCGCCGGCCGGCTCGGGTCGGGCTTGGGTTGGGTGGGGGAGCCCATGTGCGAAGGGGCCGGGTGCCTTGGGGGTTCTCGGGAAGGCGGGATCAGTCGGCGCCGGGTTGCGGCCCCGCGCCGGGGGTGGGGACTGTATAATCCGCCGGGCGGGGCCCGCCAAGAAGAAAGGGCCGCCCCGCAGGGTCAGCGCCTGCGCATGACCACCAGGTCCTGGTGGTTCGCGATGATGCTGTCGCAGATCTCCAGGACCTCGAAGTGCTCTGCCCATTCGCGCCTCACGTAGTCGTGGGTGTGCAGCGAATTGACATAGTACGCCTCGTCCGCAATCGCCCCCGCCAGGTCGACGTTGAGCCCCGTGGCGACAAACCCCTTTGCCCTCCACTCGCCGAACTGCTCCCTTGAGAGGTTGGCGCGCGCGCCGGCCGCCGGGCCGTGGATTGTCACGAGAAGGAGCGCGCCGCTTCGGGTGATCCTTGCCAGCTCCCGAAGCCATGCATGCTGCGCTTCCTCGCGCAGGTGCGTAAACACCGAGATCCCGATGACAAGGTCGAAGCCGGCGCGGGGTAGGAGGGTTGGCGGCAGGAGCGGCACGGCGTGGAATTGGGCGCCCGGGAAGCTCCGCCCGCACCATTCGACGTTGTCGGCGTCGATGTCGGCCCCGACCAGCCGCGGGAGCGCCCCCTGCGGAAGATAGCGGAAGACCCGGCCGCAGCCGCAGCCCCAGTCAAGGATCGCGGCGAAGCTCTCCCACGTTCGGGAGAGCCCTGCAAGCTTGGCCGAGAGCTTCCTGAACGTCGAATAGCCGCTGATGACAAACCCGTCCGCGCTGGCGTCGCCGTGAACGCGCCTGCGCCGCACGGCGTCGGGGAATGGATGGCCGGGCTGGGCGAGGGGCCAGTAGAACGAGTGAGCGGCGTTGAAGGGGCGCAGGGTGGCATCGTCGCAGAACTGGATCTCGAGGCTGTCGCGTCCGGCGGTGAACGCGGCGATCCCCGCGCCCTCGCCGTGAAACCCCGCGGTGGGCGCCCTCCCGTCAAATGACATCACCCGCTCCAGGTCGGGGCGCGGACTCCCGAAGCTGGCCTGGAGCCTCACGCCGTTGACCGTCAAAGCGGGCTTCGACGACCCGGGTGCAAGCGCCCACCCGTCCAGGATCAGGCGATCGCCGTCAATCCTGAGGAAGTCCAGGCACCAGACCGACGCGGGCTGCCCGCGCATGAGCAGCCGTCCAAAATCCTGATCTGTTCCCAGGGATCTATTCAACTTTGAAAGGGAATGCCCCAGGGGATTGCAGTTACAAGGATAGGTTGGAATCCCCCGGGCGGGCCGGCTCCCCGCCCCTGCCGAAAATTCAGGTGGCTGCCGGCGCCTGCGCCCGGTAACTTCCCGACGCCCATGACCGAATCGCCCACACCCTCGGAGCGTGCCAGGCTGCAGCAGGCCATCAACCTCCGGCTGATCGTGCTTGGCTTCCCGCCGCTCGGGGACCCGGCGAGCATCGCGTGGGCCGAGCTCTCCGAGCCCCTCCTGGCGAGGCAGCGCGAGCAGGCGCGGCTGCAGCCCGTGGGCCTGTGCCCCGTCGACGAGAGGGTCCAGGCATACCTGGACAGGGCCTTTGGCGGCGCCTCCCCGGCGCCGCGGCTGCCCGCGCGGACGTTCGTCCTCGACGGGCCGGGCCTGGCCCGCGAGCTTTCGCTGCCTCCCGCGGGCGACACCTCCGCGTCGCCCTTCCTCAGGAGCTACCGCCTGCGCAACGGCGTGCTGCACAATCCGGCCAGCGACCGGCGCACCACCAAGGGCGTGTTCCACATCGCGGAGGGCGGCCTGCCTGTCCCCGACGACAAGCTCGCGGTGCCCGCGGCCGCCTTCGCCCGGCTGCTCGAGCTGTCGCTGCAGCCGGGACGGGAGCTCCTGAAGCTGCCGTTCACGGCGGGGGGCGAGGGCGCGGCCGCCTGCTTCGTTTCGCTTCTCCTGCGCCCGCTGGTCGTGCCGGAGGTGCCGGGCTTCGCGGGCGAGAAGCGGATGGAGATCCGCTTCTTCGCCCCGGGCTCGCTGGTATCGAACCTCGATTTTGTCGAGGGCATCTTCGGCAACGCGGGCGACCCCTGGCTTCCCGAGCACGACGCCGCGCTGGACCCGGCCGGCTGGACCGGGCACACGGGCTGCGTCATCCTGGCCCCGCACCTGACCTCGGTGACCAAGCGCGAGCTCGGGCTCCCGCCCCATGCCCAGGCCACGGAGCGGCAGAGGCGCGACGGCATGTGCTGGCAGGTGCCGGACGAGCTCTACAACGGGGGCTCCGCCTTCAAGGTCTGCGCCCGCGACGCCGGGGGCGTGATCGTGACCGTCATCGCCGACAACTACTACGGATACTGCAAGAAGGAGGTGAAGACGATGATCAGCTACTCCGCCAACCTCTTCGGGCTGGCCGAGGAGGAGCATGCGGGCGGGGCCCTGGTCTACCCCTCGTACGACCTCGGCGAGGAATTCTCGGGGAACCTCCACGTGCAGCAGCGGGGCCATTCCTTCGCGGAGGTGGCCGGGAGCTACGGCGCGCTGATGGAGGTGAAGCCGGAGGGCTACGCCGTGGACCGCGAGTACCCCGACATCATCTATGTGCCGGAGGACGTCTCGTTTGACCTGGACCGGCAGCAGCTGAGCTGGGTGCACGCGGGCGCGACCCGGACCCTGCCGTTCCTCGCCTCCCGCACCTATGTGCGCCCATCGGGCTACAAGGTGAACCTCGAGCAGCCCCCGGGCCACAAGGCGTGGCACATCGTCGGGACGGTCGCCGAGGGCATCCTCTGCCACAAGCCGTGCACCGTGTCGGGCGGCGGCAAGTCCGAGATCTCGAAGGCCATCTCCGACGCGATCCTGCCAGGCCCGGTCTTCGTGGCGGATTTCGAGCGCGACATGGACCGCGTGGAGGAGCTGATCAACCGCGACTACTCGGGCCGGTTCCGCGACCCCGCCCGGCGCGGCAGGGACCCGCGGCTGATCCTCGACCCGGAGCGCTCGCTCGGCTCGGTCATCAAGCTGCTGACGCCGGCCGACAAGGAGTACGGCGACGAGTACAACGCGTGGCTGCGCTCGATCCCGCAGTATATCAAGGAGATCGCCTTCGTCGTGAAGCGGCATTTCCGCATGGCGTGGGGCGGCCGCTGGCGCGAGCATTTCTCGGTCGACATCCTGAACGGGAACCCCGGCAACGAGCTGAAGTGCGACAGCCGCAAGCTCGCGGCGAGCAGCCTGCGCGTGGGCTTCGATTCGGACGGGGCGTGGCGGGTCTTCGGCCTGCGGGAGGATTTCCATCCGGCGGCCAAGGTCCAGATGGAGGATGACATCACGGCCTCGGTCGTCGTGCCGGCGAAGGCGCTGGATCCGGGCGCGGGCCCGGGGGCCTCCTCGCTCAAGTTCGTCGCGAACTGCGAGAGGCTGCTCTTCCAGCGCCCGGACGACGCGATCCACCGCGGGTACGACAGGCTGACCGAGCGGGAGCTCGCCCAGCCCGGGAACTTCATCTCGAACTTCGAGCCGCTCACGCAGGCCGACGCGCGCGCGCTCGTGGACGAGGCGATCGGGTTCTCCAGGTTCACGGCGCCGATGCAGGAGCTGGTGCGGGCCGCGGCGGCAGGGGGGGGCGGCCCGGCCTACTTCGTGTCGTCCGCCCATCCGCGGCTGGTCGACGGCAAGCCGTCCAAGAATCCCCGCTACCTCCAGCTGCGGCCCGACATCGCCGACGCGCGGGGGGTGCACCTGGCGCGGATGGCGACGCGCCTCTTCCGCCGGATTCCGGCGGACGCCCCTGTCCTGACGCCGGTTGACGCCCTGGTGCCCGGCCGCCGCAACAACCCTCCGGACCCGCAGTCCCGCATCCGCTCGCTGGCGGTCTTCAATCCGATCCACCACCTCGAGCTGCCGGAGCTCTTTGCCGAATTCATCAGCTCGATGACCGGCAAGTCGCCGTCGACCACGGGCGCCGGGTCGGAGGGCGCGCTGACAAAGGGCCCGTTCAACGCCCTCCCCGCGATCATCGACCTCAACGCGGCCCTGGTGTCGCTGGTGCTGACCGGGCACCAGGCGTTCCTGTCCTGCGCGGGCTATGTCGGGCCGAGGTTCCAGGTGAACCATGACGTCAGCCTGCTTGTGCCCGAGCTCTGGTGCCGGATGTCCGCCGAGGAGCGGACGCCGCAGTTCCTGCGGGACCACGGGTACCTGGAGAGGTGCGAGGATTTCGATCTTGGGGGCCGCAGGGTGCTCGCAAGTCGGTTGGGGTACAGGATCACGGCGAAGTTCGGCCGCGTCTTCCTCGGCCGGCTGTTCACGCACCCGCACTCGATCTTCACGGACGAGATGCTCCAGCCCGAGAGGCAGGATCCCGCCGTCTTCGCCGACGGCGTGGACAACATCTGCGCAACCCACCAGCGGGTGGCCCAGAGCTACTTCGCCGACGGATCCGTCGCTCTGGCATGCCCGCCCCTGAGGGAGCTGCTCGAGATCATGGCGCACGGCAGGGCGGCCGACGGCTGCGGACTCGACGCGCCCCGGTTCCGCGCGCTCTTCACGCGGGAGCACCTTCTTGCGAGCGCCTGGTACGCCGAGCGCCTCGAGGCGAAGCAGCGGGGCGACGTCGCGCTCTGGCAGCGGCACGTGCGGACGCTGGGGGAATTCAGCGCGAACCCGGCCAATGCGGGCGTCGTGGAGCGGCTGGGCCTGCCCGGGCGATTGGACGCGGCAAGGGTCGAGGCGGCAAGGGTGGCGACAGCGGGATACCGGGTCTTTCTCTTCGGCACGCTTGGCGTCCAGCCGCTGTAGCCGCGCGGCTAGGCGAGCCTCGCGCTCCGGCAACAAAACGGTTTACACGCGCCTATAAAAAATTGATCTTGTGGAGTCGGGTTTTGCCATAGTTTTTATGTCCCTGTAGCTCAAGTGGATAGAGCATCGGTTTCCTAAACCGAGTATTCCGGTTCGAGTCCGGGCGGGGATACCACTCTCTCGTGGGGAGCGGAACAGCCTACGGGTCCTTAGTTTTCCGAAGCAGGCCTCGCGGAAGCAACGTGACCCGGGAAATTGGCTTTACAGATATCCCATTTGGGATTCTATTAGTCCCAGATGAGAACGAGGCGCAGGAGTGTTGCCAAGGCAACCCGAACCGGGGTTCTCAAGATTCCTGCGGCCAAGAAAGGTCCGGCTTCGATGGAATATCCCGAGCACCCCACTCACGGCGAAATCATGGCGGGATTCCGCACGCATTCCGTGGCTGAGGTGGCCCATAGATTTGGCATTTCTCCGGCTGCGATGGCGGAGCGGATTGGCGTTTCCCGTTCTACGTTTCACAGGAAGCAGAAGGACGATGCCCTTTTGACCGGGCATGAGTCTGACGCTCTCGCAAGGCACGCCGGCCTTTTGACCCAGGCAATCGCCGTGTTTGACGGCGACGGGGAAGCTGCGAGGCAGTGGCTAAATTGCCCGCAGATTGGTCTAGGCGATGCCATCCCGCTGGAATGCGCCCAGACGAGCTTCGGATTCCGCGAGGTCGAGAAGCTGCTCACACGCATCGATCACGGCGTATATGCCTGAGCCATCGGCTTGGCGGGTGGACAACAAGAAGTGGTCTGCGCGGTCGTTTAACGGGACCGGTGCTTCCCTGGAGGGTGGCCGCTGGAATTCATCCGGCGTTCCCGCAGTTTATGCAAGCGAGCACCTGGCGATGGCCGCGCAGGAGAAATTTGTCCACCTGCCCAGACCGCTGCCCAGGAGCTCACTCTACGTGAGATTCGGCATCCGTTTTGGCGGATTGGAAATGACACGATTGGGCACCGCCGATTTGCCTCCCGATTGGCGTGCAGAGCCCGTGCCCGAGAGCACCCAGAAGATTGGGGACGCTTGGATCGCGGCTGCCAAGACGGCGATTCTTGCCGTTCCTAGCGCCCTTTATCCTGAGGAAACGAACTACGTGCTCAATCCGGCCCATCCTGATTTTCCTAAGATCGAGATCTCTGCAGGCGAGGCATTCGCCTTTGACCCGAGGATGGCGCGGCTAATAGAGCCCGGTGAGGCTAAGGCGTGAGTTTGCAGAATGCTGCCAAAAATTTCCAGAAGAACACCGCATCTTACCGGTTCTGCCGGTATTGCAGCCAGAGTCGTCGTCATAGCCAGGGAGGAGAGGCGTCTTCCTGAACCGAGTATTCCGGTTCGAGTCCGGGCGGGGATACCATTTCCGGATCGCCGGCACCTGCACCGGGCGGCGCCAGGCCCCCTTTGATCCCGCAATCCCTACCCGGGGGCATTGCTCGCGGGCCAAAACGGGAAAGGGCTCCGCGGGAGTTCCGCGAGAGCCCTTCCGAGCAGAAGTCCGGCGCCGTTATTGGGTGTCGTAGACCTCGATAAGCGCCACGCCGGTCGCATTGCTGACGCTGGTGACCTTCACGGTGTAGGGGCCGGGCTGCAGCGTGATGAGCAGGGCCGCATCATGACTGCCGGACGGCAGGGGGAATGCCCCGACCTGCGCCGACGCGTTTGTGATCTGCGCCGCGGTGACGACATCGGGATCCCAGCCGGAGTTGCTGGCGATCTGCGAGGAGCTCGAGTAGACGGAGATCTGCGGGTCGGCCAGGACGCCGGGGACGCCGAATTGCGACAGTGCCGGGCCGACGCCGCGGATAAGCACCGTCTTCGGGCCGTTGCCGCCGATCACCAGGCCGGCGATGAGCACGCCGCTGCCGGAGGTGACCTCCATGCGCGCGGACACGTTGGTAAGGCTGGCGTAGGGGTTCCCGCCGGTGTCGTAGATCTCTATGAGACCGACGCCCGCGACGCCGTTCGTGGTGAGCAGGCCGGTCGTGTGGACGCCATTGTTGACCGTGACGAGCAGCGCTGAGTCCATGCTGCCGCTCGTGAGCGCGAAGGCGCCAACCGAGGCGCCGGTTGCCGCAACCAGGGTGGCAACATTCTGGCCGTTGCTGTCAACGCCCCAGTTGTCGTCGGTCGCCTCGACCGATCCGTTCGCGTTGTACAGCGTCAGGATGGGGTCAGCGAGGAAGTTCGTGATGCCGAAGGGCGCAAGGCCCGGGCCGATGCCGCGCACGAGGAGGTTCTTGCCGTCGCCGGAGACTCCGAAGCCCACGATCAGCGTGTTGCCGCCCGAGCCGGACATGGCGCGCGCGGAGAAGTTCACGATGTGGCTGAAGCCGAACGGGGCGATCACCATTGTGAGGGTGTACGTGGTCGTGCCGTTGGCGTTCGTGACGGTGATCGTCACGAGATACGTGCCCGCCGTCGTGGGCGTGCCATTGATCTCGCCGGTCAGCGGATCGAGTGTCAGGCCGGGCGGCAGTCCGGTTGCGGTGTAGCTCGTGGGCCCGCCTGTTGCCGTGATGGGATAGGTGGTGAACACGGTGCCGACGGTGCCGGGCGCGGTGATCGGGCTCGTGATGATGGGCGCGACGCCAATCGGGGCGATCGCCATGACAAGGACGGCCGTCCCCGTGCCGGTGGCGTTCGTGGCGGAGATCGTCAGGACATAGGTGCCCGCCGCCGTGGGCGTGCCGTTGATCGCGCCGGTCAGGGGATTGATGGCCAGGCCGGGCGGGATATGGGTGGCGGCATAGCTCGTGGGCGTACCGGTCGCCGTGATGAGGTACGTGACAAACGTGGTGCCGACCGTGCCCGGAATGTTTGCGTTGATCGGGCTCGTGATGATGGGCTTGGAGCCGGCCGCGCCTACGGTGACCGTGAGCGTGGCGGGGAGGCTGGCGCCGCTGCCGTTCGTCGCGGTGAGCGCGACGATTGTGACTCCAGACGCCGTGGGGATGCCCGTGATGGCGCCGGTTGCCGCGTTAAGCACGAGGCCGGCCGGAAGGGGGACGGCGGTGAAGCTCGTGGGCAAGCCGGTCGCGGTGATGTTGTACGTGAAGGCCACGCCGATCGTGCCGGGGGCGGTTATCGGGCTCGTGATGACGGGCACGATGCCGGCTGCCGCGACCGTGATCGTCAGCGTGGCGGGGAGGCTGGTGCCGGTGGCGTTCGTCGCGGTGAGCGTAACGATCGTGACTCCAGGCGCGGTGGGGGTGCCGGAGATGACGCCGGTCGCGCCGACAACGCTCAGGCCGGCCGGAAGCGGGCTGGCGGTGAAGCTCGTGGGAGCGCCGGTCGCGGCGATGGTGTACGTGAAGGCCACGCCGACCGTGCCGGGGGCGGTTGTCGGGCTCGTGATGACGGGCACGATGCCGGCTGCCGCGACCGTGATGGTCAGCGCTGCGGGGAGGCTGGTGCCGGTGGCGTTCGTCGCGGTGAGCGACGCGATCGTGACTCCAGGCGCAGTCGGGGTGCCGGAGATGACGCCGGTCGCGGCGTCAAGCGTGAGGCCGGCCGGCAGGGGAGCGGCGGAGTAGCTCGTGGGCGAGCCGGTCGCGGTGATGGTGTACGTGAAAGGCACGCCAACGGTTCCCGGCGCGGAATTTGCGCTGGTAATGGAGGGCAATCCGAGGACGTCGAAACTCTGCCGCAGCATATTCGCCGTGAAGGCCGGGAAGGCAACCTGGCCGGCCTGCCGCGCCTGCAGCGTTACGATGCCCGGGCCGGTGGTCGTCACCGTGAATATGCGAAGCGACAGGGGCGTGGCGCCGGAGACGCCGGTCTGCACGACGGTGGCGGGGCCGCTCACCACGGTGACGTCGATATCCAGGCCGGAGCTCGCGGTCGGCGTGACCGTGAACACGTCGCCTACGTTGTGGTTGGGAATGGCCTCGAAGCTGACGGACTGGGCGCCTGCGGCGAGCGAGCCGGTGGCATAGAACTGGGTGGTGCCCCACGCGCCCGCGGGACCGGTGGCGTCGGAGGCCCAGGCAAGCGTGTTGAAGACGCCGCCGAGGTTGGCGATGTCCGAGATGGTCCTTGCCCCGGCAGTAAGGCTGGGGTTAAGCCGGCCGAGGACGGTGTTGCCCGTGACGGGGTCCAGCCGGAGATAATAGAAGTTGTTCGTCGGGAAGTTCGAGACGGCCGTGGTGGGCACGAACGCCAGCGTCGTGTAGCCGCCGACCCCGAAGCTTCCGACGGCCGTGGTGAGGTCCAGGGTGTCGGTCGACGCGCCGGTCAGGGCCGGAATCATCACGCCGAACTGGGTATGGCTGGAGGCGTCGGTGCGCAGGTAATACATGCTCTGGTCCGCATACGGGGCGCCCGCCGACAGGATCCCGGTTGCCCATGTCAGCGCAAAGTAGCCGTTCAGGCCCGGGCTGGCCGACGTTCCGGCCGTCGGGCCCTGCCAGGACATGGGCTTCAGGTCCGCGATTAAGGACGAGGTGCCGGTGCCGGGCACGATCTCGGCCCAGTAATCGACGTTGCTGGGCGTGTGATGGATCGCGTAGAAGTTGCTTGCTCCGAAGCCGAGGTCCGCCGATGCGAAGGTCAGGCCCGAATAGGTATCCGGCGTGAGCTTTGAGGCGACGTCGGAATAGGTCACCACCCCCGTCGGGCTAGTCAGCGTGCTGTAGCTCTCAAAGGCGGTGGCCGGATTGCCCGCCCCGCCGGGAATCGCCGCCCCGGTGAGCGTGAAGAATACGATCGATGCGGGCGCCCCGGTCAGCGGGATCTGGCCGGCGACGTACTGGAGCCCCGCCAGGTTGTTGCCGATGCTGCCCGGCTGGTTGAGGGCGGTCCCGATCCGCTGCGTAATGACGGCGACACCGTTCGCCGTGCCGCCTGCCGTCACCGCAGAGCCGATGGCTACCGAGGACAGCTCATTGGTCTGGCCAAAGGCCTGGGATCCGACGAGGGCCACGAGGGCCGAGATTGTGAGTGTGGCGTATTTCATTTGATTTCTCTTTCTATTGCACCGGCTGATGGACGGAGCGGACTAAAATGCGATGGCAGTTCCAATTGCGTCTGCAAAGGATAGCCCACCTCGGCCGGCGGGTGCCATGGGGTGTTGTAAGTACCCCATTTGGGGTTCGCTGGCTCAGGGCTACGTACCGCCGGCTTCCGTCGCGGCAATTCCAGCTCGATGGGCTCAGCTGGCCCGGGCCGGGAACCCGTGCGGGGAGGTATTCCGCCGGCGTCGCCAGGCCTCCCCGTCCCCCGACGGCCGGCGGACGCCCGCCGCCCCGGTTCCGGCGTCCCGCCAGGCGCGCCGCCTTTGACCGCGTCCCGGCAGGGACGGCCCCCGGAGCCGTAACGCCGCTTTGGAGGGGCGTTGCCCGAATCAGGCGCGCATGAATTTCCGCAGGAAGCCCGCGCTCTGGCGCAGGGCCTCCTTGCGCTTCTCCAGGGTCGACTCGTAGTCGCGGTCCTCGACCTCGACGCACACGGGGCCGTCGTAGCCCACGTCGCCCAACGCCGACAGGAACGCGCCCCAGTCGATGTCGCCGAGGCCCGGCAGCTTGGGAGAGTGATAGTCAAGCGGCGGGGCGAGGATGCCGACGTCGTTCAGCCTGGGGCGGTCCACCTTCACGTCCTTGGCGTGCACGTGATAGATGCGGTCGGCGAATTCCCGGAGGGGGGCGATATAGTCCATCTGCTGCCAGACCATGTGGGAGGGGTCGTAGTTCAGGCCCAGCGCGCGGCTGGGGATGCGGCGGAACATCTCGCGCCAGCTCCGGGGCGAGACCGCGAGGTTCTTCCCTCCGGGCCACTCGTCCTGGGTGAAGTACATCGGGCAGTTCTCGATCCCGATTCGCACGCCCGCGCCCTCGGCGTGCCGGACGATCGCCGGCCAGCGCTCGTCGAACACCTTCCAGTTGTCCGCCGGCGGCCGGGCGGGATCGCGGCCGACGAACGTGTTCACCTGGCTGACCCCGAGCATGGCCGCGGCCGAGATCACCTTCTTCAGGTGCCCGATGCAGACGTCGGCCTCCCGTTCGTCGGCCGCGAGCGGGTTGGGGTAGTAGCCGAGGCCGGAGAGCGCGACCCCGTGCCGCGCGCACAGGGCCAGCACGGCGTCGGCCTCCGGGCGGCCGAAGCGGGACGCGTCGACGTGCGTGACGCCCGCGTAGCGGCGCTCGGCCTTGCCGACGGGCCAGCACATGGGCTCAACGGCGGAATACCCGGACCCGCGGGCGAACGCCAGGACGCCGTCCAGGTCGAGATCGGGAAGAATGGCGGAAACGAATCCGAGCTTCATGATTGCAGCCCTCTTGAATTCACGGTCGCAAAAAGACGACTTCCACTCATGCGGATAAGTGCGTAATACGAAATGCCCCTGCATTCAAGGGTCTGGCTTGCCTGCCAGGTGTCAGGGCATGCTCCGCCAAGGCCGACGGGCCGCTTCATCCGAAACCCCACTTCTCAATCCAATCTCATGAGCCAAACCGCCCAACAGCCCTCGGTCCTCGATCTCGCCAAGATGATCGACCACTCGCTCCTGCACCCGACCATGACGGACGCCCAGCTCGACGCCGGGTGCGCCCTCGCGGTCCGCTACGACGTGGCCACGGTCTGCGTGAAGCCCTACTACGTGCCGCGCGCAGCCGAGCTTACCAAGGGCACGGGGGTCCTGGTCTGCTCTGTGATTGGGTTCCCGCATGGCAACAGCCACACCTCGATAAAGGTCCGCGAGGCCGAGCTGGCCATGCAGGAGGGCGCGCGGGAGATCGACATGGTGGCCAACGCCGGAAAGCTGCTGGGCGGCGACCTTGGCTATGTCGCCGACGACATCAGGCAGGTCAACGACGCCTGCGTCGCCCGCGACGCCATCCTTAAGGTGATCTTCGAGAACGACTACCTGCAGGACCCCCAGATCATTCAGCTGTGCGAGATCTGCGCGAAGGTGGGCGTGGCGTTCGTCAAGACGTCCACCGGCTACGGCTTCGTCAAGCAGCCGAGCGGCGACTACAACTACAAGGGGGCGACGGACGCGCAGCTGAGGCTCATGCGCGCCCACTGTCCGGCGAAGATCCAGATCAAGGCCGCCGGGGGGGTGCGCACCCTGGACGACCTGCTCAAGGTTCGCGCCCTCGGCGTGACACGGATTGGCGCCACCGCGACCGAGGCGATCCTGAATGAGGCGGTGAAGCGGGGCTTCCCCGGCCCTGTCCCCGCGGGCGTAGGCCGGCCCGGTCTCGCTCCAGTCGCGACTCCGGGGTATTAGCCGCTGGCCCCCCGAGGCCCTGCCGGGGCGGCGGGCGCTGCGCGGGGGCCCCGACTGGCGGCGGCGCGCAAGGGCGCCGCAGGGCCTCGGCGCACAGGCCGTCACGCGCCCCTAGCGCCCAAACAGCTCCCAGGGGTAATGTTCCGCCTCGATGGGCATGGTATGCCACTCGAGGGACTCAAGGGGGTAGGTCTCCGAGATTGCCGCCCAGGCCTTCTCCGCCTTGGTGAAGCTGGACCACTTGCCGTCCGAAGACTTGGACACGATGACGGCATTCGCGCCCGACCGCTCTATTAGGAGGGCGTAGGCTTCGGGACCGCCCTTTGCCGCAAACTGGTCCCACGGTATGTGAACCACGGTTATCGGGGGCTCGGAGGTCCACGCCTGTCTGGCGACGGTCACCGCGAACTTCTTCATTGGCGTCGGCATCGTCGGAGGGTCAGGAGGTGACGGTCGAATTCATCTTGTCAACGGCGAGCTGCGAGCGCTTCCATGCCTCGCCGATCTTGTCCTTGGCGGCGGCCCATGTCTCGGGGGTCGTCGTCTGCGCCAGCTCGCTCATCCGGCTTGTGAGAAACGAGCGGGAATCCTCCACCTCCTTCATTGCGAAATCCCAGTCCTTCGTGTCCGTCGTCATGCCGGCGCGCTGGGCCTTGAGCTGGCTGATCTGCCTGTCAAGACGGGCCGAAAGGCGCTCGACGCCCGCCGCAAAATGCACCCGCTGGCCATAGTTGTCGTTGCTGATCTCGACCCATGGGGCTGCCGCCGCGCCGTCGGAGCCGGTCACGGCGACGACCTGGGCGGGTGCGCGGGAGGCAATCCCGACCGCCGCAGAGGCCAACATGCCAAGTGCGATCGCCAGCCGGCGGGAGCAGAACTTCGTATTCATACCACAGACAGTAGCCGACTGGCCCGCATTGTTCCGTGGGTTGGAGACCCCATGTCACGTGCAGGGCCCTTGAGCCGACCCGTGCCGGATGCGCCATTTCCGCGGAGTGCTCAATGGTCGCGATCGCGGACTTCGGGGACTGGAAGGCCACTTGGGCCGGCCGGATGCCCTCGGACGTGTGCAACCGGGTTCATCTCCGCTCGTGGGCTCTGGCCCGGGAAGTCCCGCCGGGGGGAGCTGCTCGGCCGGGCGGCACCGATGGGCGCCGGCGTGGGGAAATGCCGCAACTTGCAGCCCGAGAACACGTCTAGTGGGGTGTCCACCCCATCGACTTTGGGAACCTGCTGTGAGACCTTGAATTCCGTTCATTCGGTCGGCGCCGCAAGAGTCGCGGCACTCCTTTCAGAATACCCCGTCTCCCGTGGCTCGATGGCCATTGGATCAATTCCTTGACTAAACAGAACCTACAACCCGCCACAGCGGCGCCACCGGATGGAACTGCGCAACCGGTTGGGCCGGAGGAAGCGGCACTTGCAGGAGTCTGGGAAAAGAGAGATGACAAACGAACAATGCCCTGCCAATTCATCCAGATGCGGCGGAGCCAGTTGAATCTATGAATCCTATCAGAACCCTGCTGGCTGACGACCACACGATCGTTCGGGAAGGCGTCCGCGCCCTGTTGCTTGCCGACGGCGGCATCCAGGTTGTCGGTGAAGCCCGCAACGGGCGCGAAGCCGTGGAACTTGCCGTGGAGCTCAAACCCGACGTTGTCGTCATGGACATCGCCATGCCGCTTCTCAACGGCCTCGAGGCCACCCGCCAGATCGTGACCGCCGTGCCAAGCGTCAAGGTGCTCATCCTTTCGGCGCACAGTGACGACGCCTACATCGACAGGGTCATCGCCGTGGGCGCCGCGGGCTTCCTCATCAAGCAGACTTCGGCCCAGATCCTGGCGAAGGCGATCCACGAGGTTATGGCGGGAAACGCGTTCTACAGCCCCCAGGTCTCAAAACGCCTTCGCGAGCACTACCAGAAGCCGGACAAGGCCGGCGGCCTGATGATCAAGAAGGCGACGGGCCTGACCTCGCGCGAGCTGGAAGTCATCCAGCTGGTCGCCGAGGGGCAGGCCAACAAGCAGGTCGCGGCCGGGCTGAACATCAGCATCAAGACGGTTGAGAAGCACAGGCAGCATCTGATGGACAAGCTGAACATCCACGATACCGCCGGTCTCACGCGCTACGCCATCGCGAGGGGCATAATCGAGAGCAGCGTCCAGGTTACGATCGTCTGACAGGCCGGCGGGCCCCCGTGCGGGCATGCCCGCGCAGCACCCTCAGGCTCGGGCGACAGCGATGCGTCCCGGGGAGCGGATGGGCTCGAACCAGCTGGTGCCCGGCGTCTCGGAGGCCATTTCCGGATATGCTTCGGCGAGGAGCGAGCGAAGATTCTCCCGGGCGCGCCCGATGCGGCTCTTGACGGTGCCGATGTTGATCCCAAGCGCCTGGGCAATGTGGCCGTAGGACTGGTTCAGCCCGTTTCGAAGCACCAAAATCTCGCGCTGGCGCGCTCCGAGCTTGTCCATGCACCTGATGACGATCTCGGAGAACTCGCCGGCCGTCGCCTCGCGGGCGGGACTGGGCGCCTCGCACGCTATCAGGTCGGCAAAGGTCTCCCGATTGTCGTAGCTGAACGAGCAATCGAGCGAGAGCGTGTTGTGCTGGCGGCGGCAGAAGTTGTACTTGTGGCGGTTGCGGGAGAGGTTGAAGGCGATCCGGTGCAACCACGTCGCCAGCGAGGACTCTCCGCGGAAGCGCGTCAGCCCGCGATGGGCCCGGATGAAGGTGTCCTGCGCTATCTCCTCCGCGTCGGCGTGATTGCGGAGGTGGCTGAATGCAATTGAGAACATCTTGTCGCGATAGCGCGCGACGATCGCGACGAATGCGTCCTCATCTCCAATCCTGAAGCGCCGCACAAGCTCGGCGTCCTGAACAGCCGCCTGCCTTGAAGCGGTTTCTCGCTTGGTCGGGCCGGGCGTGACGGGGGGGACCTGAAGCGTGGAACCGTAATCTGAGTTAGTTGCGACCATTGCGGCGCGACATTACACGGGAAGCATCCGCGCCCAAATGGGGTGTACTACTATCGGGGGCGCCGCGGTGATCGGCATGCCCTGAACACCCCATAGCGAGCGGCATCCGCGTCCGGTACTGTGGCCCCATGGCGGCGACTGACACACGGGCAAGCGCGCTCTCGCATGGATCGAGAGCGGGAGAACCGCGTGCACCAGCCGGATGGCCTTTGAAACCGGCCGTCGATCCCCGCCTTTTGATCGCACTGCAGTGAAAGAAACGGGCCCCTTTGCCCCAGAATGATATAAAGATATGAAGACATACACACGGATAGCATTGCTACTCGCCGCGACCCTCCCAGTCGCGTTATTCGCCTCCTCACCCAACGACGGGAAAATCGAGGATGCCGCTAAGGCGTCCTACAACTACCGCACGGTCCTGGATGGCCGCGTGAGCGTAAAGGCAAACGACGGCATCGTCACGCTGACGGGCACGGTGCAGGACAAGGACGACAAGGCCCTTGCCGAGGACACCGTGGAGAATCTCCCGGGCGTCGTCAGGGTTGACAACCAGATCAGCGTGAAGTCCGAGGTTCCCGAGCATTCCGATGCATGGATCGCCCTCAAGATCCGCAGCACGCTGCTCGTCAAGGCAAACGTGAGCGCCACGGCCACGAAGGTGGACGTCAAGGAAGGCGTGGTCACGCTGACAGGAACCGCGATCAACGCGGCGCAGAAGGACCTTACCGAAGCCTATGCGAAGGACATCGACCACGTGAAGTCCGTCAGGAACGAGATGGTTGTCGAAAGCCCGGCGCCCACCGTCGCCACGACGATCGGCGAGTCGATTGACGACGCGTCCATCACATCGCAGGTGAAGTACGCGCTGCTGAGCCATCGCTCGACGAGCGCGCTCTCGACCAAGGTCATAACCGAGAATGCCGTCGTCAGCATCACGGGCGTCGCAAACTCGGACGCGGAAAAGTCACTCGTCACCAAGCTCGCCCAGGACACACGCGGGGTGAAGTCGGTGGTGAACAAAATGACCGTCAAGAGCTGAAAAGAAGGAAACAAAGTCGGATGCAGCCCAAACGGGCCAAGTCCTGACCGAACGGTGCGGCCGGCCATTGCCGGCCGCACGATTTTACAGGCATGAAGACCAACATCGGGCTAAACGACGAGGCCCGCCTGGAGGTGGGTCAGATCCTCAACCTCATCCTCGCGGACGAGTTCGTCCTTTACGCGACCACGCGCGACTATCACTGGAACGTGACCGGGCCGGACTTCCGAAGCCTCCACCTGGAATTCGAGGCCCAGTACGGGCAGCTGGCGACATGGATAGACGACGTGGCCGAGAGGGCGCGGTCGATCGGAGTGGGCGCCAACGGCAACCTGGGCGAGCTCGCGAAGGCGGCGCGTTCGTCGGCGGATCCCGGCATCGGCCTGTCCGCCGAGCACATGCTCTCGGAGCTCCTGTCCCTTCACGAGGAGATGATTGTGCAGCTTCGCACCGACAGCGAAGCCTGCATCGAGCGGTATGGGGACGCGGGCACCGCGGACTTCCTCACGGGCTTGATGGAGCGGCACGAGAAGACCGCGTGGATGCTCAGGTCCCAGATTGAAACAGAGGAGGAGGAAGTTTCCGAAAAATAATACCATGAACAAACTAGTCTCGATCGCATTACTCGTCGGGGGCGTCATCCTGATCGCATACGGCGTCTCCGCCTCGAATTCCGTCGGCTCGGGCTTCTCCCGGATGTTCACAGGCGCGCCGACGGACAAGACGGTCTGGTTCCTCATCGGCGGAGGCGTCGCAGTCTGCGTCGGCCTGGCCGGCGTGCTGCGCGGATCGAAGGCGCCCTAGCTCGTTTTAATCCCGCCGCGCATCCGGGGGTGTGTCCGCACGAAGGCACTGCGCACCCGCGGCGGCCAGCGTCGCAGAAGCCAGAGTGTGGCCGTGCAGTCGCAGGCCGCGCCGTGTCTCAGTCCTGAAAGCTGCCCGCGCCGGTCTTCCCGGGGCTGGCGCCGGCGAGCTCGTTCGCAGCAGTCTGCTTGATGTCCTCTTTGGTGAGGCTCACGAAGACCTTCGAATCCTCATAGCTTATCCGCTCGATCTTGCTGGGTGAGACGAGGATCTCCTTGCCCGAATACCAGTGGCCGGTCTCGACGACGAGCTCATGGACCAGCCAGCTCCTGTCGTCGACCATCAGGCCGCTGACCTGACCAATCGCCCCGTCGGTCGTCTGGATCTCGTAGCCCGTCACCTCATGGGTGCTCCGAAGATGCTTGTCGTCCTTGTGGTGGGGCTGCACCCGGTCGTCCATTTCGACCTTAGAGGGCGACGCAGCCATCGGAAGCCCGCCGAAGCCCCACAACGCATTGCCGCTCCAATAGGCCGGCCAGCCATAGTAGCGATAGTAGTCTATCTCGTATTGGCGTGAAACCGGCCTGTGCGCTTCGATCGACGGGCTCTTTTCAATCTGCGCGCGCGTGAGGTTGATCTGCATCACCTTCCCGCCCTGGTTGAAGCGGCCGAAGGCGTGCGGCGAGACCAGCACAAGCCGTCCGGTCAACCATGCTCCCGTGTCAGCGACCAGGTAGCGGACCACCCAGGCTTTGTCGTCGAAATAGAAGTCCTTGACGTGGCCGATGTCGCCGTCCAGCGCCGCGAGCCTGCTGCCATACAATTCCTTGATGTTTTTTAGCATAAATTCACGCCCGCGCCGCAGATCAAGCGCTCCAATCGGGAGACAGGCGCCTTGATTCGCGAACGCTAGAGTAAGCCCGAAGGGCGCCTAGAACCATGGGGTGTTACCCGACGGATCGGTGTTTCCTCCTCGGAGGGTGCGCCACCGGCCCTTTCCGGGCCCAGGCTCGCGCGCCGCGGATGAAGCGCTGCCCAATCCGCAGGAGCCCGACCCGACCCTCGCGATGCTAAACCACCCTCAGGACAATCTTCCCGCGTGTGTGGCCGCGCTCGCTCAGTTCCTGGCCGCGAGTCGCATCGGAGAGGGGCAGAATCGTCTCCACGATTGCCTTGAGCTTGCCGGCGTCGGCCAGCTTGGCGATCTCGGCCAGCTGCGCTGCGTCGGGCTTGATGAACACAAACACCTGCCGGACCCCGAGTGCCGCCGCGGCCTCGGCCGACGGGGAGCTGACGATTGAGACGAGAATGCCTCCGCGCTTGAGCACCTTCCATGAGCGCTCCTGCGTGTCGCCGCCCATGGTGTCGAGGACGACATCAACCGGTTGCACCGCATCCTCGAAGCGCTCCCTCTCATAGTCGACAAACTGGTCGACACCGAGCTTGCGCAGGAAGTCGTGGTTGCGCTCCGACGCCGTGCCTATGACGTGGGCGCCCTTCCATTTTGCAAGCTGCACCGCCAGGCTCCCGACGCCGCCGGCCGCCGCGTGAATCAGGACGCGCTGCCCCGGGGTGAGCCCGCCGGCGTCAAAGAGCGTCTGCCAGGCCGTCAGGCCGGCGAGGGGGAGGGCTGCGGCGTGGATGTGGTCTATGGATTCGGGCTTCCGCGCCACCTCGGATTCCCGGATGACGATGAAGTCCGCATAGGCCCCGTCGCGGGAGATGTCGGGCCGGCTGAAGACCTCGTCGCCCACCCTCAGACGGGAGACATTGGCGCCGAGGGCCTCGACGACGCCGGAGACGTCCCAGCCGAGCACGAGCGGAAAAGTGTGGTGGAGCATGTCCTTCAGGTGCCCCTCGCGGATCTTCCAATCCACGGGGTTTACTCCCGCGGCGTGGACCCGGACCAGCACCTCCCCGTCGCTCGGAAGAGGGCGGGGGGCATCCTCATACACAAGGACGCCGGGGCCCCCGTAGGAGTAGATGCACACCGCCTTCATCGTCCTCATGCCGAGGGCGCTCGTGCGTTCGCGTAAAAGTCCCGCGCCTTTGCGAGGAGCTGACCCTCGGAAAGGTGGCTCTCGTCGACGACCAGCGAGCCGATGACCCGCCGCGCCACGTCGGGGTGGTTCCGTTTGAGCCATGCGATGAATTGGTCCATCTCGCTGCTCGTGCCCGTGCCCGTGCCAAAGACGAGAATCGCGCCGGCCGCACTCAGTGCGCGTGCCACGGGCCCGAAGAAGCTGTTGGGGTCCGGCTTCTCCTGGCCTCTGGAGAAATCCCTCGAGTGGTGCGCGTGGCGGAAGAAGTCATCCGGCTCGTGCGGCAGGATCTGCAGCGGAACCGAGCCCTGCAGCTCCGAGCGGAAGAGCCGGGCCTCATGGTGGTCGATCACCAACAGCAGGTGCGGCCCTCCTCCGCCCGCCTCGGGCGCCTTTGCCTCGGTCTTCTCGAGGAAATGGCGCAGGACCATGAGCTCCTCCGTCTCGGCGACGTCCTTTGGGCGGTGCGGATGCAGGAGCAGCACCTGCCCATTGTGGGTCACCTTCACGTTGCCGTTGGACTCCTCCTCGACCTGGCCCAGCTGCCGGAACATGCCAAAGACCTCGCGCCAGACAAGAATGTGCGACACCGGGTGTTGGAAGATCCTATGATAGGTGCGAAGTTGCGGTCCGGTGAGTGTCGAGGTCGAGTTCATGTTTTGTGGCGCTTGAATCGGGTTGGGTCGGTCCGTCGAAACGAGGCATTTCCCGACAATGTATGATGCGGCTGGGGTTCGGCGCGGACAATGGGGTGTAACCCTATTGCGCACGCGGCGCCGTCTCATGGATGGCACGCGCCGGCGATCCCCATGGCCTGCCCGCGAGCGCGGCCGCGGAGGCCGCGGATGGGCCACAGGGCATTGCCCGACGCCCGGAGACGCCTCCCGGGCGGACTACGTCCGGCGATCCTCGGCGGCCCCCGGCCAGGTATCGCTCAGGAAGGAGAGCCTGATCTGCATGCGCTCGCATTCGCGCCGCAGTTGGCAGATCAGCGGCAGCGCCCGGCGGCTTACCCCGAGATTCCGCCGAAAATGCTCAATCCGGCCGATCTCCCTCAGCGCGTCGTCATCGAATGTAGGCTCTCCGGTAATCCCGTTCGGATGGGCATCGAGCAGGCCGAGACGGCAGTAGTACCTGAGCATCTCCGGGTGCACGCCGGTGAGATGCGCGGCGTCGTCAAGCGAGTGACGCGCAGCGAGGCCGGGGGGCAGGCAGACGAGGGTCAGTTCCGTGCAGGCATAGAGGATGAAACCCATCGGCGCCCCCGCCCGCGGCCTTCCAGGGGACTCGGTCCGGCGTCCCGCCTGAGCGCGACCCGTGCGCTGCCCGGGATCCAGCGGGACCTTCTGTCGCGAGACGGCGGTATCGCCGCCCGAAGGCGAGTTGGTGGGCGGCGCGGGAGGGTTCATCATGTATTTGCGGCGTAGGGGCGGCGGGCGGGGCCCGCCCGAGGCGTTTAACCCGGCCATTCGCCGAGGGCCAAGGATGCGCTCAAGATCCCGCGTGAGATATGGGGTGTAACCCGGACCGGCGTGGCTCTGCGGGAGGCCCATTAGGTTGAATACCCTATTGTCGCGCGGTTGACGGCTCGGCATGGTACGGCGCGATGACTGAGCCTCAGGCAAACCGGCGGGCGCCCCGACCCGCCGGGGGAGTTTGCCCGTGAAATCCGAGTCCCCGGCACACCGGCATTCAAAGGCGGCCCGTCGGGCCCGCGGCGCGCCATCCTCGAGGCGGAACCGCAGCCGCCCGCGCGGGGGATGATCCGATGATGCCGGCATCGCCCGCCACGGGCCTCACGAGTGGGGAAGCGCGCCTGCGGCTCGATAAGTTTGGCGCGAACACAATACCGGACACGACCCTGCGCCCGTTGCGCCGGGCGCTGGCCAAGTTCTGGGCGCCGGTTCCGTGGATGCTCGAGGCGGCGATCGTGCTCGAGCTCGCCCTCGGCAAGTACATCGAGGCCTCGATCATCATGGTGCTGCTGGCCTTCAACGCGGCGCTCGGGTTCCTCCAGGAGGGGAGGGCTCAGGCGACCCTTGCCGCACTGAGGTCGCGGCTCGCACTCTGTGCGACGGTGCTCCGGGACAGCGTGTGGGCAAACGTGCCCGCAGCCGGGCTTGTTCCCGGCGACCGCGTGAAGCTCTCGGTCGGCGCGGTTGTGGCCGCTGACGTGAGCATCGCCGAGGGCGAGGTCCTGCTCGACGAGTCCATGCTCACCGGCGAGTCAATGCCTGTAGAGGCCGGGCCCGGCCGGCACACGTATGCGGGCGCATTGGTGCGTCGCGGCGAGGCGGTGGCCGAGGTCACGGCCACCGGGCCGCGAACGAAGTTCGGGCGCACCGCGGAGCTTGTCCGCACGGCGCACGTTGAAAGCACGCAGCAGAAGGCGGTCCTGCGGGTGGTGCGCAATCTGGCCATCTTCAACGGAGCCGTCATCGTGGTCATGGTCGCCTATGCCCGCTATCTCAACCTGGCGGCCGGCGAAGTCATCCCGCTGGTGCTGACGGCGATCCTGGCGTCGATTCCGGTCGCGCTGCCGGCCACGTTCACCCTGGCGGCCGCCCTGGGCGCGAGGAACCTCGCGCGCCTTGGCGTCCTTCCGACCCGGCTTTCCGCCGTCGATGAGGCGGCGAGCATCGACGTGCTTTGCGCGGACAAGACGGGCACGTTGACCCTCAACGAGCTGAAGGTCTCCGCCACGCGCCCCATGCCCGGCTTCGACGAGTCGCACGTCCTTGGGATAGCCGCCCTTGCGAGCTCTGAGGGCGGGCAGGATCCGGTGGACGCGGCCGTTCGAGCCGCGGCCTCGCGGTCTGTTGCGTCCGACCTGCCGAAGCTGGTCAAGTTCGTGCCCTTCGACTCCGCCACGAAGATGTCCGAGTCGACGGCGCTGGACTCGGGCGGCGCCACGGTCCGCGCCGTCAAGGGAGCCTTCGAGGCGGTGGTGGGCCTGGCGCAGCCAGTGCCCGAAGCGTCCGCGATGGCGAGCCAGATGGAGGCGCAGGGCATCAGGGTGCTGGCGGTGGCATTGGGTCCCCCGGGGGCGCTCAGGCTCGCGGGGCTCGTCGGCCTGGGAGATTCGCCGCGGGCGGACTCGGCGGCCCTCATAGCCGAGCTGCGCGCATTGGGCGTCCGAACGGTCATGATCACGGGCGACGCGCCCGTGACGGCGGAGATCGTGGCGCGCGCGGTGGGCCTTGACGGGGCTGTCTGCCCGCCGGGGCCGGTCCCGGATCGTGTGCGAGCCGAGGATTTCGCGGTCTTTGCGGGCGTGCTGCCGGAGGGAAAGTACAACCTCGTAAAGGCGTTTCAAAAGGGCGGCCACACGGTCGGCATGTGCGGCGACGGCGCCAACGACGCGCCTGCGCTGCGCCAGGCCCAGATGGGAGTCGCCGTGTCCACGGCGACCGATGTTGCCAAGTCCGCGGCCGGCATCGTGCTGACGAAGCCGGGACTCGGCGGCATCGTCGCCTCGGTGAAGGAGGGCCGCATGACGTTCCAGCGCATCCTCACCTATGCGCTCAATTCGGTCACCAAGAAGACCCTGCAGGTTCTCTTCCTGGTCGTGTGCCTTGTCATGACCGGGCACGCGATACTGACCCCAATGCTGATGGTGATAATCATGCTGACCGGCGACCTGCTCGGCATGTCGCTGGCCACGGACAGCGTTCGGCCGTCGCCGGTGCCAAATGCCTGGCGCATCAAGGGATTGACGGTCGCTGGCGTCGTCATGGGGGTTGCCGAACTGGCATTCTGCACGGCCGCCGTCGCCGTCGGAAAGTACCGCCTCGGTCTCGGGTTTGAAACGCTGAGGACCCTTGCCTTCGTGGTCGTCGTGTTCGGCAATCAGGCAACGATGTACACGAATCGTGAGCGCAGGCACATGTGGTGCTCTCGTCCAAGCAACTGGCTCGTCGGGTCGTCCGTTGCGGACATCCTCATAGCCTCGACCCTCGCGGCTTGTGGGATAGCGATGGCGCCCCTTCCCATCTTCGTGGTGGGAGGCGCACTCCTGGCGGCTGCGCTCTTCGCCCTTGTCCTGGACTTTGCAAAGATGCCGGTGTTCAGGCGCCTCAGGATCGAATAGGGCCTGTGCGCGGACTTTGGGAAACTTGGGGCATGCCGGCGGGGACCCGCAGGGGGATCCGGATGGGGAGACGGGATGATCCCATCTGAAGGCTCAGGCCGGCGGCCCGAAGGCATTCGAGCTGAAAGCCGCAGTCCCGGCCTGCACGAGCCGGCGGCCCGGGATGCGTGTCGATGCCGCCCGTCGGGCTAAAACGCCCCGCCGACGCCTTCTGCGCCCGGCTCCAACCTGCGCCGGTCAATGCCTGCGCCCCGGCGGATGGAGCTCGATACCCACGCCGCCCCGCGGCCCGCCACCCCAGCGACCGCCGTCCATCCAGGGACCGTCATGATACCATGGCCCGCCGCCGCGGTATTCGCCTTCGACGCCCACCTCGGCGACGCAGCCGGCCAGCCCGAACTGCAGGCCTGAAACAACCAGGGCCGTGAGGATAAGTTTCTGGATGGTCTTCATGGGCGGTTGGCCGGATTGGCGTTGTCGATGTATTGAACTACGCCGACGGTGCCGCCCGTGGGGTCGGCAATCACCGCGAATCGGCTTCCAAATGCTGCGTCATGCGGGGGTACCATGACTTCCCCTCCGAGCGTGGGCACCCGCGAGAGGGTATCGTCAAGATTCGCGACGCGCACGACGCCGAGCCATCCGGGCTTGGCATCCTCGCGTAGCGGGAGCATCGACACGCCTGCGCGGTTGACGGCTCCGCTCGAGAGGATCAGTTCGCTCCCGCTTCCCTTGCGAGCATCCGGTGACACGTCATACTTGAAGACCTTACGGTAGAAGTCCGCCGAGGCCACCGGGTCCTTCACGAAGAGATGGCACCAATTCCAGTCGCCCGCGGCCGGCTCGTTGTCGGCGGAATCACCCGAGCTCGACTGGAGGAGGCCGAAGGGCGAGCCCTCGCTGTCCGTTGCGATCGCGAGCAGCCCCATCTTGGGAAACTTGCGGGCATGCGCGCGAAGTTCGCCGCCGGCCTTTGCGACGATCGAAGCCGCTGACTCGATGTCGGCCACCGAGATGTAGTGGATCCAGCGGGAAGGGTGCCCGGGCGCCGTCGAGTTGCGCTGCCTCAGTCCCGCGACGGGATGGCTCCCGTTGCTGAAGACGGTGTAGGCCGCGCCGTGCATCTCGAGCGTGGTGGCGGTCCAGGCGAACACCCCGGTGTAGAATTTTGTTGCGGCCGCGGAATCGGATGTGAAGAGCTCGGCCCAGACGAATTTCCCGGGGTGGGCCTCTCCTGAGCCGGGATCATTGAGTGCCGGGAATGTCGCGGCGCCGGCGGAGGTTGAAGATGCGATTCCCAGCGTTGTCGCCAGTGAGAGGGCGGTCGCCAGTCCATGGAGAAGAGTCTTGTGCATGGTGTTAGTCGGCGCGGTGGCCGCGAGGCCGTTTCGTTGATCGGTTCCTGGTCCTTGCCGAGGCGACACCCTAGCCGAGGACCTCTTGAGGGAGAATGGGGTGTTACCCACACCGAACGCGCAGGGGCGGGCAATGCGGGCGCCCCCTCTCTCGATAAATATATAAGAGAAGAGGGCTCCCAGCACCCTGGGTCCGGCAGGAACGCCAGGCTCGTTTCCGTCCTGTCTCGGGAAGGCCAATCGCGCCCGCGCCAGCGCGCTTCGCAAATCTTGGGTTGAACACCCCATGGCGCGGGACCCGCCGCAGCGAGTATGGTTGGCCCATGAGAAATCCTATTCTTGGTGTTCCGTCGCCGGCGGTATCCGCTCGCGCCGCGCGACAGCTTGCCCCTGTACTTGCATGCTGTGGCGCCCTTGGCCTCTTTCTATCTGGCTGTTCAACCGAGCCGGAATCACATGTGGTCTCCGCGCCGCCCCCACAGTCTCCCACGAGGGCCATGACGACGACGACGGTGACGTCAACACCGGTGGCCGTGGCGAATCCCACGGTGGTCGTTGCGAACAACGGCTATGGGACACCCGCCTACGTGACCACGTCCTCCCCGGCTCCCGCCGTGAGCACGACGATCGTGACCCAGGCCCCGCCGGCGATGCAGCAGGAAGTCGTTCTTGCCCAGCCGACCTCGCAGCATGTCTGGCTCGCCGGATTCTGGACATGGCGCAACGACAGGTACGAGTGGATGGCCGGACACTGGGAGCTGCCCCCGAATTCAGGCTCAGTTTGGGTTGCGCCACGCTGGGAACAGCAGGGCAACGCCTACAGGTTCTACGAAGGGTACTGGAACTAGTCGGTCCTGACCCAATTCAGACAGCATAGCGATACCGCGCCTTTTTTTCAGAGAAGGTGCCGAACCGCCCGCGTGGCTAACTGCGGCTTTAGACAAGAGTCCCGGACTCGGTCGATCCCTCTTAGCCACTTTGCCGGAGATGCCAGGTGACGCAGGCCGGCGCCGCGCCGGCGGCCGGGATCGATAAGTCCAAGTCCGTTGCCGCCGGCTTGGTGTGCGGCCCGGCGCCAAGACCTGCTGGTGCGTCGAACGATGCCTGCCCCGGGGCCGAGCGCCAAAACGGCGGACCGCCATCCTTCGCCCTCTTTGTCGGGTAACACCCCATATCGCCGGGCCGGGCCTCGGTGTAGCCTGCGCCTACCATGCCCGATACACCCATCCCTAGCCCTGCGAAAGCTGCGGCCCCGACCGCCAGCCCCGCCCCGGCTGCCAGCCCCGCCAAGACCACACCCGCAAGGACCACGGCTCAGGACTCAAACCCAGCGGGCGCCGGCGCCCCCGTCCCTTCCAAGAGGCCCGTATTGGCCATCGCCCTCGGTGTGGTCTCCGCCGTCCTCTTAATCTCTATGCTCGTGCTCTGGAGCCAGTCGGGCGACCGGGCCAAGACCATCGTGGAGACCCAGAATCGGCTGGACCAGGCGCAGGCCGCCGTCCTCGTGCTTCAGACTCAGCTTGCCGAGGCCAAGGCCGGCGCGGCCCGGATTCAGAAGCGAATGGACGAAGCCAAGGCGGATTCGACCCAGCGGCAGGCCGAGCTGGACAAGGTCAAGGCCGGCGACGTCGACCTCCAGACCGACTTGGACAAGGCCAGGGTGATAGCCACCGATTTCCAGACGCAGATGGAGAATGCCAAGGTCGCCTCCATCAAGCACCAGGGGGAGGTTGAGATCGCCCAGGCCCAGGCAAAGGTGATGCTGGACCAGCTGAACAAGGCCAAGTCCGACCTGGCCGATGTGCAGGCGCAGTTGACCGAGTCCAAAGCCCAGGCTGCGGATCTGCAGACGAAGCTTGAGACAGCCGAGAAATTGATCGCCAAGCAGCAGAAATCGCCGGGGAAGAGCTAGCCGCCGGCCCGGCCCGTCGCTCCCCACGGAATTCGACGCAGGGCAACCGGGAAGAACACCCCATACTCTTTTTTAGGGCGAGGGCGCACAATTGCGGCAGGTTGAGAGCAATCCTTCCCGGCGATCCAATCCGCAAACGCATCTCCGCGCCCCCGGGCCCGGGAATCAGCTTGCGCGAGGTGACCTGCGTTTGGCCGGTGCACGCCGGCTGTCCTCGAGATCGAAGGGAAGTCGTCCTTGGAACAACTGATTAGATTGGGATCCGGCGGGCAGGCCGCCGGTCCGGATTGCGACTGGAATCGAAGAACTCAATGGTAAGTCCCTCGTCACACTGGCAGACCTGGATCGCCCGGCAGGCGCGACCCCGCCAACGCGCGTCCGATCCTCCGCTGCGGGCCGAATTGTTCAGCGTCGAGCAGCTCTCGCGCCACGCGAAGGCCCTGGCCGCGGTCCACCGGGCCGCCATCCAGCGCGGCTCCAACCGCCTGCTGGGGCGATTGGGCAAGAACGAGCAGGGTCTGCGCGCGTTCAACCGCGCGACCCTCGCCGTGGATCCGAGCAGGCGCATCACTCCCGCCGCCGAATGGCTCCTCGACAACTTCTACCTCATTGAGGAGCAGATCCAGATGGCCCGCAGGCATCTGCCCCGGGGCTACAGCCGGGAGCTGCCCCGTCTCCTTGACGGCCCCTCCGCAGGTCTCCCGCGAGTCTATGACGTCGTGCTTGAGCTGATCGCACACGTGGACGCGCAGATCGACGCGCCGCCGCTCAGCGCCTTCATAGCTGCCTACCAGACGGTGAACTACCTCAAGCTCGGGGAACTGTGGGCAATCCCCATCATGTTGCGCCTGGGCCTGATCGAGAACCTCCAGCGCATCACCGCGCGGCTGACCCTTGCCCGCCAGGACCGCGACACGGCGGACATGTGGGTGGATCGCCTGCAGGAGATGGCCGAGAAGAGCCCGTCGCTGCTGGTGACCGTCGTGGCGGACATAGCCAAATCCGATCTTCCCCTGACGAGCTCGTTTGTCGCGGAGTTCAGCCGGCGCCTGGCAAGGCAGAGTCCCGTGCTGCACCTTGCCCGGAGCTGGCTTGAGCAGCGGCTTGCCGAGGAGGGGCTGTCCGTCGAGCAATTGGTCCAGCAGGACAGCCAGAACCAGGCGGCCGATCAGGTTTCGGTGAGCCACAGCATCTCAAGCCTTCGTTTCCTGAGCGCCACCGACTGGAAGGAGTTCGTCGAGGCCCTCAGCCTGGTGGAGAGGACCCTTCGCTCCGACCCGGCCGGAGTCTATGGCGCGATGGACTTTGCGACCCGCGACCGCTATCGCCACTCGGTCGAGTTCTTCGCCCGCCACAGCGAGCTCCCGGAGGCGGACATCGCGCGGCACGCCATCAGGATGGCGGCTGAAAGCGCCCTGCGGCTCGGGCGCGGGGATCGGACCGCCCATGTCGGATTCTACCTGATCGACAAGGGCAGGTCTGCGCTGGGCGGCAGCGTGGGCGTCCGGTGGCCGCGGCGCTCGACCGTAGAGAGGATCATCCACCGGTTTCCTCTCACGTTCTATGTGGGAGGCATCGGGGCGCTGACCCTGCTCGCAACGCTGGGGCCGATCCAGCTGGCGCGGACGCCCGAGGTGCCGGCATGGAAGCTTGCCCTGTTCGCCGTGGTGCTGGCCCTCTGCGCCAGCCAGTTGGCCGTGGCCCTGCTGAACTGGCTTTCCACATTGCTGGTGAAGCCGAGCCTGCTCCCCCGGATGGATTTCTCCTCCGGCATCGCGCCCGACTGCGGCACCATGGTGGTCGTTCCGGCGATGCTCTCGAGCCTGGCGGGCGTCGATCGCCTGATCGAGACGCTTGAGATCCACCACCTTTCGAACCGCGACGAGCACCTTCATTTTGCCCTGCTGACCGACTATCGCGACGCGGCGGAGGAGGTCATGCCGGGGGACAGCCTGCTGCTGCAGAGGGTCAGGGCCGGGGTCGAGATGCTGAACCGAAAATACGTGTCCGAATCAAAGGACCTCTTCTTCCTGCTCCACCGCCCGCGCCGCTGGAGCGTTGGCGAGGGCCTGTGGATGGGGTACGAGCGCAAGCGGGGAAAACTCACCGACTTCAACGCGCTGCTTCGGGGGGGCGGGCGCGAGAGCTTCTCGGAGATCGTTGGGGCGGACGCCGTCTTCCCCTCGATCAAGTACGTCATAACGCTCGACATGGACACGCAGCTTCCGCGCGATGCCGGCCGCCAGCTCGTCGGAACGATCGCGCATCCGCTGAACCGCCCGGTGTTCGACGCGGCCCGCGGGATCGTCGTCGAGGGGTACGGCATTCTCCAGCCGCGAATAGGCGTGAGCCTGCCGAGCGCCCGGCGGTCGTGGTTCGTCCGGCTCTTTGCGGGCAACGCGGGGATCGACCCCTACACGCGGGAGGTATCAGACGTGTACCAGGACATCTTCAGCGAGGGATCGTTCATTGGGAAGGGGATCTATGACGTGGACGCCTTCCAGCGGGCCATGAGCGGGCGCTTTCCGGAGAACACCATCCTCAGCCACGACCTGCTGGAGGCGTGCCACGCCCGCTCCGCCCTCGTGAGCGACGTGGAGTTCTACGAGGAGCACCCGTCCCGCTACAACGTGGACATCGACAGGCGCCACAGGTGGATCCGCGGCGATTGGCAGATCACCCAATGGCTCCTGCCGCGGGTCCCCGGGCCCGACGCCCGGCGGATTGCCAATCCGCTCTCCGCGCTGTCGAGGTGGAAGATATTCGACAACCTGAGACGCAGCCTCGTCCCGGCCGGCCTGATGCTGCTGCTGCTGGGCGGCTGGCTCTTCATTCCCGAGTCCGCGGGCCTGGCAACCTTGGTGGTGCTCGCCATCCTCCTGGTCCCGGGGCTCCTGGCGGTGCTGGTCGACGTGTTCCGCAAATCGGTCGACCTGCCGCTGGCGATGCATCTGGGCGGGCTGGTCAGGTCGGGCGCGCGCCAGCTCGGCCAGATCCTGCTCACGCTGGCATTCCTGCCCTACGACGCGTACATCAGCGTTGACGCCGTCGGAAGGACCCTGCTGCGGCTGCTGGTGACGCACAGGCGACTCCTGGAATGGCAGACATCCAAGGACTCGGAGGAGGCGCCGCGGGCGAACCTCGCGGGCTTCTACGCCACGATGTGGATTGCGCCCGCCGTCTCCCTATCGGCCGGGTTCCTCCTGGTCCTGCTGCAGCCGGCGCAGCTGCGCGTCGCCGAGCCAATCCTCGGCCTCTGGCTGGCTGCCCCCTGGATTGCATGGTGGATCAGCCAGCCCATCGAGGCCGCGGCCCCGGCCCTGACCGGCGAGCAACTTGCGTTCCTGAGGCGCACGGCGCGCAGGACGTGGCATTTCTTCGAAACCTTCGTCACCGCCGAGGAGAACTGGCTGCCTCCCGACAACTTCCAGGAGGTCCCCGCGCCGAGAACCGCATCGCGGACCTCCCCGACGAACATGGGCCTCGCGCTGCTGGCCAACCTCGCCGCGAGGGACATGGGGTATCTCCCCGCAGGCGGCCTGGTTCGGCGCGCGCGGGACACCCTCGCGACGATGCAGCGGCTCGAGCGCCATCGCGGGCACTTCTACAACTGGTACGACACCCGCACGCTGCAGCCGCTTCAGCCCCTCTACGTGTCGAGCGTGGACAGCGGCAACCTCGCGGGCCACCTGCTCACGCACGGCTCCGGGATGAGGGAACTGGCTGACGAGAGGATCCTTGATCCGCAGGTGTTTGCCGGCCTGCGCGACACCCTTGGGGTGCTGAGCGGGCTTGCCCGCAGGAACACCGCTCTCGCAGAGCTCGATGCCGAGCTGGGGAAGGCGCCCTCCGGCCTGCGCGCGGCCTATGTGCTGCTCGAAAATGCGGCGGGGCAGGCCGCCGAGATCGCCGGCTCGATGGCGGCCGGGGAGGAGGAGCCCAGGTCATGGGCCCAGGCGCTCAGTCGCGGCTGTGAGGAGCACCTGGAGGAGTTGCGTTTCATTGCCCCCTGGCTTGCGCTGCAGGGCGCGGGAAACGACGGCTTGAACGGCGCCGCCCGGCCTCTCCTGGCGCGTCTCACGGGAGCGGGCGGGGGCGCCATTGCCCCGGCTGCGACGGCGGGCGAGATGCTCGCCGAACTCGACAAGGTTCCCACCTTGCGCGAGGTGTCGGCGCTGGACAAATTGCTCGGTCCCGTGGCGGCGGACGGCGCCGGGGAATCCGAATTCACGCACTCCCTGCGCGAAGCCAGCGCCCGCGCCCGCCAGCGCCTGGTCGAGGTGGAGGTTCTGGCCAAGCAGGGCGATGACCTGGCCGAAATGGACTTCTCGTTCCTGTTCAACCCGGCGAGGGACCTGTTCTCAACCGGGTTCAACGTCACCGAGCGACGCAGCGACCCGGGATTCTATGACCTGCTGGCCTCGGAGGCGCGGCTGTGCAGCTACGTTGCCATCGCCCTGGGGCAGGTTCCCCAGGACCACTGGTTCTCGCTGGGCCGCCTCCTCGTCGCCTCGGGGGGTGAGCCGGCGCTCGTTTCATGGAGCGGCTCGATGTTCGAGTACCTCATGCCCCTGCTCGTGATGCCCAACTACGAGAACACGCTGCTCGACAGCACGTGCAAGGCTGCGGTGCGCCAGCAGATCGACTACGGGGACCTCCTGGGAGTGCCGTGGGGGATCTCCGAATCGTGCTACAACCGGACCGACGCGGACCTGAACTACCAGTACCGCGCCTTCGGCGTGCCGGGACTGGGGCTGAAGCGGGGATTGGCCGAGGACATGGTGGTCGCCCCCTATGCCACGGCCATCGCGCTGATGATCGACCCGGTTGAGGCCTGCGAGAACCTGCTGCGCCTGGAGTCCGAGGGGCGCGCAGGCGCCTATGGCTTCTACGAGGCGGTGGACTACACGCCGTCTCGGATGCCGCCGGATGAGACAAGCGTCACGATCCGGTCCTTCATGGCCCATCACCAAGGGATGACCCTGCTGGCCCTGGCGAACCTGCTCCATGACAATCCGATGCAGCGGCGCTTCATGGACTGCCCGCTGCTCAGGGCGGCGGACCTGCTCCTGCAGGAGCGCGTTCCCAAGGCGGCCGCGAGCGTCCTGGAGGAGGACCTGGCCTTTGAGACGAAGCGGAATTTCTCCGACGAGGCGGAGGGCGTGACCCGCGTCTTCACGAATCCCAGCCCGCCGTCGCCCGACGTCCACCTCCTGTCGAACGGACGGTACCATGTCGCGATCAGCAGCGCCGGAAGCGGCTACAGCCGCTGGCGCGACCTGGCGGTGACCCGGTGGCGCGAGGACGCCACCCTCGATCCCTGGGGGACCTTCGTGTACCTGCGCGACCTCGAGACGGGCGAGTTCTGGTCCACGGCGTACCAGCCCACCGCGCACGCGACCGGGGACTACCAGGCCATGTTCGCGCAGGCGCGCGCCGAGTTCCGCCACTGCCATGCCGACCTCGACGTGCGAACGGAGATCAGCGTGTCGCCGGAGGACGACGTCGAGCTGCGGCGCGTCACGGTCACCAACCGGTCGTCCGAGGCGCGCACCATTGACCTTACAAGCTATGCGGAGGTCGCGCTCGCGCCCCCCGCGGCCGACGAGGCGCACCCAGCCTTCGGCAACCTTTTCGTGCAGACGGAGTTCGCCCAGGAGTCCTCCGCGATCCTGTGCACCCGCCGCGCCCGGTATCCCGAGGAAAGGCCGCCGTGGATGCTGCATCTCATGGTGGTCCAGGGCGGCGGCCACGGAGCCGTCTCCTGCGAGACCGATCGGCTCAGGTTCATCGGGCGCGGCGGGACCCTCGCCAGCCCTGGCGCCATGCGGGGCGTGTCGCCGCTGTCCAACACCGTCGGCTGCGTGCTCGATCCCATCATCTCGCTCCGGCGCTCGGTCTCCCTGCCGCCCCATGGAACGGCGGTGGTGGACCTGCTGATCGGGATGGCGGAAAGCCGCGAGATCGCTCTCGCGCAGATGGAGAAGTACCAGGGCTCCCGCATGACCGAGCGGGCGTTCGACCTGGCCTGGACGCACAGCCAGGTGACCCTGCGCCAGCTGGGGGTCACGGAGAAGGAGGCCCAGCTCTACGGCCGGCTGGCCGGCGCCCTGATCTTCGCCGACCCCGCGCGCCGGGCCAGCCCGGGCGTGCTGGGCAAGAACCGCCGCGGCCAGAGCGGCCTCTGGAGCTATGGGATCTCGGGCGACGCGCCGATCGTCTTGCTCCGGGTCGGCAGCGCCGAGAGGATCGAGATGGTTCGCCAGCTCGTGCAGGCGCACTCCTACTGGCGCACCAAGGGGCTGACGGTCGACCTGGTCATCCTGGGCGACGACGTCTCGGTCTATCGCCAGTCCCTGCACGACCAGATCACCAACCTGATCGCCTCGGGGATCGAGGCGCAGACGCTCGACAAGCCCGGCGGCATCTTTGTGCGGCGCCTCGAGCAGGTTCCCCAGGACGACCTTGTCCTCCTCCAGGCCGCCGCGCGCGTTCTTCTGGACGACGAGAACGGGTCCCTGGCGGAGCAGCTCGACCAGCGCAGGGTCCTTGAGCCGGCCGTGGCGGCGTTTGTGCCCACGCGCTCCGTGCGCCCCGATGCGACAAGGGCGGTCGCCCCGCGAGAGCTGATCTTCCAGAACGGCCTTGGCGGCTTCACGCGGGACGGCCACGAATACGTCATCACCCTCCAGGCCGGGCAGG
>Ga0265320_10000280_pt1 | contig 41249 bp, 44 predicted proteins | sample 4827metaG_FD_202087 | JGI IMG/M metagenome (GOLD analysis project Ga0265320, IMG submission 202087) | Rhizosphere microbial communities from Carex aquatilis grown in University of Washington, Seatle, WA, United States - 4-8-27 metaG | ecosystem: Host-associated > Plants > Roots > Rhizosphere >... | reverse complement strand
CGTTCATGTCGGTGCTCACGTACCCCGAGCGGGAGTTGTCGAGGCCCAATTTCGCGGCCAACTGATCTTTGGAGTTGCTGAGGCTCATGGCGGTCACCGCGCAGCCAGAGGGGGAGTGGTGGACCACGGCAGCGTCGGTCACAAAGCCCAGCTGACCGAGAGCGCAGGCGGCGTTGCACAGGCTTGCCTGGCTGAAGCATCGCTTGCGGTCGCCGAAGCCCCCGCCACCGCAAGCCTGACCGAGCCCTTGAAGCGTTCCCTCGTAGCCCGTAATCGAGCCGAGGCGGTTTTCTCGGGTTCCCGTCTCTGTTCCTTTGCCGTAATCACTCATCGTGATCTCCTTGTAGGGGTACTTTAGCGAGGTTAACTTTGGTTAGTCAAGTAATACTACTAACATAATAGTGAAAGATTTTCAAAAACATAACTGAGTCTATTGACAAACATAAACAAACACTACTATCACTAGTCTGTAACTAGTGTTTATGATCAAGGAGTGAGTGATGAGCGAGAGGAAGTTGGCCTTCGATACCCTTCAGGTCCACGCCGGGCAGGTTCCTGACCCGACGACGGGGGCCCGGGCTGTCCCCATCTATCAGACGACCTCGTTCGTCTACAAGAACTTCGACCACGCCATCGCGCTCAGTACCGTGGCCGAGTTCGGTTTCACCTACACGCGGGTCGTCAATCCCACGGCCGATGTCTTGGAACAGCGGATCGCGGCCCTGGAAGGCGGCTCCGGCGCTTTGGCGTTGGCCTCCGGTTCGGCGGCAACCACCTACGCCATCCTCAATCTTGCCGGTACCGGCGACCACATCGTTTCCGCGCAGACCCTCTACGGCGGCACCTACAACCTGTTCGCCAACACTCTCCCCCGCTACGGGATTACGACCACCTTCGTCGATCCCGACGAACCTGAGAATTTTCGGAAGGCCATCCGCATCAACACCAAGGCGGTGTTCATCGAGTCCATCGGCAACCCCGGAATCAACATCATCGACATCGAAAAGGTCGCCAAGATCGCCCACGAAAACGGTGTCCCTCTCATCGTCGACAACACCTTCGGCACGCCGTACCTGATCCGGCCGTTTGAATACGGTGCCGACGTCATTGTCCACTCGGCCACTAAGTACATCGGCGGCCACGGAACCACCATTGGAGGCCTTCTGGTCGAAGGGGGAAAATTCGACTGGTCCAAGAGCGGCAAATTCCCCGGTTTCACCGAAGTGGACAAGAGTTACGGCTTCAGCCACTGGGAGCGCTTCGGCAACTACAACGGCGCGAACATCGCGTTCATCATCAAGGCCCGTTTGCAACTGCTGCGCGACATCGGCGCGGCGCTGTCCCCTCAGAACGCCTTCCTCCTCCTCCAAGGGCTGGAAAGCTTGTCGCTTCGGGTTCAAAAGCATGTTTCCAATGCTCAGAAGATCGCCGAGCACCTGGCCAAACATCCGCAGGTCGAGTGGATCGATTACCCTGGGCTGCCAACCAACAAGTACCACGCCGTCGCCAAGAAGTACTTTCCCCGGGGCGTGGGAGCTATCTTCGCCTTCGGGATTAAGGGCGGGTTTCCCGCGGCCAAGAAATTCATCGAGAGCCTGACGATCTTCTCTTTTTTGGCCAACGTCGCCGATGCCAAGAGCCTTGTCGTTCATCCGGCTACCGTCACCCACGGTCAGCTCAACGAGCAGCAGCAACGCGAGGCGGGGGTCAAACCCGAGCAGATCCGCCTGTCCATCGGTATCGAAGACGCCGAGGACCTGCTCTGGGACCTCGACCAGGCTTTTGAGAAGGCCAAGAAACTCTGAAGGAAACGGCTGGGAAGGGAGTCGTTGACCGCCGCCCAGCTTAGAAAAAGAAACCATCAAGGAGACAGGAAATGACTAAGAAGATTCTTTCGGTCGTTTGTTCCGTTCTCGTGGCTTCGGGTGCCTTCGGGCAGAGCACCGAGAAATTCCAGGTAGCCTGGGGCGGAGGAGCTTGCGAGGCTCCTGTGCTGGCGGCCTACTACAACGGCTTTTTCAAGCAGGAAGGGCTTGACGTCGAACTGGTCAAAGTTCCCGATTTTGAGTCGGAGAAGACCGCGCTGGCCTCGAACAAGATCAGCGGTGCCGTCGGCAACTTTGGCTGGTTCAAGGCCATTGAACAGGGCTTCGCCGTCAAGCTGACCGGCGGTATCCACGCGGGTTGTATCAAGTTTGTCACTCCCCAGGGTTCGGCCATCAAGACCTTGGCCGACGTGAAGGGCAAGACCATCGGTATTGACGCCATTGGTTCGGGCCCCCAGATTGACCTTTCGATCGCCTTGCGAAACGCTGGAATCAACCCCAAGACGGAAGTCTCCTGGAGGGCCTATCCTCCCACCGAGCTTTCTGCCGCCGTCAAGAAGAAGGAAATCGACGCGTTCATCGTCTGGGATCCGTTTGCCGCTTTCGCCGTGCAGGATGAGAAGTACAACACCCTTCTCGACATCGCCAAGGACGAACCTTTCAAGAGCGGCTATTGCTGCTTCGTCGTTGTCAGCGCGCTCTTGGTGAAGAACGACCCGAAGAAGGCCGCCGCCTACACCAAGGCCATCCTCCGTGGTGCCAAGTGGGTGGGTGAGAACCCCGACAAGGCCGCTGCTCTCGAGGTCGACAACAAGTTTGTCCCCGGTGAGAAGCAGCAGATTGCCGACCTGTTGGCCAGCTACTACTGGAGGCCGTCGGTGTCTCACGCCAAGGATGTCGCCAAGTACTTCATCACCGAACAGAAGAAGGACGGAATTTTGGAAGCGACGACCAACGAGGCCAAGCTCCTCGACCGCCTGTTTGCCACCGTCGTCACCGACGCCGAAGTCAATCTCTAGAGCTGATCTCTCCGGTTTGGCAAAAGCCAGACCGGAGAATTTTACCTGCCAAATGAGGAATCCATGTCGGTCTCTCCGCGATTCAAAGTGCATCCTTTCTTTTGGGGTCCCCCCGTGGCCCTGCTCCTCGACCAAGTTCTGCATTTCTTTCCCGAAGACAACCTGCAACCGGCTCCGGAAACCGGAGTCTACTCGTTTTTGCTTTGGGTTCTTTTCGGGGCTTACGCGCTCTTTTTGACCGCGTCGGTCTTTCACCAGAGGATCAGAACGAAACTCCACCACTACACGCCCTTGCTGACGGCCTTTTTTTTGTTTTTTGGTCTCTGGGACACCGTGACGCTCAAGTACGCTCTGATCCCACTACCCTATTTTCCTGGCCCGGACCGGGTCTTGAGCGTGTTCGTCAACGATGGTGACATCTTTGGTCTTGGCATCTACCACTCTCTGGTTTTGCTGTTCACCGGCTACGCGGTCGGCGGCGTTCTTGGCCTGATCACAGGGATTTCGATTGGTTGGAGCCGCCGCCTCTCGTACTGGATCAATCCCGTGTTCAAGTTTGTCGGTCCTATCCCGGCCACGGCTTGGATTCCAATCGCGATGATCACGTTTCCAACAAGCTTTTCGGCCGGAGTCTTTCTGATCGCCCTGTCGGTCTGGTTTCCCGTAACCTTCATGACGAGTTCGGGCATCGCCGGCGTGAAAAACTCCTATTTTGAGGTGGCACGAACCCTCGGCGCCGACAACCGGTTCCTGATCTTCAAAGTCGCCGTTCCGGCGGCCTTTCCCCTGATCTTCATCGGGTTGTTTATGGGTTTGGGGCTGTCGTTCCTGACGCTCATTGCAGCCGAAACCTTGGGTGTTAAGGGTGGGCTTGGGTACCTGATTCTCTGGGCGCAAGGCTGGGGTGAGTACTACAAAGTCTACGCCGTGTTGATCACCATCGCTGTGCTGTTCTCGTCGCTCATTCTGATCTTGTTCAAAATCAAGGACCGTATCCTTATCTGGCAGAAAGGACTCATCAAATGGTAATCCCAGCCGCCGCCTCGGGCCGGATCGAGGTCAAGGCTGTCAGCCGAACGTTCATCAACCATGAAGGCGACCGAATCCACGCCCTCGACAAGGTCGACCTGACGGTAGAGAGCGGAGAATTTCTTTCCCTTTTGGGACCTTCCGGCTGCGGCAAATCGACCCTGCTGAGGCTTGTCGCCGGCCTGGATACCGCCTACGAAGGCTCGATCGCTGTCGACGGTGTTCCCGTTACCAAGCCTGGAGCGGAACGCGGTCTGGTGTTTCAAGACCCGAACCTGTTCCCTTGGCTCAGCGTCCGCAGGAACATTCAGCTGGGACTCGAGGCGCGTCAGGTTCTCAAGGAGAAGAAGGACGAGGTCGACGACTACATTCAACTCGTGGGGCTGAAGGGGTTTGAGAAGACCTTTCCCCACCAGCTCTCCGGCGGAATGGCCCAGCGGGCGGCCATCGCCAGGGCTCTGATCAACCACCCCAAAGTGCTTCTGCTCGACGAACCGTTGGGTGCCCTCGACGCCTTCACCCGCATGGCCATGCAAGACGAGATTCTCCGAATTTGGACGGAGCGTCGCACCACAGCAGTTCTGGTGACCCACGACATCGACGAGGCCATTTACATGAGCGACCGCATCGTTATTCTTTCGCCTCGGCCTGGCCGGATTCAGAAGGTACTCACCATCGATCTGCCCCGGCCCCGCCGCCGCAACGATCCCGAGTTCCTGAAGATCCGTTCCGGCATTCTGGAGACCCTGCATTTTGCCGAAGAGGAGCCCATCCTTGCCTACAACCTTTGACACAGCCCAGACGACCGGCATCCGGAACTCCATTTTGGAGGTTGTGGGACAAACTCCGCTGGTCAGGTTGTCGAGGTTAGGACGCGAGCTCAACGTCGATTTGCTGGTCAAAGTCGAGACTGTCAACCCTGGCGGCAGCATTAAGGATCGTGTCGCTATTGCCATGGTCGACGCCGCCGAACGCGAAGGACGGCTGAAACCCGGTGGCACCCTCATCGAGGCGACCGCAGGAAATACCGGCGTGGGATTGGCGCAACTGGCGGCCGTGCGCGGCTACCGGTGCATTTTTGTTCTGCCGGACAAGATGAGCGAAGACAAGGTCAGCCTGTTGCGCGCCTACGGGGCCGAGGTGGTCATCACGCCGACCAACGTGGCCCCCGATTCCCCCGAAAGCTACAACGGGGTTGCCGACCGCCTTGCCCGCGAAATTCCGGGTGCTTGGCGGCCCAACCAGTTTGCCAACGACGACAACCCGAAAGCTCATTACGATTCCACGGGTCCCGAAATCTGGCAGGCCACTGGCGGGCGCATCGACATTCTCGTCGCAGGCATGGGCACAGGCGGCACCATCTCGGGAACCGGCCGTTTCCTCAAGGAAAAGAACCCCAGCGTGGTCGTTGTCGGTGCCGACATCGAGGGGTCCATCCTTTCGGGCGACAGTCCCAAGCCGTGGAAGGTCGAAGGCATCGGTGAGGATTTCATCCCCAAGACCTTCGACCGCCAGGTCATCGATGAATTCGTGCGCGTCAGCGACAAGGAGTCGTTTCTCACCGCCAGGCGACTTGCGCGGGAAGAGGGCATCTTGGCCGGGGGGTCGTCGGGCACAGCGCTGGCGGGAGCCCTCAAATACGCCACGCGTCTTCAGGAGCGAAAGACCGTGGTGGTCGTCCTGCCCGACACGGGAAGGAACTATCTGACCAAGCTCTACAGCGACAGGTGGATGCAGGAGAACCAGTTCCTCGAGTCCGAAAGCACGCGCATCACCCTCCGCAACGCGCTCGAACGGCGGATTTCGTTCCCTCCTCTGATCACCGTCAGCCCTTCCACGACCCTTTCCGAAGCGCTCGAAATCATGCAGAAGTACGGCATCAGCCAACTGCCCGTGCTCGACGGCGGCAGGGCGGTCGGAAGCCTGCAAGAGTCCTCTTTCCTCAAGCTGGTTTGGGATGGCTTAGATTTCCGCAACCAGCAGGTCAACGCCGTCATGGGACAACCGCTTCCCACCCTTGATTGGGGCACCGAGGTCACCGAAGCCTACCGTCTGCTCCTTTCGGGGACAAACGCCCTTTTGGTCACACAGGATGGCGTCCCGACTTCGGTCCTCACGAGGATCGATCTGATCGACTTTCTTTCCAGGAGAACCTCATGACCCTCGACACAAAACTCATTCACGCCGGACAGGAACCCGACCCGGTGACCGGCGCGGTGAACGTGCCCATCAACGTCAGTTCGACCTTTAAACAGGACGGCATCGGTCAGATGCGTTCAGGTTACGAATATGCCCGTTCGGGCAATCCCACGCGGAACTCGCTCGAAGCGACCCTCGCCGCCATCGAAAACGGTGGCTTCGCCAAGGCTTTCGCTTCGGGTCTGGCCGCCGAGAACACGTTACTTTCTCTGCTTCACTCCGGCGACGAAGTAGTCGGCACCAGTGACATCTATGGCGGAACCTACCGCCTGCTGACCAAAGTGTTTCCGCGCTTCGGGGTGACCTTTCGTGCCGTGAACGGACACAACCCGGCTGATTTCAAGAAGCAGCTGAGTTCCCGGACACGGCTGATCTGGGTGGAGACTCCCACCAACCCCCTGCTGAATCTGGTCGACATTGCTTCCATCGCCGAGCTGAAGCCCAAAAACGTTCTGCTGGCCGTTGATAACACCTTCGCTAGCCCCTATTTTCAGACACCGCTAGACCTCGGCGCCGACGTGGTGGTCCACAGCGCCACCAAGTACCTCAGCGGTCACAGCGATGTGATCGGCGGAGCCCTGGTCTATAAAGATAAGGCCTTGGACGAGGAGATTCGTTACCTCCACAATGCACAGGGGGGAATCCTTTCTCCTTTCGATAGTTACCTGATTCAGCGTGGCATCAAGACCCTCGGTGTTCGCATGAAACGGCACGAACAGACCGCGTGGAAGGTCGCCGAATTTCTTCGTGGTCATTCCAAGGCCGAGAAAGTATTCTTTGCGGGCTTTGAAGATCATCCCGGAGCGGCGGTGGCAAAGAAGCAGATGCGGGGCCAGCCGGGACTCGTCAGTTTTGTTTTGAAGGGCACCAAGAGCGATGTGAATCGCTTCTTTCAGAGCCTGAAGCTCTTCACCTTCGCCGAAAGCTTGGGCGGGGTCGAGTCGCTCACCTGCTACCCCTATGAAATGACCCACGGCAGCATTCCCGCCGAGGTCAAGGACAAGATCGGCATCACCGACAGGCTTATCCGTCTGTCGGTGGGGTTGGAAGACGCCAATGAATTGATCGAGGACTTGAAGTCGGCGCTGAAGTGAACAGGTGGGACGAGAGACCGGATAACCGGAGGGAAACCCAGATGAACCGGATCAGAGAGGGAAAAGGCAGTGACCATCGGGATTGTTCTGTCTTTCTCTCAACCGAATTCTCTGGCGCCCCAACATCCGGTTGATCCGGCCTTCACGGTTATCCGGTCTCCTTTTCCTCGTCCTAGATCTTGGTCTTGTCGGTGGCTTTGGTGTTCGCCAGGGGGAGTTTGCAGCAGTCGGGCGTACTCACGCCGTCGGTTCCCACAGCTTTGAAATCCGCGAATCCCGAGGTTGGGTCGGGCGCGAGAAGGTTCGCGTTGTCATCGTCGGCGCTCGCCTCGGTGGCGGGAGCTTTCGCCACGGCTTTCTTGTCGGGACCGCAAGCGACGAGGGCGATGGTCGCGGCCAAAAGGACGATGGGGAGGAGGAAGTGGTTCATGAAACTCTCCTTGAGGATTCTATTATGAGTAATGCTATCAACTAAATAGTATATGAAATCAGCAGAGTTAATCAAGAAGGAGATTCCATGAAAATTGCAGAAAATGTGTTGGCTTTGATCGGCCGGACACCGTTGGTTCGCTTGCACAAGTTGATTCCTCCCGGCGGAGCCGATCTGTTAGTGAAGCTGGAGTCGATGAACCCCTATTCGAGCGTCAAGGATAGGCTGGGCGTTGCCCTGATCGAGGCAGCCGAGCGCGACGGAACTCTGACGCCGGGGGCCACGTTGATCGAGCCGACCAGCGGGAACACCGGCATCGCGCTTGCCTTTGCCGCGATAGTCAAAGGCTACAAACTCATCCTGGTTATGCCCGAGACCGTCAGCTCCGAGCGCCGCAAGATCGTTGAGGCCCTGGGAGCTGAAGTCGAGTTGGTCGACGCGGCCGACGGCATGGGGGCGTCCGTCCGCCGAGCCGAGGAATTACGGTCCTCGATTCCTGGTGCTGTCATCCTGGGACAGTTCGACAATCCGGCGAACCCGGCCGTCCACCGGTCCACAACGGCTCAGGAGATCTGGGACGACACCGACGGCACCGTTGACATTTTTGTCGCCGGGGTCGGAACCGGCGGAACCGTCACCGGCGTGGGACAAAGGCTCAAAGAACTCAAGCCCAGCATCCAGATCATCGCGGTGGAACCGTGGAAATCGTCGGTCCTTTCCGGCGGCGTGGCGGCTCCCCACAAGATTCAGGGCATCGGGGCGGGGTTTGTTCCCAGGGTGTACGACCCCGCCGTGGTTGACGAGGTCATCACGGTCAAGGAGGAGGACGCCGGCTACTTCGCTCGAAGGCTGGCTCGGGAAGAAGGCCTTCTGACGGGGGTCTCTTCGGGGGCCGCGCTCTGGGCCGCGTGGCAGGTCGCCGCGAGAGGCCAAAATGCTGGAAAGCGGATCGTCGTTCTGTTGCCTGACTCGGGAGAGCGCTACCTTTCCACCTGGCTCTACGACTATATCGACATCCGGAAGGTCGGGATCTCGCGGTCTGAAGCCCCTGTCGGTGCTCTCGATCCGGTGGTTCCTCGAACTGATTATGTTCCCACGGCGCCCCTGTTTGACAGTGATTCGCAGGCGGTCCGTCAGTCGGTTCACTACTTTCAGAACGGCCTCTACTGCAGCGAGGCCATCCTCAAGGCCTTCAACGACCACTACCACCTGGGCCTCGACGAGAAAGTGCTGAAGATCGCCACGGGTTTCGGTGCCGGTCTTGGCGCCGCCAAGTGCGCTTGCGGATCGGTTACCGGCGCGGCGATGGTGTTGTCGGCGGTGGCAGGACGAACTCTGTCGAGCGAGTCCGAAGAGGTCGTGTTTCAGACAACGGCGCTCCTTCACGACCGCTTCAAGGCCAAGTATCGGGCCATTTGCTGCCGGGTCCTAACGCGAAACGTCGAGTGGGGCTCGGCGGCGCACAAGACCTACTGCGAGCGCTTGGTGTGGGATGCGGCGGCGCTGGCGGACCAATTGCTGAAAGAGCATCTGGCAACCCGATTCAATACTTGACTAATACTATCGGATTGGTAATATTAGAAAGAAAATTGATTTTCCAAGGAGTCCGACATGCCGCAATCCGCTCTTCCCATCCTCGACCTCAGTCAGTTCGACGCTGGACCTGATGCCCGGCGCCACTTCTTAGACGACCTCGGCACCGCCGCTCGCGACGTGGGTTTTTTCTACCTCAAGGGGCATGGTATCAGCCAAGACTTGGGTCAGTCGGTGTTCAAGCTTTCGCGAAGTTTTTTTGACCTTCCTGAAGCCGAAAAGCTCAAGATCGAGATGGTCCATTCGCCGCACTTTCGCGGCTACACCCGCGTCGGCAAAGAACTGACGCGGGGAAAGCCCGACCGCCGCGAGGAACTCGACATAGGCCGCGAGCTTCCCGTCGTGTCGCCGGTGCCACCCGAGCAGCCTTGGCTCTCCCTGCAGGGTCCCAACCAGTGGCCGCAGGCTCTTCCCGAATTGAAACCGGCGCTCCTAGAGTGGCAGGATCTGCTGACTGAGATTCTGCTCAAGCTGCTGAAGGCCTTTGCACTGATTCTCGAACAGCCCGAAGGTGCCTTCGACGGCCTGGTGGGGCAGACGGCGACCCGCGGATTGAAGATCATCCGCTACCCGGGTGTAGAAGTCGTGGGTGACGACCAAGGCGTGGGGTCTCACAAGGACTCCGGCATTCTGACGGCGGTTTACCAGGATGGCGTGGCAGGGTTGCAAGTCGGAACCGACACCGGCTGGGTCACGGCGGAACCCATTCCCGGAACCTTTGTCATCAATATAGGCGAGTTGCTTGAACTGGCCACCGACGGCTATCTGCGGGCCACGGTTCACCGGGTAGTTTCACCCCCTGCCGGAAAGGAACGGCTTTCGGTCGCCTACTTTCTCGGTGCCAGACTCGACGCCAAAGTGGAAGTCCTCCCTCTACCGGCACGGCTAAAAGCCTTGGCGCGGGGAGTGGCCGCTGACCCTCTCAATCCGCTCTTTCACGATGTGGGTCCTAACTACCTCAAGAGCCGATTGCGGTCGCATGTGGACGTCGCCCAGAGGCACTACGCCGACTTGCTGTCTACTCAAGTCTAGTTTGTCGAAGCGGGGTTCCGTGAAAAAGGAAGTGATAGATCTCGACGTGCTGGCCCGAGCCACAGAAAGGTTCCGTGCCGACCCTCAAAACAAACCTCGCTTTGACGCGAGGGTCGAATGGCAGGGGGGCTATCGCACCACCAGTCGACTCGGGGCCTTTGCCGGCCCCAACGGCGACGAACCAGTGGACTACGCTGGAAGCGGAACTGGTCCGGCGCCCGAGGAGCTTCTGCTTGCGGCAGCGGCCCAATGCCTTTTGGTGGGGATCGCCGGCGCCACCGCGGTGCGGCGGATTGCGGTCAAGAACCTTGTGGTGAGGGCTTCGGGGCGTGTGAACTTGCCCGCGGCCTTCGGTGTCACCGAGGGCCATCCTGGTTTTGAAACGGTGGAACTCACCGTAGAAATCGACGCCGAAGCCGAGCGCGGCCTTCTGGAATCGCTGGTACAAGCCGCCCTCGCTAGGGCTCCAGTTCCCGCTTCGCTGGCTCGACCGGTCTCGGTAACCGCGAGGCTGGCGTGAAGACCGAGCGGCTTTCGGTTTTGGTCGTCGGGGCCGGACCTGCCGGTTTAGCCGCGGCCCAACAACTCAGTAGACGGGGCCTCGACCCGACGGTGGTGGAACGCACCTCGGCGGTGGGCGATGTGTGGGCTGGCCACTACGACAGGCTGCGGATCAACACCCTCGCATCGGTCAGTTTTCTTCCTGGATTGAGGTTTCCCAAGGGCGCAGGGGACTATCCCTCCCGCGACGAGGTGGTCGCCTACCTCAAGCGCTACGCTGAGACGTTCGTCTCCGATCTTCGAACCGGCGTTGAGGTTGCGGGATTGGAACCCCTGGCCCAGAGGGGAACCTGGCGCGTGACGGGAACGGGAATCGATGCCGAAGTCGGCGCGGTCGTGCTGGCACTCGGAATGTGTTCCTCGCCCAAGTGGCCCGATTGGCCAGGTCGGGAAACCTTTCGCGGCGAGTTGTTCCACTCCTCGTCGTACCGCGAGGCCTCCGCCTACCGAGGAAGACGGGTTTTGGTCGTCGGTGCCGGAAACTCGGGCTTCGATCTGGTGCTCGACTGCCTCGACGCTGGGGCCGAGGTGTTTCTGTCGGTTCGGACTCCCGCGCATCTGCTGCCTCGGAGGTTTCTTGGCCTCTCGGTCCAGAGGTTCGGTATCGTCACACGATGGCTGCCTGCCTGGGTTGGTGACGGTTGGGCCGAGTTGGCCCGGCGGCGGTCGGGGTTGACCGAGTCGGCCCTGGGGTTCCCCCAGCCCCATGACTCGGTTTCGGTTCACTACAAGAAGACCGGAATTCCTCCGGTCTCCAACCCCGAGGTTCCCCAGGCGCTCCGGACAGGAAGGATCCGGGTCGTTCCAGCGGTGACAGGCTTCGATGGACCGGAGGTCCTGCTGGAGGGGGGACGGAGGCTCGCGGCCGACGTCGTTCTCGCCGCGACTGGCTATCATCGTTCCCTCGAGCAACTTGTCGGTCCCTGGCAAGGAGCTCCCCGTTTGTACAGGCTGGGTTACAGTGACCCGATCACGGGCAACCTGAGGGAAATCCGATTGGAAGCCCGACGCCTCGCCCTGCAGGTGGCGAGGGATCTCAAACGGTCAACAGCCCGGCATCGAGGATGAACTCCGATCCCGTCATGAACCGTGCTTTGGAAGAAGCCAGGTAAAGGACTGCCTCGACAACGTCCTCGGTCTCGATCCAGGGCACGTCGAGAAGGTTACTTGCCGAACGCGTGGCAATTTCGGTGGGAGTCGTTCCTTCCAGAAAGGCCAGACCGTCGTTCATGGGAGTGTTGACGCCGGTGGGGTGGAGGCTGACAACCCTCACATTGTAGGGGGCCAGTTCCAGCGCCCAGGCTTTGGTGAGGCCTGTGAGACCCCACTTGCTGGCGCAGTAGTGAGACAAGCGGCGAAAACCCCGCAGCCCCGCCACCGAGCTGTTGTTGATGATTACCCCGGATTTTTGAGCGATTAGGTGCGGAATGACACGGCGGCCCACCAACCACGGTCCTTTGAGGTTGGTATCGAGCATGGCGTCCCATTGGTCTTCGGTCAGTTCGTGGCTCAGTCCGTACGCGCTGATTCCAGCGTTGTTGAACAGCACGTCGATACGGCCCCAAGCCGCGATGGTCGCCTCTACCGCAGCCGTGACGACCCTGTCGTCGCGCACGTCGCCGGCAAAAACAAGGGCCTCACCACCCGCCTCCTCGAGCTCAATTTTCAGACGAGCCAGTTTTTCCGCGCTCCCCAATTCGTAGCCGGGGTAGCTGAGTCCTCGTTCGAGATCGAAGGCTGCCACCCGGGCTCCCTGACGCGCAAAGGCCAGTGCCACGGCTCGGCCTTGTCCGTGGGCCGCGCCCGTTAGAAAAAGCACCGTATTGTGAAAATCCTCAGCCATGGCTTTCTTCGGGCACCCAAGGGCGGAATTTGAGCAAATGGTCGTCAACGTCCACTCGCAAGATGCTGTTGAAGATGTTGGTCGCGATCATGAGCCCCGCAAAGCCCGTCAGCACGGTCAGTTCCCGCTCGTTGTAGACCGCTTTGAGCCGCTCCAGAAGGTTGAGGGGGAACTGAGCGGCTTGAAGCGCCGCCGCACGACCAAAGTCGACCAAAAGTTGATCCTGGTCAGACAAAGCCAGAGCGTCCGGGTCTTCCCCGAGATCCTTGAGGTCTTTGCGAAAGTAGGTCGAGCACAGCAGGCATTCGTTCGCGGTGGAAATAGCGTGGCAAAACAGGATGACGCCTCGCTTGCCCACGATGGCCTCAGCTTCCTCCGCGACCGGATACCATTCCTGATAGGCACGGTAGGTGGGCAGGTTGTGGAGCAAGGTCTTCTTCATGTTTGACACGGACCCGGCCTTGAGGACCTGCGCGTCCCAGGCTTCGCGGGTGGCGGCATCGGCGTGGACGTAGTCAGCGTAGCTGATCGTTCCCATGGAGCTCTCCTCTTAATGACTATCGAAGTAGTAGGACATATATACTAAAATGTCAATCATCTATATTGACATTAGAAACAATGTTGAATACGGTGTGCCTATGATCGAAGTCCGTGGTCTCTCCAAAACCTTCTTCTCTCCCCAAGGTCCGGTGCTGGCCCTTCGTGACGTGAACCTTTCGATCAAGCCGGGGGAGATTTTTGGGATCGTAGGATTCTCCGGAGCCGGAAAATCGACCCTTTTGCGATGCTTGAACCGTCTGGAGACTCCCGAAAGCGGCGTGATCGTCGTCGACTCCCACATCGTGGGAACGCTCGATGAGAGGGCCCTTGCCCGCTTTCGCCGCCGCGTCGGCATGATCTTTCAGCAGTTCAACCTTTTTGACAGCAGGACGGTCTCGGGAAACGTCGCCTTTCCGTTGGAGTGCGCCGGAGTCGCCGCGCGGCGTGTTCAATCGCGCGTGGACGAACTGCTCGATCTGGTGGGACTTTCAGACAAAGCTCGATCCTATCCGGGGCAGCTCTCCGGCGGACAAAAGCAGCGCGTCGGTATCGCGCGCGCCCTGGCCAACGATCCTGTGGTGCTCTTGTGCGACGAGGCAACCTCGGCGCTCGATCCCCAGACCACGATGTCCACGCTTGACCTTTTGGGCCGCCTGAATAAGTCGCTTGGATTGACGCTGGTGTTGGTGACCCACGAACTCGACCTTGTCGGAGCGTTTTGCGACCGCATGGCCGTAATGGACGCCGGAAGAATTGTGGAAGTCGGCACGGTGCGCAAGATCTTTAACGATCCCCAAAGCTCGACGGCGAGAAGTTTTGTCGGTATCACGCGCAGTCTGCAAGAAGGTCAGCTTTACCGCGACGGAGCCGGTGTATGACCAGTGACTTGTTTGATCTCTTGGTTCAGGCTCTGGGTGAAACCCTGTACATGACCGCACTTTCAAGTGTGATCGGATTGGCGCTCGGGTTGCCGCTGGGAATCGTCTTGACCGTGACCGGACGCGGGCACCTGGCCGCCTCCCCCTGGTGGAACAAAGGTTTGGGCCTTGTCATCAATCTGACGAGGTCCTTTCCCTCGATCATTCTCATCATTGTGGCGCTTCCGTTGTCCCGGTTTTTGGTGGGAACGACTCTGGGAGCCACGGCTGCCTTGGTTCCTCTAAGCCTGAGCGCCGCTCCGTTTTTGGCCCGCATCATCGAAGGCGCTCTCAAAGAAGTCGACAAAGGAAAGATCGAAGCCGCACTGGCCGGTGGTGCGCGGCGCGGGCAGGCCGTCCTGAGAATCCTTCTGCCCGAGGCCCTGCCGTCCTTGATCCGCGGAATCACGCTCTCGGTCATTTCGATCTTGGGACTGACCGCCATTGCCGGCGCCATCGGTTCCGGCGGGCTGGGAAGTTTGGCCATTCGGTTCGGCTACATGCGCTTTCGCGACGACGTCATGGTCGCCACCGTCATCGTGTTGGTGGTCCTTGTTCAGGGAATTCAAACGTCGGGAGATCTCATCGCCCGGCACATTAGCAAAAGGAGGCACGTGTATGAATGACCGGCGTTGTTGTCGGGCGCGGCCGCTCTGATCCGCCCGCCCACCAGGGGTTCTGGTGTTCTAAAGACTACTAAAACCATGTTTTCAATAGGAGATAACTCATGAAGAAGCTCATTGTCGCCGTGTTGCTGGCCGCTCTGGTCAGCCTGCCCTCGTTTGCCGATTCCATCTTGAAAGTCGGCTCCGCCGTCACTCCCCATAGCGAAATTTTGACGTTTGTCAAAGACAAACTCAAGGCGCAAGGTATCGACCTCCAGGTCGTCATCCTCGACGACGAGGGCCAGCTCAACCCCGCCCTCGCAGAAAAGCAGATCGACGCCAACTACTTTCAGCACGTTCCCTACCTGGAATCGGTCTCCAAAGAGAAGGGTTACAAGTTCGTCAACGCCGGCAACATCCACGTCGAACCGATCGGGTTTTATTCCTTGAAGTGGAAGAACAAGGCCGATTTGAAGACCGGCGCCAAGATCGGCATTCCGAACAACCCCTCCAATGAGTACCGCGCCTTGGTTCTCCTCGAAACCCAAGGGCTGATCAAGCTGAAGAAGGGCATCGCCAACTTCAGCGCCACCCCCAAGGACATCGCCGAGAACCCGAAGAAGTTCGAGTTCATTGAGGTCGATGCGGCCCAATTGCCTCGCTCGCTTCCCGACCTCGATGGCGCGGTGATCAACACCAACATCGTGCTTGAGGCCAAGCTTGACCCGAATTCGGCGCTCTTCCGCGAAGACGCTCGTTCACCCTACGCTAACATCATCACGGTGCGCGCTGGAGACGAGAAGCGGCCCGAAATCGTTAAGCTCGTGAAGGTCCTTCAGAGCAAGGAAGTAGCCGCTTTCATCAAGACCAAGTACGGCGTGGCGGTCGTTCCGGCGTTCTAATCAGGCAAAACGGGGCTGGACCTCCGTTCAGCCCCTTCCTTTATTCGACCCCGATACGCGAAACAGGAAAATCGTCCTGTTTGCTCCATTCATTCCACGAGCCTTCGTAGTTGAGCGGTTTGTCGTAGGCCAAGGCGTCGAGGATAAGCGTGTAGACCGCCGCCCGAAACCCACCCTCGCAATAGGCATAGACCGTTTGGTTTCTCGTCAGCCCCTTGGATTCGAGCAGTGCCAGCAGTTGTTCCGGATTCTTGAGGACTTGAACGGGACGACCTTCCTGAAAACTGCTGGGAACGACTCGGCCCGAGGAGTCACGAAAATCGGTATAGAGTGAGTCGTACTCGACCAGGATGGCTCGGGGAATATGGCCCGCGCGGGCCCCGAAGGACGGATCAAGGAGTGTGGTTCCCTCGTATTCTTCCTTGGTTCGAATGTCGGCTATGGTCACTTCTCCGGGCGAATCGAGAACTTGCAAGAGTTGATCCTTGGTAGCGAGCAACCGAGCGAAGGCCGCAGGAGGATACGAGGCAAGGGCCCTGACGGGAAGTCTGGGCACGGTTTCGAGGGCACGACCGTCCACATCTTTCCATTTGTCGATGCCGCCATCGATAATCCAGGCGCTCTCGTGTCCCAAGGACCGGAGCATCCAAGGAAATCGCCCGGCGTACGAACTGGTGTCGTAGTCATAGGCAACCACCCATGAGGATGGCCTGATTCCTGCGCTCGTCAGCAGTTCTGCAAAATGTTCCGGTTGAGGAAGGCTGTATTTGATCACCTTGCCGTCGGGCTGAGTCCTCGTTGAATAATACTGATTCCTTGGAATGTTGATTGCTCCGGGAATATGGCCCTGGCTGTACTCCTCGGGGCTACGCACATCAATCAAAACCAGGCGCGGATCACTGAGATGGGCCGCCAGCCAATCGGTGGAAACAAAGGCACCGAAGGTTCGTGTATCCTTGAGCTTTGTTGAGGGTATTCCCGCCTCCAACGGCGTGTCGTCACGGTTTCCCCATTCTTCCCAGGACCCATCGTAGTTTCTGACGTTGGTCACCCCGGCGCGTTGAAGCGACAGCAAGGCGTGCGCCGCTCTGACTCCCGACTGGCAGTAGGTAATGACCTCGGTTTCAGGATTGATCCCGAGCGTTGCCAATTCCTGGGCTATAGACGTAGGGCTTCGCAGGGTCAGTCCATCGTCTTCCAGGCTTCGAGACCATTCCCACCAAACGGAATTGGGAATCCTGCCGGCGCGTTTGGCGCGTCTATCCGTACCCAGAAACTCTGCCTCTGAGCGCGTATCGAGTAGCACCGTTGCCGAGGCCTTGCCTTGCACGTCGGCCAGGGTGGCATACCATTTGCGTTCTCGTGGCAAGGTGAGCTTTGTCGGCTTTGGTGAATCGCCCGACCCTTGGTTGACGGGAAGACCGGCCGACTTCCAAGTGGCTAGCCCTCCTTCGAGTAGGGCAACACTTTGCCATCCGGCAACACTCAGCGCCCAGGCCAAACGTGCCGCGTAGAGACCGTTGCCGGCATCGTAGACCAACGCCGGACGCGCCGGATCGAAACCTTGTCCTTCGAGAGCCTGGGCCAAAGCCGCCATTGCTGGAAGCATTCCCTGAACTCCTTCCACCTCGGTCCACACAAGGTTCTTCTCGACATGCTGAGCCCCAGGGAGGTGTCCAAGCTCGAAATCGGTGAGCAGGCGCCCGTAATCGAAGACTTGAAAAGGCTGGGACCAACGTCCGTCTTGCCAGACGTCCCGAGCCCCAAGAAACACCGCGAGACCTTCGTAATTTAGATTCGTTATCAACTTGACCATCCTCCCGGGCAAGACGTAGTCTCTTATCTATACTTTGTCAATAGGATTACTCATGAACAAGGAAATTCTCTATCCGACCGTTCTTGATCTCGTCGGCAAGACTCCACTCGTGCGCCTGCAGAATTTGGGCACCAGGAGGAATCTGCTGCTCGCCAAGCTTGAGGGAAACAACCCCGCTGGTTCGGTGAAAGACCGGCCAGCTCTGAGCATGATTTCCCGAGCCGAAGCTGCCGGGAGAATCCGACCCGGGGACCGCCTCTTAGAGGCCACCAGCGGCAACACCGGCATCGCGTTGGCGATGGTGGCCGCGCTCAAGGGCTACCGCATCACGCTCTTTATGCCGGAAAGCGCCAGTCTGGAACGCCGACAGACCATGACCGCCTACGGCGCCGAGCTTGAGCTCACCCCTAAGGAACTGAGTATGGAGGGCGCCATCGATCGAGCCAGAGAATGGGAGGCCTCGGGGCGCGGGGTGATCCTTGACCAGTTTGCCAACCCAGACAATCCCCGCGCGCATTTTGAGACAACCGGACCCGAGATTTGGGATCAAACGGCGGGGAGCATCACTCATTTTGTGGCCTCGACGGGGACCACCGGGACCTTGATGGGAACCGGGAGAGCTTTGAAACAACGGAACCCCGACGTTCAGATTGTCGGTGCCGTTCCCGCCGAGGGGGCGTGCATCCCAGGCATTCGAAAGTGGTCTGAAGCCTACCAGCCAAAGATCTACCACGCGGAAGAACTTGATAGGAGCATCGTGGTCGCGCAAAAGGATGCCGAAGAAACCATGAAGCTTGCTGGACGAAAGGAAGGTCTTCTCATTGGGCCTTCCTCGGGCGGAAACCTGTGGGCAACACTCCAACTGGATGCTGAACTCAGCGGGGCAGTGATCGTGTGGGTCGTTTGCGACCGCGGTGACCGGTATCTATCGACAGGCGTCTTTTCCTAGTCTTGTGAGAGGAGTGCTCTGGACTCCCTTTTATTCTACTATTTTAATCAGGTATATTGACACATTCAAAAATATAGTCTAGTGAGTAAGTCAACAACGAGAGCGCGCACAAGCGTTCTTATCAAAGGAGATTTCCGTGAAGAAGACTTTGTTGACTTTCCTGCTTGTCGGCCTCGTGGCTGCAGGCTTTGCCCAATCGGCTCCGGCCCCCCAGAATCAGATCGACGCCGGCGCCGGGTTCTACTACACCGACCCGACAGGTGTGTACAGCAATTTCTTGGCGAGCAAGACCAACGGACAAACAGCCAAGTACTCGCCGACGCTGAACTGGAACGGCAAGTACACCTACACGTTGCCGTTGGATAGTGCCGATACTCTGAAGTTCGCCCTGGCCGACGATGGCTGGTTCGGGCTCTATTCCGGGTCGAGCAACACCGCCGTGGGATCCGGACAAAACGCCGGTAAAATCACACCGGCGGCCGAATACCTGGGTTACGGCGCCGACGTGACGCTCTCTCTCCCAATCTACTACTTGTCTCCTGCCGACGTCGGGGGCTACAACACTCTGAAGTACGCCTACAAGGAAGCCGGCTACCTGCCGATCGGGCCCGCCACTTCGACTGGCAACTATCCTTTGAGTTCGAATTCCGTCGTGGCAGCCACGAACCTGAACGCCGTTTACAAATACAGTTTCGACAAAACGACTTGGGTCTCGGGAGGATTTTCGACTCTCCTGGCCTTGAATCCGACACCGTGGCTGACCTCGTTCCTGCCCAAGGTTTCTGGCGGCGCCTACGGTGTGCAGCTCGATGTTCAGTTCGACGACTACAACGCCTACAACAACGGCGGCGACGCGGCTTACTACGACCTGTACTTGGAGCCCAAGCTGACTTACGACCTCGGCTTCCTCCAACTGGTTCCCAATCTGAAGCCCTACGTCTCCTCGCGCCTGTCGCTAGCGACAAGCAACCCAGTTTATACAGTCAAAGGTTCTGCCCAGCCGTTCCACGACTCGTTTATCCAGCCGGGATTGGCCTACTCGTACACGTTCCCCCAGATTGGCACCTTTGGGATCGACGCGGGATGGAGGTTTGCCAAGTTTGACAACGTCGGCAGCTTCAACGCTGCCGGAACTGGGTATTCCAACAATGTGGTTACCAACAGTAACAAGAATGACGTCGTTCCTTATTCCGACCTCCGGATTGCCCTAAGTTACACCTACAAGTTCTGAGCCCATCCTCACCCTCGAACTCCCCTGTCTTGACGTTCCTTCTCGGGCAGGGTAGATTCATAGGCATAATCTTAACTAAGGGGATTGACATGAAAAAGTATCTGATTTTTGCGGCGGTGTTGCTGCTGGCTGGCGGGCTTTTCGCCCAAGACAAGGACCTCGAGGCCATCAAGAAGGCCGGTGTCTGGAAGGTTGGCACCGAGGGCACTTACCCACCGTTCACGTTTCACGACGCTTCGGGCAAGCTCGTCGGTTTCGACGTGGAGATCGCCCAGGAGGTCGGCAAAAAGCTCGGCGTGAAAACCGAATTCGTCGAAGGAAAGTGGGACGGGCTGATCGCCGGCGTCGATGTGCGACGCTACGACGCCGTGGTGAACGAAGTCACCATCACCGAGGCCCGGAAGGCCAAGTACGACTTCAGCGACTCCTACATCGTTTCGAAAGCGGTTCTAATCGTCAAGGCCGACAACTCGACCATTCACTCCTTTGCCGACGTGAAGGGCAAGAAACTTGGCCAGTCGCTCACCAGCAACTTTGGCAAGCTGGCCAAGGACAACGGCGCCGAAGTCGTGGCGGTCGACGGCTTCAACCAATCGATCGACCTTTTGCTTTCGGGCCGTATCGACGGAACCTTCAACGACAGCCTTTCCTACTATGACTTTGCCAAGCAGAAGCCCGACGCCAAGCTCAAGATCGCTGCCAGCCAGTCCGATGTGGACGCTCAAGGGATTCTTGTCCGCAAGGGCGAGTCCAAACTCCTGTCAGCGCTGAACAAGGCGTTGGCCGACCTCAAGGCCGACGGCACCTACGCCAAGATCAGTCAGAAGTATTTCGGCGCCGACGTCTCGAAGTAAGTTTAGGAAAGCCACACCATGCCCCACTGGTTGGAGATCCTTCGGGACGCCTTCCTGCCGCTGTTGGCCGCCGGCGCGGCTTTCACCATTCCCCTCGCGCTGCTATCATTTGTCATCGGACTGGTTCTAGGACTGTTAACCGCGCTGGGTCGGGCCTTTGGTCCGGCTCCGTTTTCGCTCCTGGCCCGTTTCTACGTTTGGATCATCCGAGGAACGCCTCTTTTGGTCCAACTCTTTCTGATTTTCTATGGTCTGCCCGCGGTCGGCATCGTGATCGATGCCTTTCCTGCCGCGCTGATCGGGTTCTCGCTCAACATGGGCGCCTACACGAGCGAGATCATCCGCGCGGCCATCGCCTCGGTGCCTCAGGGGCAGTGGGAGGCCAGTTTTTCTGTCGGGATGACCTGGAGCCAGGCGTTGCGCCGGACGATTCTGCCGCAGGCGGCGAGGGTCGCGACGCCTCCTCTGGCCAACAGCTTCATCTCGTTGGTCAAAGACACCTCGCTCGCGGCCGCGATCACGGTCACCGAAATGTTCCAAACGGCGCAGCGCATCGCCGCCGCCAACTACGAACCGCTGATCCTCTACAGCGAGGCCGCCGTTCTTTATCTGGCCTTCTGTTCCGTGCTTTCGGCCCTGCAAAACCGGCTTGAAACCCGGCTGGGTAGGCACTTGAGTCCGCTTGAGGTGGTGCGATGATCCGCCTGACAGGAATCGAAAAAGCGTTTGGTTCTACGGTCGTCCTTCACGGCGTCGATCTCGAAGTGAAAGAGGGAACCGTGACCGCGCTGATCGGCCCCTCGGGAGGCGGCAAGAGCACGCTCTTGCGCTGCGTGAATCTGCTCGAAAGGCCGCGCGCCGGCCGCCTCGAACTGGGCGACCTGACGGTCGTGTTTCACGGCGACCATCCAGTCGCCCGCGAACAGCTCCATGAGGTCCGGCAGAGAACCGGCACGGTCTTTCAGGCGTTCCACCTGTTTCCCCACCGGACAGCCCTGGGCAACGTCATTGAAGGCCTGCTGACGGTGCAGAAAAGGCCCCGTCAAGAAGCCGAAGCTCGGGGGAGGGCGCTCCTCGACCGGGTTGGGCTTTTGGCGAAACAAGACGCCTATCCTGGGCAACTCTCAGGCGGCCAACAGCAACGAGTCGCCATTGCCCGGGCCTTGGCGGGCAATCCCCGCGTGCTTCTTTGTGACGAACCGACTTCGGCTCTCGACCCCGAATTGGCCCGCGAAGTCGTCGAGGTGCTCACCTCGCTGGCCCGCGACGGCATCACCATGATTGTCGCCACCCACGACTTGAGGCTGGCTGCCAACGTTGCTGGGCAAGTGGCTTTCCTGGAATCGGGTCGGGTTGTCGAGTTGGGAACCTCCGAGCAAGTTCTCCGGAACCCCATGATTTCGCGCACTCGCGAATTCGTTTCCTCTATTTCACATTAAATCACACGAGATAGTTGACAATCGCAATCGACTTTAATATCCTACTAAAACGATCATATAAGTAGTTCGTGAGGAAGGGTTGATTTTGGCGTATCGCGTTCCCCGAGTTCGACTCGAAACCGTTCTCACCTTCGTTACCGTAATTGTGTTGCTGGCGGCGTGGTTTGTGATCACCGCAGAGGGTTGGGTCACCGACGTGTTGGTGCCCTCTCCCAAGAAAGTGTGGGACTCGTTTCTGGTGATTCTGCGCGACGGCTACAAAGATCACAGCCTGGCGGCCCACCTTGGCGACAGCCTTTACCGCATCCTGGGGTCGTTTGCCCTGGTGGTCGTCACGGCCATCCCCTTGGGGCTCTGGAGCGGAACCAACTCCAAAGTGCGAGCCATCGTCGAGCCGTTGGTCGAGTTTTATCGCCCGTTACCACCACTGGCCTACTACACCCTGTTGGTTCTCTGGTTGGGTATTGAAGACACCTCAAAGATGGCGCTGCTGTACCTGGCGGCGTTTGCGCCGGTCTACGTTGCCTGCGCCACCGCCGTCGGGAAAGTCCGTCCTTCTTGGATTCAATGCGCCCGAACTTTGGGTGCCAACCGCAGACAGGTGTTCTTCCGGGTCATTTTTCGCGCCTGCCTCCCGGATATTTTCACAGGACTTCGCACGGCCCTTGGCGTTTCGTACACGACCTTGGTTGCGGCTGAAATGGTAGCGGCGGTGTCGGGAATCGGTTGGATGGTGCTCGACGCCAGCCGGTTTCTCCGCAGCGACGTGATCTTCGTCGGCATCATCCTGATGGGGATCACAGGAATCCTTCTCGATCAGGGTGTGCGGGTCATCGAACGCCGGGTTCTCCCCTGGCGAGAAACTTTACCAAAGGCTTCATAAGTTCTTAAAAAGGAGGAAGATATGAAGATTCTGCATATTCTGGCAGTCGCCGCGGCGCTGTCTGTTTTGGGGGTGGTCAGCCTGACCGCCGAAAGCAAACCCGACGCGATCACCATTGGGTTTCAGGTGATTCCCAATGATGAGATTTTGGCCAAGGCCCAGGGGTGGTACGAGAAGGAACTCGGCGTGAAGGTCAACTTCAAGCAGTTTGATTCCGGCCGCGACGTGAACACCGCCTTCGCCTCGGGCAGCCTCGACTTTGGCTTGGCGGGAAGCACCCCGACCGCTGTCGGTATTTCCCGCGGTTTGTCCTACCAGGTGTTTTGGATTCACGATGTCATTGGCGCCGCTGAGTCGCTGGCCGTCAAGAACAAGGCCAACATCAACACCTTGGCCGACCTCAAGGGCAAAAAGGTCGCCGTTCCCTTTGGTTCGACCACCCACTATAGCCTGCTGAGCGCGCTCAAACTCGAAGGCATCAAGGCTTCCGACGTGACCATTCTTGACCTGCAGCCGCCGGACATCTACGCCGCTTGGCAACGAGGTGACATCGACGCGGCCTACGTCTGGCAACCCACGCTTGGCAAGCTCTTGGCCGACGGCAAGATCATCACCGACAGCGCCGTTCTGGCATCGAAGGGCATTGTGACCGCCGACATCGGTTTGGTGAGCATCGCCTTTGCCAAGAAGTATCCGGCGTTGGTGACCAAGTACGTGAAACTTCAGGAGAAGGCCTACCAGCTGTTCAACTCGACTCCTACTCCAGCTTCTGAAGCCATCGGCAAGGCCATAGGCACCGACGGACCGGAGGCCTTGAAGGAAGCCAAAGAACTGGTTTGGCTCCCCCTGAAGACCCAGATCTCGCCGGCCTATTTGGGCAGCTCGTCGAAAAAGGGTGATCTGGCCAAGACCTTGAAGGCCACGGCTGACTTCTTGGTCGAACAGAAGACCATCGACAGCGCGCCTGCCTTGTCGGTCTTTGAAGCCGCCGTCAATCCCAAGTTTGCCGAGGATGCCGCCAAGTCATGAAGCACACCATCGCCCTTCAACAGGTTTCACAGAGCTATTCGAAGGGCGATGGCTCCGTGGTCCAAGCGTTGCTCAACGTCGACCTGACCATTTCTGGGTCGGAGTTCGTTTCGTTTTTGGGCCCGAGTGGCTGCGGGAAGTCAACTTTATTGAGGCTGATCGCGGGGTTGGAGGCGGCCCAATCCGGGCGTCTCCTGCTGGGTGAAGATCCCATCACCGGCCCGGATCAGCGCCGGGGGCTTGTTTTTCAAGATCCCAACCTCTTCCCGTGGCTTTCTGTCTGGGAAAATATCGAGTTTGGACCCCGGCTGAGGTCGTCGCGGCCGGATCGGTCACGCGTGGCCGAATTGATTCGTCTTGTCGGTCTCGAAGGCTTTGAGAAATCCTATCCTCATCAGCTTTCGGGAGGCATGGCTCAGCGGGCCGCGCTGGCTCGAACCCTGATCAACGACCCCGAAGTGCTGTTGCTCGATGAGCCGCTGGGAGCCCTCGACAGCTTCACCCGCATGTCGATGCAAGAGGAACTCTTGCGGGTGTGGGAAACGGCCGGTACGACCATGATCATGGTCACCCACGATATCGATGAGGCCATCTTTCTGAGCGACCGCATTGCCGTGTTTTCTTCGCGGCCAGGCCGTATTCAAACCGTCATTCCGGTTCCTCTGAGCCGCCCGAGGCTGCGTAACAGCCCAGAATTTATTCAAATCCGCTCCCGAATTCTGGAGCTTTTCCATTTCGCCCACTCGTTGGGTGACCCCGAGGAGCCCTTCCTCTGAAATCGCCAACAAGGAGTCTTTCATGAGCGCGACCACTGTCCATCTTCATCCCGAATCTCTGGGGATCACGATCGAGGATGGAACCTCGTTCGAATTTCATTACCTGTGGCTTCGCCATCACTGCGACTCCAGCCGCCATCCTCAGACGGGAGAGCGGACTCTCGACCCCGTCGAAATCGACCCCGCCATCGAGCCCGTATCCGCCCTCATCGAGGGGGAGGGGGAGAACGAGAACCTGGTCCTGACTTGGCCCGAGGGTTTGACCAGCCGGTTTCTAGTCTCGCGTTTGAAGGACCAACCTTACGCGGTGAACCTCAAGGCCGTCGATATTCCTCCTCCCGATCCGGCTCGCTTGACCTGGAACGACGCCTTCAGTGCAAATGCAATTCTCCGGCGCGTCAAAAATGAGGGTGCGGTTCTCGTCCGTGGTTGGGGCGAGGACACCGAAGCTCTCATAGGTCTGTTCGAACAGGCTAACCTCAAGGTTCGGGAAACCCATTTTGGCCGGATCGAAGATCTGAAGACCGACAACACAACCAACAAGAACACCGACCAACTGGGCTACACCAACAGTGCTGTCGATTTGCATTCGGATCAAACCTACCTCGAAGATCCACCACCGTATCAGCTCCTCCAATCCATCCGCACGGCCGACTCGGGCGGCGAAAGCTTACTGACTAATGGCCGGGCCTTAGTCGACTATATCAAGGCCACCTCACGACAGGACTATGAGTTGCTGACTACGGTACCAGTAGTGTTTCACCGGGTGCAAAAGAACTTTGAGAAGAAACTTTCGACTCCTTTGGTGATCGAAGAGCCCGATGGCCGCGTCCTGATTCGTTTGAGCTACTTCACCTTGGCTCCCTTTGCTTATCCGTTTGATCTGACACGCGATTGGTACCGCGCCTACACCCGGTTCACCTCGCTGGCCAGAGGAAGGCACTTCCAATATCGATTCCTTCTTCAGCCTGGGGATTTTGTCCTTTACGACAATCTGAGGATGCTTCACGGTCGCACGGCGTTCAGTGGTCCTCGCTGGGTCCGGGGAATCTACTTTGATGAGTCGTAAATTGATGCCTGGCCAAGTCATAGAGTTTTGGAAGTTTGTTGGTACCTATTGACCAAAACTCTCAACTATCCTAATCTGAACCATAATGTCGAGTAACACGGTTGACATGGTTGTGTATCGTAAGGAGGATTCCATGAAAGTTTCACTCGTCGGCGGCCTGGACCGTTTGGAACCTCACTATCGGAACGAGGCCAAAAAGGCCGGACACGAACTAAGAGTGTTCCTGCAGTACGAGTCAGGCATGGAATCCAAACTCCGCTCCACCGAGGCGCTCGTTCTCTTTACCTCTATGGTCAGTCACAGCGCCCGGAACCTCGCTCTGCAAACCGCCAAGTCTGGTGGAATGACTATTGTCCAGTCCCACAGTTCAGGGGTGGCCGCATTTCGGGAGTGCTTGGCGGGTCTGTGATTGGTTTGGGTATTATGTATCCTAAGAGTCACATCAGGAACCACAGTCCCCAGACCTGGATCAGAAGCAGACCATGTTAAGTTTGACTCGGTGCCGATCTCTGTTCACTTCTCATCAATAGCGCCTCAGTAGTTCTTCCTTCCAGGGTCCCTTGTATCTTTACACCCTGAAACGGTCGGTCGGTAACGACCATCGTTCTACTTGCCCGTTGCCTGGAAGGTCTTCCCCTCGCGCCTGATACGGCCCTCCTGAAGAAGCTGCCGGAGGTGGTCTTTGGCCTGCGTCTCGGTGAGGTCAAGCAGGTGGGCGACGGTACGGCGACCCAGAAGCCGAGGACGACCAGGGTGATCGAGGGCAGCGGATAGGTAGTCATCGGCTTGGATGGGGAGCCTTCGGGATTGCTGAGGAGACTCGCGCTCCGTGCGACAGCGACCGGGATGCTTCCGAAGGGATGCCATCACCAAGACAGAAACCTCCGTGAGAACAGCCACAATCAGGACAACGACGGTCTGAAGACCCTGACGGTTCAGGCCAAGGAAACTGGCGACTCGGCCCAAGGGACCGGAGTCACTACCTTGAAGGCTACGGTTGCGGATGGTGTCGAGGTCACGCCGGATGTCATTCTGGGACTGCCTCAGAACACCCATCGCCTCGGTGAGGTTCCGGGCGGCTGTTGTGAAATCCGGCGGGAGCTGTGCAAACCGGGCTTCCAACAGGTGCATCTGCCGGTCGAGCTGATCCAAGGTCTTGAGGTCTTGCAGGTGGGCAGGGTCCCGACTCAAGAGGTTCTGGGATCGAAGCTCGTCGGACAGGCTGATCGACCAAAGGGCCATTCCCAAGGCACTGAAGAGTGTAAGTCCCACCAGGAGGACGGAAAGTATCCGGTAGAGGCCTCCTTGAAGCCAGGTACGGATCTTGGTGGCTTCCAAGGCACCGGCCCAGAACACGCCTGCCCAAAGAGCCACAGGGCTCGAACCAGCCAGTTCAATGAAAAGGGCAACCGTCATTGTCCCCGAGATTCCCCAGAGCGTGCCGGCGACGACAGTCGGGAAGGTGATCTTCCGAGCTAACGTTTCCAAGGCCCCTCTAGTCGGCGATGCCACGATACCTCTCCCGCAGGTACTGCCGCCACGGGATCAGGTCAGGGAAATGGCGTTCAACAGGGTTCTTCAGCAGATCCTCGATGGCGATCGTGACAAAGGAGTCCTGATCTTTGATCAGTGTTCTCCAGACCTCGTAGGTGTCTTCCCCGAACAGTCGGAGTCGCGGTGAGGTAACATAGCGGAGGGCCCGGTTAGCCCGTGCGTAGACCTGAACGACCCTGACGTAATCGTAGGGTTCCTCCTTCTGGACGAGTATCTCCTGGGCTAAGAGTTGTTGGCGCAGCATCTGGTAGTGCGGTTCGTAGAGGAATGCGTCCAGGGAGTGACACCGGTCCAGATTCATCGGCGAGTGATCGGCAAAGAAGAAGGGTGCGTAGGTCTCAGCCCGGTCTGTACCATCGGAACGGAACCGCAGAAACGTAGAACTATACGTTTCGGTCCATTTTTGTTCTAAAAGCACCAATATCTTTCTTCCATCGGTCGCCTGATACTGGAGGGCCACGTCGATGCTGGTGTTTCCCGCACCTCTCATTCGGGTACCTCTGATATGCCCCTTCTCGCCCAAGTAGTTCACGGCGCCTATCCATTCAAACTCGACGTACCGGCCCGAAGGAAAGGAAACGAAGCCTGCGATGTCCGGGATGAACGGAAGGAGATAGGCCTTGAGAACCTCGGGTTGCTGCTCGAAGATGGCAAAGATGTTGATGGCCATGACCTGAGAACTGCAAAGGTGGTTGCTCGGCATCCCTGGGAGGGCCGATCCGTGAAAGACAATGCGTTCCCGGCTGAAGGTCTCGATGATCTCGGATCGGATACCGGGGTATAGGTTATGGTGCGCCCAATCGATCGGAAGGCAAACTGCATGCAAACGGGACCCGTAGAGCCCCGGTTCCTTGGCCTTCTTGGGAAGTGACTTGGTCAGGAGCTTCCATGTGATCTGTCGCTTGGATTCTCCGCTGAGGTAGGACATTGGGTTGGTCTCCTAGAAAGAGGAACGGGGTTGGGGCATCTCACCGGACTCTCGGAAGCTGTGGAAGCCGGTTCGTCCGATGATGAGATGGTCAAGGACTTCGATGCCCAGAAGGGAACCGGCACTGACCAATCGCTGGGTCGCCTCTCGATCTTCTCGGGATGGTTCGAGAGAACCCGAGGGATGGTTGTGGACCAAGATCAGGGAGGCCGCGTGGTCCTTGATGGCTTTCAGAAAGACCTCTCGGGGGTGGATCAACGTCCGGTTGAGCAAGCCGATGGTGACGATGTGGACCCGGATGATGGTCTGGGCTCCGTTCAGGGTGACCGCAAGGAAATGCTCGGCCTTCTTGGTGGCGAACCGTTTGAGAGCCGGGTAGAGGTCCGCAGGACTGGTAACCTTGATGTCGGGGGCATGGCGTTCACAGATAAGGTCGAAAGTCATGATGGGGCTCCTCAGAAGACGGGGTCAGAATGGTTGGGCGAGACGGAGGCAGCGTTCTTGATCGTCTTCTCCACGTAACCGAGCATTCGCTTCTGGGCGTCAGGGCCTCCGGCACTCTCAAACCTCCCAGTGACCCACGCGCGATGCTTCTCGTTGAAGAGAGCGGGATGGGCCGTCATCAGGGACTCAATCTTGGAACGGGCAGACTCCGGAGTCGTCGGTCCTGGTAGAGAGACTGAGCCTCGGGCGGGAGGAGTGGGAGGTGCCGTGACCCGGATTGGGGCGGGCTGGGGCGCTGGTTGGGTGGCAACGGGAGGCTGAACGGAATCCAGACCCAATTCGGTGGGATCGTAGGGCAATCCGCCCAAAGCCTCTGAGAACGCCATGCGGAACGCCTGGACGATGGCCACCTTCTTGAGCTGAAACCTGGGCTGTTTCTGCCAGAAGCTAGGAAGCGAGCCGTCGGTGTTCCGGGGAACGACCTCCTCGAAGAAGCTCTCGTGAACTACCGGGTGGTCCCAGCCATGGCGGTGAATCTCGACGACAGCTTTGAGGTCGGGGCCGGAACCTTCGATCCGGGCGGTCCAACCGTCCAGGAGTCCGGTGTGCTCTGCACGCTTGATGTAGACCTCGTACCCGACTACCAGGAGGAATCGGGAGCCATTGTGGCCTGGGATGGCATGGATTTCGCGGCGGAACGGGTCCAAGGAGAACGTGTGGGCGACCTCGATGAACTGAAGTCGTTCGGGTTCAGTCAACTCGGCAGCGAGGCCCTGGGCCGTGATGAAGTCGAGAATACGTTGACGAGGGACTTCGGGAAGGGGTACTGGCTCGAGGTGGTCAGGGGGGATGTGGGACATGGTTTTCAAGCTCCTTTGATAGATATAAGTAGAAGCTCATAAGTCTTTGCGGCAGATAATCTTGGGAATCCATGCAACGAGCTGGTGAAACAATAAGAAAGCCCACCGGCTAGGGTGGGCTTATGCGGGAAAAAGTAAGGAAGATCAGGAGATGGCCAGGGCGGGTTCGCGGGCGGGTGTGGCGGCTGGAGTGTCGAACTTGGACTTGAACTCGATGGCCTCGGCGACGAGGTGGGTAGTTGTCCCCTGGATGGTGGTCTCCTGGGAGAGCCGACCGACGGCACGAAGACCCCTTCCGGGGACGAGCATGGAACGAGAACTTTCCGCCGTCCGTCCGAATACTCTGACGGGGAACACCAGTTCCTGGGTGGTTTGGGTGTCTTGAGTCCGCAAATGGCGGACCGAAAGGATATCGAAGCTGACAAAGAGCGTCCCATCGGCTTGTTTGCCAGTGACGGGATCGGCGATGACGGTTCCTTCGAGAAGAACCGAGTTAAGACTGTTCATGGAGGCCTCCTATCTAGGAATAGACAGTCAGTGGGGCCTTCATGAACGCGATGTGATCCAGGGGGCGTCGAGGGGTCAGGAGATCAGGCCTAACCAGTTTGAGGCACAGCGGTTCTAATTATTCATTGCGGAGCCGGTAACCCCCTCACGGCAGGACGAGTTCCTTGATTGGCTCCTTCAGTCTGTTGAAATCGGCCGCGCTTATTGGAAAGGTCGCCCCAAGGGCGTTTGCACCTAGAATACCAGAGTAGAGGTATAGGATTTTCCAGATAGAATCATAGCGTGCGAACTCGAAGGATGCTCCGTAAGTCACGCCATTCAAGTCGAGCAGGGCTGCCCCATCGAGAATCTCTTGACAGCCGTAGACTTTTGCCTGGGTTTCCCAGGTGGACTTGAGTTGGCTGTCCGGGCGTGGTCTTAGGATCGTGATTTCCCTAACCTTTAAGGCCCTAAGATTGGCAGAATCCGTGTCCTTGACGAAGGCCTTTACCCGCTTGGAGTCATCAACAGTGACATTCCCTGTATTGAGCAGTGCCTTCACATCCTCATTCGTGTTTGCTGAGAAACTGTAGCAGAAGAACTTAATCTGTCGGGCCAGCTCCGCCAGCCTATCGAAGTGATCGACCTGTATGTAGAGATCCGAAGACGCAGGTGGTGGTCTTTTCATAAGTAGACCGAGCCTCAGAGTGTCGGCCTCGAAGTTGAATCCGTGCACATATTCATCAACGGCGCAGACTTTTAGTGCAGAGTCCATTCTGCCTTCCGCGATTGCCGACACGAAAGCATTGACGACGTCTTCTATTGGTTTCTGGCTGTCGCTGGAGGTAGAGACAGATTTCTTGTATTCGATATTCCCTGCACCCATGAGTCCACCACCGGGGCCATCGAGGGTATTCGAATCCACGATATGATAGCCGAGATCTCCCCGATCGCTTTTTATGAAAATGTAGTCTCCCTTCCGTTCATACGTCGTCGTATAGGCTGAGGGGAGGACGGGGCTATAAATCTTGGCGACATTACCAGGAAGAATCTCTATGGCGGAATAAAGCGATGTCCCCCCTGCATCGTAGCGCCCTAGCAGATCCGAGCTACCAGGGCTACAACCGGCTGAAAGAATAGCGACAAGGATAAAACCAACGAAGAACAAAGCACGACGTTTCATGGGAACTCCTTAGGAAGAGATTTAGGTCATGGTAGGCCCAGTGGACACCAAAAGTTGGCGATGATGCCCCACCGACTCACTCGAAGAACGAGTAGATCAGCGCGGAGGTCTGCTTTTTGCCCGTGAGCTTATCGACTGGAGCGGGGATGTAGAGTATTCCTGGCCGAGCGAATTCCCCTTCAATTTGGTACTGCTTGTCACCTTTGAGCATGGTGATCGGACCAAGGCTCGCCGAGAAGCCGCCATACACAAATGAGAAGATGCAGGACTGTCCCTTTCGCGTGAGGCCGAAGTATTGACCGATGGGGATGTTGGCCGCGCCCGTGTCTTGCTTGATATAAGCAGCGTAGAAGTTGAGAGCGGGACCGATGGTCGCGAATACCTGGCGAGTGTCGAGGTAGTCGAGCATGTCGGGTTCAGTGTTCTTGACGAGGAGATTCGTCTTGAAACCGGAATCAAGAATAATTATTGAAACATTGTCAGCATCATCGGCGTAAGACACCACGGTAACTTTTGTCCCCGATAGAAAGTCGGAGATGTCTTGAAGCTTACCGGTACTCTTGAGCGCCCTTATGAAAATACTCTTGTCTGAAAGCGCCGTTCCGAGTTCGCCTTCAAGGCTGGTCTTCATGACAATGGTAAACTTTGACAGAAGCGCGTCATCTGAGGGTGTGGCGGGAACGGCGGGCGCAGATGACGAGTCTTGGGCCGAAATGTAGACAGTGCCGAGCAGGAATATGCTGAGGATGCAGGCAAGAATGCGATGCATAGTTTTCTCCTTCAAGTAAGATTTGGGGCATGTTAAGCCTAGTAAGTGCCAAAAGATGGCAATGATGGGCCGCCTATTGAATCAATAGAGAGAGAATGGGGAGAAAGGAACGAGATCTAGGCAAACTCTGTGCAAAGATCCTCGCGCTGGCCCTCTTGGCGCGCTTGGGAACGAACGTCCTTTCTCTTGGACGGAGAGCCCCACTTGGGCTGGTCGTGACCACTTCAGCCACGGAAGAAGGCAGGGTGTACGGACCTGCGCCTCATTCTGGTCAAGAAAGCGATCAATCAAAAGTTAATCGAGAGTAGGGACGCGGGAAGCTGCGATACTTGTTTGGACCTGACCGATGGCTATGAAGACCATCTGCCAAGGCCAGTCCCGAACCTCGTAGGTGTCGAATGCGGGCTTGACCACCGCGGAATCCCTCATGAACAGCAAGGACATAGACTCCGAGTGCATTGTGAACAGGGAAAAAAAGAGGGGCACAGATGCGGGGGAGTGAAGCATCTGTGCCCCATGCGAGAGAGTCTTAGGATGCCGTGCTATTTCCCAGGGTGTAGACCACATCGGATAGCATAGCCAATCTGCTGGAGGAGTTTCTACTCTGATTCATTGGAATCGGGTGAAACCGTGAGGCCCAAAGTTGGGACCACAGAGCCCATCCCCTGACAGGCGGGTTGAATGCTCTCCCCCAGAAGCGCACGAATCTTCGCCGCTTCTTCATCATCTTCGACGGTGTCGAGCATGATGAGTTCGGCAACGAATCCGAGGAAATACTTGAGCAGAGCAAGAGTCCGATTAGCGTCGAGCCTGAAAGAAAAGACATAGGCAAACACGAACGGAAATTGGGTGTAGTCCACACGTCCCTTTAAGTGGTAGGTGCTCAGGGAACACGCAAGTTCCTCGGCCCAATCGAAATGGGATTCTGGAAGCAGCGCATCCTTCAGCTGAGGCCACTTGGCGTGTCTATCTTTGCACCACGCGCGAAGATCAGTGAGATCCTCTATCCAAGGACGACCCGATGGGATCTCCCCGGAATCGTCATCTTCTCCAGGCTCTACCAGAACTTGGTCTGGAAGTTCAGCCTGGGAATCATCATCATCTGACATGTTGTCCCCCTTTGTTCTTGCGAACGTTCACTCCCTTGGAAGCTAAAGCGGGCGATCAAAATGTGTGAGTCAGGCCTTCCCGGTGTAGATGGCGGCGAGGTTGAGGGCTTCGTCGCGGACGGCGTCTCTGAGTGATGACGGGGAAAGAACTACGGCGGCGGAGCCGAACGACAGGACCCATCGGATGAGGTCGCGGGTACCCGAGGTAGTGAGCGTGAGCGTGATGGAGCCGTCCGGGTGGTCTTCGATGGTCTGATTCCTGGACCAGCGGCGATGCCGGACGTAGGGGGCGACGGCAGAAAGGAAGCGGATCGTGGCCGTGATTGGGTCGTCGAAGTCAAGATTGAAAGTAGCGGCCAGAAGTGCTTCAGCGTTGAAGTCAGGCGGGGTTGCAAACACGGTGCCGAGGAGCCTGGCAGTTCGGATGCGCTCAAAGTCCATGGCGCGAATGAGGTCTGACTTGGCCATCCGAACGATGAGGTAGAGACCTCCCTGGTGTTCGAGAAGTCTCAGAGGATGGACTGAGAAGGTCTTCGGGGACTGGCGGGTGGCCGCGAGGTAACTAATCTGGAGAACCCTGCATTGCGCGAGACCGGCAAAGAGAACGTCAAGAACAGCTTCGTGGCCCTTGAGGCAAGAGGAGCCGGTTGGCGAACAAGTGAACAGCGTAGGAATCGACGGGACGGGCAGAATGGTACCTGGTGGCGAAGGAATGAGCACTGCAAGTTTCAATCTAAGAGAAGCGAGGTCTTGTTCGATCTCTGAGTCTGTGAAGACTGCGTCGTGGGCTAGGAGTAAGAACAGGGCTAGGCACTCACGGGTAGTCAGCGAGAGCTGGGGGACGAGCATGTTTGGGAGTTTGCGGACGTAGTGCTCGGCGAGGTGGTGGCGGGTTTCGCCTCCAAAGGCGGGCCGGTCGTCGGTCAGCGGGAAGTTGAGACTGGCGAGGGTTGTCAGCAACCGGAAAACGGAACGGGAGGACATGGAGAGGCTGGACGCAAGTTCCCTATTGGAAGCGCCTTGGGGACGGGCCAAGAGATCGACGGCCCGGAGAATCTTCGAGATGTTGCGGCCGTAGGACGAGCTGGCCAGTGGGAGCCTCCGAAAACAGTGCACTGCCAGCGTGAACGGTCGGTATGACGAAACGCGGCGGTGTTGTAGCGGCAGTAGGCTCCCGTTGCCTGGTGAGGAACTCCAGGCAACGGAATGGATCGGGAAGTCGGCTTGGTGGAAGTGGCTGAATCTGAGTCTGTTTGGCTTGAAGCAAGTGCAAGCGAGTACTATATAACTACCCAGTATATCTTTACTTGGCCGAAGGGCACCTCGGTGTAGAAGAAAATGGCCCAGAGACGAGGGTGCCAGTGGGCCGTGTCGTAGGAACAAGAAGATGAGGGCTCAGTCCTCGTCGGGGAGCATGATGGTCACACAGGGGCCACCTGGGTCGTCGGGGCCGCAGACGGCCTTGAGCTTGACTGGGGCAGGTGGAAGACCCGGTTTGAGCACGAACAAGACATCAAAGAAGAGCATGTGGGTAGGCGGGTTGACTGTGATGGTATGCCGAAGGACGGAGAGGACGTCCCATAGGCGGCCACGAAAGGACTGGCCTTCATCGATGAGGTCGGTGGAAGGATCGAGGTAGGTGCTGAAGAGCGCGGCGGTGACCGCGATGGGCCAACGGAAGCCTGCCTCGCGGGCCAGGTCGGAAACGTCGATCAGGGTGCCATCGGCGAAGGCGTCGGCCCGCGAGTAGCAGAATATGACGGGTCCGAAGAGGTCGGTCGGGTCGTCCGGTGAAGAAGGCATAGGGATAGCGGGGCCGGGTGCGAAATGCGGTGGCCTCTTAACCTCTAGGGGCATGGGAGTCTCCTTCAATTGGTAGCTCGCACGAAAAGCTGGTCGGAACCCATGGCGGCGGTGACACCAGGCACGGGCGTGTTGTCACGGAGCACAAGCGTCCGGAGAGTGGACTTGGAAAGCTCTGTGCGCGTGACCAGGGCGTTAGGGGCGTTCTCGGTGGCCCAGGCCATGGCGGCGTCGGGGTCGTCGATGGACAATTGATCAGGCGACCGACGAAGTGAGATTGTGCCCGACGGCAAAAGCAAAGACCTGGAGCGGCGCTGTTTGGCGATCTCGGCTTCGGCAAACGGACGCAAGCTAGCCATCAGGAAGATAATGGATTCGAGGTCAGCGGAAGACGCTTTGTCGAGCCAGCTGTCAACCTGGGCGTGCAACCGAGACGCAAAGTCAGACCGGGCGTCGAGCCTGGACTGGGCCGCGAGGATGCTGCCAACACACCAGTCGGCCTTGGGCATTGAGTCGACTGAGAACGGTGGAGCCGGGGCAGGCTCGGAGTCATCGACAGGAATGCTGTGTAGGGCGGGCATCGAAAAGTCTGGATAGAGGACTTCTGTTGCCGACGGAAGATCGAGCTGTGCGGACTTGAGCGCCTGCGCGGAATCGGGCGTAACGAGATCGAGGACTGCTTGCATTTGGGCCTCCAGTACGGGTGATGGTGGGCAACGTATTAGGCGACGTCGAGCGCTACCAAAAACAGTAGGCTTCGGCGTTCAGACCGCGCAGACACTTGAAGCGACAAGCGGGATAATGTCGGGGCCGGGAGGCTGCAACCTTCATCGAAATTAGCAAAGTTTAGCCACGGCGCCAGAATGGCTTGCCATGTTGACTTGGAATTGTTATCCCCCAATGGCATAGGGGGAGAAGATGGCGCTTGAGACGACGAAAACGCTTGATATTGGCTCGGCGCTCGGGCGCCTAAGGGACGTCCAAAGCGGGCCGTCGATCTACTTCAAACCCTTTGAAAAGTACATCCCAACGATCCCGAGAGGAACGCTTGTGACGGTCGGCGGTTATGTCGGAAGTTTCAAGACTACTTTCGGTTACAATTTTGCGTATACGAATGCGGTATACGGCGGATGGAACAGTCTGGTGCTTTCACTCGAGATGTTGCGCGATGAGATCTACATCAAGACAACTGTTCGGCACGGGTTGCATCCAAAGTTCTATGGCCACGAGGAAATAAGATATTCCCAGCTGAAGGCTGGAACCCTGAGTAGCAACGCTGAGGGGTTCTACAGAAATACCTTGGTCCCTGACTTTCAGAATACGTTGGAAAGTTACGGTGGAAGGACCTTCGAGAAAGGCCAAGTCTGTGTAGTTGATCCCGAGCAATTGAGGCAGATCAGCGCGGGATCGGTCGACGAACTCTTAGGGTATATCTTGCACCGAGTAGACGCGGATATGCCGGGCGGTCTCGACATCGTTGTCGTGGATTATGTGCAGCTCCTTGCATCGAATCTCCCGGTGAAAGACTTCGAGGACAACTTCCGAAATACGAAAATCGTCGCGCGGTATATGAAGGATCTAGCACTCGGGTTCCAATCGCAGAAATGGACACGGAGGCCGGGGCTTACCGTAGTGCTGCTGTCACAGCTGTCACGGGCGGCATACCAAAGCGCCTATGAAACAATATACAAGGCCAAGAAGAAAGGGCCCGAGCGGTATAGGAACATCTACAACGTCACGGCGTTCGCGGAGTCGACTGAACTTGAACGGGCGTCAGATATCTGTTTGACACTGTATTCCGACGATGGCCTAAAGCATGGGCAGGGTGCGACTGTGGTCGCGCAACTCTTGAAGAATCGCCAGGGCGAAAGGAACGAGGCTGGCGAAGAAATGCTCGCGTTGCCTGACCTGTGTTACATCGGCGACTTGAACGTGCAGTCAGTTGATCCTTTTCTGGAGCGCCTTCTGACAATCGAAGCGATCGAAGATGTTCAGAGAATGTTGAACAGCTCGCGAACCTAAGGAAAAGCTCGAGGCGGGAGCATGCACGAAGTCAAAAGAGAAAGTAGCAGTCTGGATCAGCGGACCCGGCTGGTGGAGTACCTGGAGCCAGTAGCAGCACTGTTGCGAGAAGGCAGGGCGAGCGACGTTGGTGAAGGGCTTGAAGATCGAGCGGTACAGGCGGTGATTGCAAGACTTGAAAACCGGCGGGCCGTGTGCGAGCTGCTCATGAGGGCGTGGTACCCGTATCGAATGCAAGTCGTCGCCGTAGAAGAGCTGAACGCGATCGCGGCCGGGCATGACCGGAGCGCCTGGAACATCGAAATAGCGGTGGAGGACGGCGAGTATTTCATTGTTGATTTGAGCAGCGTGAATACCTCGCGGGCGAGGTCGGGGTTCGGTGAGTACGACGATGCCGCGCTCGTGCGGTTCGTCGAAACGAACATGGAATATGAGGGGAGTAAGGTCCTCGTCGTCATCGACCGGCGGGTGAAAGTGGTTGAAGGGGCGTTCCCAAGATTCTGTGAGTTCATGCGCAAGCACGGGATCGAAGTGTTCGACAAAGGGAAATATGGACGGCTCGGAGGTAAGGAATGACGGCAGCCGAAGAATTCATCGAGGTGTTCCGGCCCCATACCGGACGTTACGTGGAGAAGGAACCTGTGAAGGGGTACAGGCTCAGACGAGCGGAGCTGAAGCCGGAGATCATCGAGGCCCACATGAACGGCAAGCGCGTGATCTCGTTCTTGGCGAGGGTGACACGGAATGTTGTCGGCATGGACATTGATGACCACCAGCGCGGCGGCTGGGTAGGCGGGGTGCCAACGGTGATGTTGAGGGCACGGTATCACGAGGTCGTTCGGCTCATGCGAATGCAGGCAAGCGGGGTGTTCCGGTCGGACCATGGGGTCCACGCATATTGGCTGCTCGAAAAGAATGTGCCCGATAAGACAATGCGCGAGGTCCTGAAGGAAAGGTTCGGGGAACTGCTGACGGATGAAGACATGAGAATTGCCGAGGTCCTGCCGACCAACAGCGCCGGGCTGAAGATTCCCAGGCCGGAGCGGTATCTCAACAACGATCTGACGCCGGGGGCTTTTCCTGGGTTTAGGGCGCTAGCGGTGTACCCGGTCCGGGCGATCTTCGGAGACGAGTTGGAGCCTGAAACCTTGCGATATCGGCGGGTGTGCCGCAGAGCCACTACAGAAGGAACGCCAACGAAGAAGAGGGGGGAGAGTGCAACGCCGGCAGGGAATGAGAAAGGCTCGGCGAAAGTGAAGCCCCTGGAGGCGGTCACGATAGCCGATGTCGAGAAGCTTGAGCACGAGTGCGGGCCATTCAGGAACGGCCACGGGAATCCGCAGTACCTAAGGCTAGTGCGGATGTATCGGCGGGCAGGGATAAGTCAGGGCGAGGCCGTGGACCGCTTGAAAAAGATACTGGCGAGGAGCCCTGGCTATGTTGGGGATGTCAGAACTGGAGTAGAGGCCCGCGTGGCGGCGTCGTATCGGAAGCTGACGGGACCGGTCGAGGGGATCGGGCTAGAGAGTGCGGCGTTGCGGAGAGACTGGCACGCGATGGCGTTTGTCACCATGGTAGTAGACGACCTGGGCATGAAAAACGCGCAAGAGCGGGCGGCGGCCGAGCGGTTCCTGCTAAAGCTCTGGGCCTGGAAGGAGTACCTCGACGGTAAGATCAAAAGCCCCGAGGAGGCGTGGGCCTGGGACTTCCAGAATCCGAGGTTTAGAAAGCTAATGGCCGAGGGGTATTACCCGGTGCCGTCGAGGCTCCTGAGGGGCTGGCGGCACGACTACAACAAGATGACCAACGGGCTGAAGGCGATCGGGGTGATTGTGGAAAGCCCGTACCACTATTCAACGGACATCGGTTACTGCAAGCACTACACGTTGAACCTCAAGCGGATGCAAAGGGTAGGAAGCGGACTCGGAATGACTGGGACGTTGACAATAACAAGGGCCGAGTAGGCCGGGAGGAGTAGGAGATGAAGACGGTCAAGAAGATGCCCTTGCTGTTCAGCAGGGACGAGGTGCGCGGGATTGGGCTGGCGATCAAGAAGTACGGTGAACACATGAGCGACATCCGAAGTGGGAGGATTCCAAACCCGGAAATAGAGGATGACGAGATTGAGGAAATGCTGGCGAGTGGCGAGGCGCATATTACCGACGAGGCGCTGCTGAAAGACGTAGGCAAACGAATTGATGGGATGAAGGACCCGCGGAGCGTGAACCTCGTGTTCTTTAGCCGGGCCGAGTTCGACGAGATCCATATCGCACTCGCTTGCGCGCTTAGCTGGAGCCACGACCTGGTCATGAGAGGCAGGGAGTCTCCGACGCTGGAGGAAGCACGCGAACACGACCTGTTCTTGGCGCTGGCTGTTCGGTTCGAAAGTATCTGCAGTGAGAACGTGAAGTGACTGGTAATGCGGCTTGGCCGGTAGGAACTCGGGCAAGCCTCGACCAGAAGATTCGCCCTTGGCTGCCGATCATCTTGAAGAGGACGATGATCGCCAACCAGGGGTTACTCATCTAGTCGGGAAAGATAGATATAGAGAGATAAAAGGAGCGCTAGAGGGTTACTCTCCCCCTATAATAATGTGTCCTGACTTGCAAATCGGGTGGGAAGAAGTCTGCAATCCCGGTGTGATTGAATCAGCCACGATTGCCATGTGCAAAACGGGCAAGGTACTGTCGAAGTTCGGCCTCACAGAAGCGATAATGTCCTCCTGGTCGTCGGTAATAGGGGGGCTTGTCGGCTTGAGCAACACTGCTATTCTCCAGAAGCTTGTAGAGAGAGTTCTTGCCCATTCCAAGGACTGAAGCGGCTTCCCGTAACCCCAGTTGGGGCACCCAATCAGGAAGCTCATATTCAAGATGATCGCGACCGACAGCCATTTGTTCCTCCGAAGAAGTGATGAGGAACAACCAAAAGTATTAATACTTGGCGACGGTAATGGATTTAATAGAGATAATGGACGGCAGTTGAATGGAAAAAATTGTGATTTCCAAGAAATCCCCGTACAATCATCATCTTCGTAGCCAGATCAGCGGTTGATTTCAACGACGAATAATGGTTTTGGATAACTAGGCCTTTGCCCGGTTGGGGACTGTGGCGTTCAGCTTGGCGCGGGCTTCGGAGAAGTCAACGTTCGTTGCGTGGGTGTACCGGGCGACGACCTTGTCAGAAGATTGACCGCTCATTGCTTTGAGGACGTGTTCGGGGATTCCCTCGCCTTGGCACATCGAAACGAAACCATGACGCAGGGAGTGAAACACTATTGTCCGGGCCTCTCGGTCAATGTCTGAAATCCCAATATCCCGTAGGAGCCTATTGAACCCATGCCGGATTCCAGCGGCGGTCATCGGGGTGTCAAAAGTCCTTTGGTTTGGGAGAACGAAACCAGTGGCCGGGAACAGTTCTTGAAGGGCCGTCAATGCCTTCACCACTGGTTCAGGGATGGGGACAGACCTCGTCCTCTGCCATTTGGGGAGCTTGGTTGCGCCGTCGGCGTCCTGCCAGTTGTTCTCCACCACGATGATGTGATTTTCAAGGTCAACGCTTGTCCACCGAAGGCCTCGAATCTCTCCCAGGCGCAAACCGCAAAACAGACCTAACAAAACAGCCGCCTTGACCCTTGGATTACTTTCGATGGCGATGATCTTGGAAATCTCGTCGGGTAGCAGGATTCCCCGTTCCTTGCTTTCCTCGTGGACCTTCTCGACCCCGGCCAGTGGCGAGGGTTGCCGGAGTTGTTTGAAGTGGTAGCCGACCGCCACTGTCAGAGCTTGCCGGACTTGGTTCACCATTCGGCCGGAAGTGCCTTTGCTCAACAAATCCAAGAGAACCGCTTCGACCCGGCCAGGGTTAAGGTCTCCCAAGCGTACCGATCCTAGGCGAGGAATGATGTACTTTTCGGACAGCCTTCGGTTGTTGTACAGGTAGCCCTTGGAGATCGGCTTGTTTCGTGCCCGCTTGCCTTTGACAAAAGCGGACTCCTCGGTCCAGAAGTCGAGCAAGAAGCTTCCCAGTAGCGGGTTGCCGTCGCCAGGGAGGATTCCCTTCGTTAGGGCCTCGGAAGCAAGCTTCGCGGCCTGATTGCGGCTCTTGGCTTCGGGTAAGGCAAGGTTTCGATAGACCTTCCCTTCGGCATTGATGTACTGGGCCTGCCAAACCTTTTTTTTCTTGGTGTTTTGGCGTTGCCACAGACGGAACGGCGTTGACACTGGCATAAACCCTCCCAGCCCCTCATTGACAAATCCATTGACAAGGGGTGTTTTTGGTGTTTTCCAGCATCCGTTTTCGGTCTGCTAATTCGTTACAGGGTAACGATAAGCGCCTGAAGGGAGTCGAACCCTCGTCTACAGCTTGGGAAGCTGTGGTAATAGCCGTTATACGACAGGCGCGAACCACCCCAATTTAGGCCGTTGGCGGCTTCGGTGTCAAGTCAACCCAAGGTGG
>Ga0265320_10000278_pt1 | contig 41319 bp, 31 predicted proteins | sample 4827metaG_FD_202087 | JGI IMG/M metagenome (GOLD analysis project Ga0265320, IMG submission 202087) | Rhizosphere microbial communities from Carex aquatilis grown in University of Washington, Seatle, WA, United States - 4-8-27 metaG | ecosystem: Host-associated > Plants > Roots > Rhizosphere >... | reverse complement strand
AGCTCGCTACGCTCTTATGGCTCTATCAATCTCCGGACGACGAAACCTCGAATCAGTTGCTTGGTCTGGAGGCGTCCGCGCTGATCACGCGCCTGCGGCCACTGGTGAGAAAGGCAAGCGTTGCAAGAATGACGACGGACCAGCGCGCCCGCCAATTGCTGAAGGACATCGATGCCCTTTTACGTTCGGCGCGAGGTGCTCGCGTCTCGATCAACGAAATCGCTGCTGCCTTGGACATTTCTGAAAGCCGTCTCCGAGCTCGTTTCCGTGCTGCCTATAGCACGACGCTCGGCTCCTATTTGAGCAATTACCGGCTGCATCGCGTAATCGAGCTCATGCGCGACACACGACTCAATCTGAGCGAGATCGCGGGCGAACTCGGCTTCACAGATTCGGCTGCGTTTGCGCGGTTCTTTCGAAATGAAACCGGATCCACGGCCAGCGATTTTCGACGCCGGATGCTCAACCTAACCACGCCGTCAGCGGCGAAATGAATCGATTTTCTTCCTGTCGGCAGCAGAGGCTCTCTGATTGTGAATAGTGTGCGTCATAAGGATAGCTGTTTGCGCCCGTTTTGTTGTCATTTGACAAAAGGAACCGGCGATCGCGCTTAGGACTTTCGATTTGAAGGCCTGCCAGAATGTCTCAGGGACTCTTGGTGCATCGCAAAGGGACACTAACGGCGCCGTCTGCAAGAACGGATTCACCGTTCCAAGGCGGAGCCTCAAGGGCGGCAACACTCGGCGTCAGGGCCTGAACGGTCGGTCGATTCCCGTCCATCCGGACCTGCAAAGCGCCTTCGCCCTCACTGCTGTCTGATTAGCGAGCGAGCGTAAGTTCTTAAATGCGCTATTTCTATGGTAGCGAAGCTGGAGGGTGTGATCGATTTGAGTTTTGACGGCCAGCTTCCTCACGCTACCAGGGTGAACAGAGGCAAAACTGTGCTGGCCCAGATACTGAGTGGACTCGATGGCGAGGAGTTTGCGAGTTGTGCTCGTGGCTATCCGATGCAAAGCGACACGGCGTCGCCGTCCGAATCTGGACCGCGCTCTGCGCCTACCTGCTGGTCGCAATCACCAGACAAGAACTCGCCTTGTCGCATAGCCTTCACGAAGTTCTGCAAGTAGTCTCGGTTTCCGCACTGGAGAAAGTGCCTCTCACAGAGCTGTTTGCCAAAGTTGATACGACAAACACCATGATCGATATTCCTAGTCAGCTGGAGATCAATGGGTTCTGATCAGACAGTTGTGACGGCCGGCCATCTCTGAAATCCAAAATACTCGGCCTGCCCTATTTTATGTTGCCGCGTCCGGGAGCAGGAAATAGTCCGCCACTGCCTCGCCTACCAAACCCCGTGGCGCGACGCCTTCCCGCTCTTCCAGCGCCGGCTGGATTCATTCCTGCAGCGCTTTGCCAGACACCGATGGCTTGCGCCCTTCAGCTTGCTCCCCAAGCCGATACGGTGCGGGCCGGCTCACGGATGCCTGCGATCGGCTGCTCCGCCCGATGCCGGCGTGGATCCCGCCATGATCGGCTTGGGAGTGCCGTGCCGCAGCGTGCGGATGATTCCCACGGTGTAGTCCCAATACATGGAGGGATGCAGCTGCCCGTCATGCCCCTGCCATCTCTCGATCGGAAGGCGGCTCTTTGGATAATCGACGCTCGTGTCCGCCGTCCAGACCGCCGAGTCCTCCGTATAGTCGTTGAAAGCACCGATCATGATGATCCGGGGCAGGGGATTGCCCAGGATCCTGTCCCAATTATTCACATAATAGTCGCCGTTCTTCCGCAAAGTGTGCATCCACCCGGCCCCGGCAGGAAGATGGTTGTCGTGGCCCGGCTGCAGATACTCGACTTCGGGGTGCAACAAGACACCCACCGCATTCATGGCCCAGCCGTAGTCTCCCGCTGCCACGCTGTACCCGCCGCTCGTGCCCGCCCAGCGGATGGCAAAGCGGTTCGCCCATGTCTTGCCGCCAGGATGGTTCGCCCAGCGTGTCCGGGCATCTGTATTATAGTCCAGCACCACCAACAGCGGCTTTTCGTCGATTTGGTAATAATCGTTGGAATCATAGTCGTTGTTGAGAAGAACTTCCTGAGCGACGCAACGGGCCTGCTGCTCGATCACGTCATAGTCGGTGGCCGTCGGATACCCGCGGTCGCCAATCATGAACGATCCGATGGCGAAGGCATATTTGATCTTCCAGGAGTGGCTCCTGTTCCAGAGCTTGATCCGGGCACAAACGGCCTTGGACTTCTCCCTGATCCAGACGTTTTGAGGTCCGTATCCGTTGAAGTCTCCGTTCGTGTCGTCGAAGAGGATGAAGTCAATCTGAGCTTCCGCCAGCTTCTGCAGGTGGAAGTCGATCACGACAACATCGGAGCCATCGTGCATGCCGTAGCTCCCGTCCGGCAACAGGGGGCGATAACTGGCCAGGGGCCACCATCCGCCTCCGTTCGCGTCCCAGTTCGCGCAGTACCAGATGCCGACATCGGTCGGATCGCCGTTCCCGTTGGTTTTGATCGGGGAGGCGCCCGCTTCGATGCAGGAGAGCTGAAGGAAAATGGAAAAGACGCCCAGGAAAAACTTGATAGTTTTGGACAGAGTCATGGGAGCACTCCCGACATAGGCGGTTTTGGGACCGTCTTGAAAGCCGTTAATTACATCCCGGCGATGATTGGTACGTTGCACAAGTCAACGATATGCCAGAAGTGATGGCGCATGGGGATTCTCGCGAAGCTGCAGCTAAGGAGATTCAAGACGCGCTGAAACTGGCCCTCGATACCTACTCTCAAAACAACGGAATGCGGCCGCCGCCGAAGAATTCGGCGGCGGCCGCACTAGGGCACACGGGCGGCAGTGTGACGAGCAGCAAGAAATCACTAGCAGCTCGTTTGAATGGTAAGAAAAATGGTCGCCCAAAGAAATCAGGACGCAAGGTGGTCGCTGGCAGGTAGGAGCCGATCGGATCTGTTTCGATTCGCCGGGCTTTGCGTTGAATGCTGTTTAATGCCCTCCGACTTGATCACGGGACCTAGCCCGACAAATGACGCTCGCTCCGCTCGTCTTCCTCCGGATTGCGGGCTGACCCCATCGCTCGCCGGGCGAGAAACTTTAGACCCTTAGCGAGCCACGGAACGCCCTAGCGCCGTAATAAGACTGCGCGGCGTTGTGATACACAAAGACATGGCCGAAGCGGCGATCACAAAAGAGGGCGCCGCCGAGTTTTCTAATGTCAGCAGATGTCTTAACCCAACTCGACGTTTTCGTATCGAAATCACCCAGTTTCTGCAGCTCTCGATATTGTTCCTCAGTCAAAAACTCGACGCCCATGGCCGCCGCCATAGCAACAACGTCATTCTTCGGTTCATGTTCTTTCCGTGAATCCAGCCCTTCACAGTCATAACAAAGACCTGCGCGGCCTTTGGGGCTCTCTGCCGAGCAATCAACAAAAATGTATTCGCCCGTCGTTTTATCACGGCCAACAACATCCGGCTCACCGCCGGTTCTTTCCATCTCATTGAGTGGCCAAAGTTTTTCGCAATTGGCTTCCAACCTGGCTCTTACTTTATCCCATTCGAGACCTATATGGCGGCTCATGTTTTTCTCGAAACGGGTCTTCACCGCACCGAGGAGTTCTTCACGTTGCCATGGCTGCAGCTCTTTTCTTGATTCAACGCCTTTCATATAGGTTTCCGTTATCGCTTTATTTTCAGAACGCTGGATTTGTAGTTAACAGAAGGCGCCAATCAACCTGCAAAGGACGCCCCAATAGTTCTGGCAGCATGAATCGATCACTCGAATGGCAAACGTGAATCTCTCCGCAAAGCCCATTTCGGGTTCGGCTCTCGATGGTTGGCGCGAACGATATCGAAATGAGACAAAGGGCCAAATTGTCCACGATTCACTTCATCGACGCCCGGGTTGGACGGCCAGTCACCAGCTTGAAGTTGATGCCACTGTTGTCGGTTACGGCTCGGTGGCCATAGCGGGGCCTTGGTCCGGCAGGCCCACAATCTACGAGTTCTATGTTATCCCTGAATATCGCCCGCAGGCCTTCGCGCTGTTCGAGCTGTATCGTGGAGCGAGCGCCGCCCGCGCATTCGAAGTCCAGACAAACGATAGCCTTCTAACCATCATGCTGCATGCGTATGGCCGCGGCATAGTCAGCGAAAAGATCGTTTTTGAGGACAAAATTGAGACGTTCATTTCGATGAAGGGAGCGATACTCCGGCGCGAAACCGACGACGACGCGGATCGCGAATGCATCGCGCAACGTCAGGGTGGCACCAAGTGGCGGCTTGAGATGGGAGGAACGGTGGTCGCAGCCGGGGGTGTCAATTTTCACTACAACCCCCCCTACGGCGACATCTACATGGAGGTTCTCGAAGGGTTTCGCAGGCAGGGATTCGGGGCCTATCTTGTCCAGGAATTGAAGCGGGTAACCTACGAGCTTGGCCAGGTTCCATGCGCCAGATGCAGCACAGCCAATGTTGCCTCCCGTCAGACGCTCCAGCGGGCGGGCTTCGCGCCATGCGGCCATATCCTCTTAGGATCCATTGCTGAATATTAGGGCAGTCGCCGCTTGTCCCGGCATTCGCCGAATTCGGCGCAGGTAAAGGGAAAGGATGTTCCAGGTTGTGCGTGCGCGAAGCAGGAGGTGTCCAACGGATATTTCCCCGGATTCCAGGCTGTCCGAATAAGAGGATTATCAGATATCTATGCGAGGTTCCCTTGCCTGGAGGAACCAGGCGTCCGGCCCGGTTGCCGGGTGCCGGCCAAGAACTGGTTCCGTCGTCTCTTGTCGCGTCAGAACGGAGGCGAGGGACGCCCGCATTCGGTCGCCGCTGACGGATGGCGAGAAGAAATTTTGGGCAAGGCGTCTTCAGGCCACGCCGCCGCCTTCCACGCTTATCACCACCTTTCCCCTGGCGTGTCCTTCCTCCAGATAGCGGACGGCCTGGGGGACCTCGCTCAACGGGTAGCTTCGGTCGATGACGGGAGTGACCTTTCCTGCCTCGATGAGCTCTTGCATTACGAGCAGGTCATTCTTTGCCATATGCGCCATAAACGGGCGCAGCTTCTGTCTCACGAACCGCGACAGCACGGCCGCTCTCAGCATTCCGGTCAAAGGTCCGAGCCAGCGCCCCTCGTTGGGCCCACCCACCAACACGAGAGACCCCTCGGCAGTCAGCGCGCGCCTGACATCCGACAGGGAATGGTTTCCCACCATGTCGAGTATCAGGTCGTAGCGGCGTCCGCTCCTGGTGAAATCCTCCCGGGTGTAGTCCACGACATGGCTGGCGCCGATCGATCGGACCATCTCCACGTTCCTCGTGCTGCAGACGCCGGTCACCTCGGCGCCGAACGCCTTGGCGATCTGCACCGCGAACGTCCCGACGCCTCCGGACGCTCCGTTGACCAGGAGCCTCTGACCCGGCTGAATCCCGCCCTTGTCGCGAAGACCCTGCAGGGCGCTCAATCCCGCCACCGGCACGGCCGCCGCCTGCTCGAACGTCATGTTGGCCGGCTTCGGAACCAGGGCACCTTCGGAAGCGCACGCATATTCGGCAAAGGCTCCCCTGCACGGGCCGAAGACTTCGTCGCCCGGCCGGAACTGCGTCACGTTGCGGCCGACCGCCTCGACCTGCCCGGCCATCTCCGAGCCGAGGCGCGTGGCCGTCGGCCTGCGCAACCCGGCCGCAAGGCGCAAGGCGAAGGGCGTGCCTCTCATGAAGTGCCAGTCGAGCGGGTTAACGGATGCCGCCCGGATCCTTATCAAGGCCTCATTGTCTTTTGGGGCGGGCTTTGCCACCTCAGAAAGCTGCAAAACCTCCGGGGGGCCGTATTCGGTGTATACGATCGCTCTCATGACGGCGGGCTCATCTGCTGCTTTTACGGCCAATTACAGGCCGCTGGCGATCCGGTTCGCCGGAAGTTTGTCGGATGCGTATCGACGGTGTTGTCCGGCCTCCCGGTCCGGAGGGGTGCGGCCGCCCTCTCTTGGCGCTCACGAATCCAGGGATTGGCGCCCGCCGCCGCCCTGGAGCCAGACAGCGGCGCCGAGCCGCATCGAATTTGCCCGAGACGGTCTCAGGCCTGCACAAAGTGCCGGACCGTAACGATCGCGATCGCCAGGGCGGCGAGAATGACCAGGACCAGGTACAAGGGCACTTGAGCGTCCTTGCGGGCGGCATAACGGATGGAGGTGGCTGCCGTTTCCTGGCCGCCCCTTGCGTTGTGGGTGGGCTCGGCAGCCCTGTTCTTGGAGTAGGAGGAGTTTGCAGTGTCCATGGAGTGGGTCGGGTGTTTTCTGAGCAACCAGTATAACGTCAGTTGGGGGGGCTATCCCTCCGCATCTTTTGCCTTTTGCTCCTCGGTTCTTGCAGGGACTCCCGCATTCGGCACGAGGCCCACTGGGGGATTGCACCGCGCGGGGCCGGCCGACTGAGGACCCGGGCTATTCCGTGCGCAGCGCGACGAGGGGGTCCACGCGGGTCGCCCGGCGCGCCGGCAGCCAGCACGCGAGCAGCGCGACGATTGCGAGCTGCGCGGTGGCGCCCAGGACGGCCCCGGTGTCGCTGCCGGAGAGCCCCGGCATCGCGCTTTCGAGGAAGCGGACGAGCGCCACGGCCCCCAGCAGGCCGAGCGCTGCGCCGACGGCGACCATCTTCAAGCCTGCACCGAGTATGAGGCGGGCGACGTGCCTGACCTGCGCCCCGAGGGCTATCCGGATGCCTATCTCGTTGGTCCGCAGCGCGGCGATTCGCGCGATCACCCCGTGGATGCCAAGGGCGGCCAGGAACAGGCCGAGAAGCGCGAAACCGACCAGCAGGTGATTGATCGCCGCGATGTTCTGCATGTTCTGGTGGATGTACTCACGCACGGGCATGAGCTCCTTGACCGCCATGTCGGGGTCCAGTTCGCCCACGGCCCGGCGCCCTGCTGAACGGGACGCGGACGCGTCCTGGTCGACAAGAGGCCCGTCTTGCCCCAGATTCCCGGCATCCCGAGGCCTGTGCATGGCGGCAATCGGCCCCATCACCCCCCGAAGGGAGTGAATCTCACCCGCGTGAACCCCAATTCGCCATCGTCCGTGAGGGCCTGCGCATTCCTGGCGGCCTGCTCGCTCTTCTGCACGACCGGCGCCAATGCCGCCGACGCGCACAGGCACGCGATCGCCCTGGACGGTGCATGGCAGGTGGCCGAGGGCGGCATGGACCAGGTCCCGGCGGAATTCAGCCGCACGGTGCCGGTGCCGGGCCTCGTCTCGCTTGCGCAGCCCGCCTTTGCCGAGCCGGGCCTGGAGGCCGCGGATGCCAAAGGGAGCCCGCGGAAGGACCCCCGGCGCGATGCGTTCTGGTACCGCCGCACATTCCAGAACGACGGCCCGGTGCCCGCGGTCGCGACTCTCAAGATCGGCAAGGCCATGTTTGGCACCCGTGTCGTCATGAACGGGAAGACCATCGGTGACCACCTTTCGAGCTTCACGCCGGGCTATTTCGACGTCAGGGGCGCCCTGAGGGCGGGCCCGAACGAGCTGCTGGTCCGGGTCGGGGCCGACCGCGACGCCCTGCCTCCCGGCGTCCCCGACGGGTTCGACTTCGAGAAGACGCGCTATGTGCCCGGCATCTTCGATTCGGTCGAGCTGATCCTTTCGGGCACGCCGCACATCGTGAACCTGCAGGCCGTCCCGGACGTCGCCAACGGCGCCGTGCGCGTCGAGGCGCAGGTCCGGAATGCGGGCGGGGACGCGGTTGCGACGCTGCGATTCAGGGTGCGCGAGGCGGCGTCGGGAAGGATCGTCGGCGAGGCGACCAGTGACCCGGTCCCTCTTCCGGCCGGAGCGGAACGGGAGGTGGACGTCCGGATGCCGATTGCCGGCTGCCATCTTTGGTCGCCGGAGGATCCGTTTCTCTACCGGCTGGAGGCGGACAGCGGCGCCGACACCCTGGAGGCCCGGTTTGGCATGAGGACCTTCGGGTTCGACCCAAGGACCAGGACCGCGGTCCTGAACGGGAAGCCCTACTTCATGCGGGGCAGCAACATCACGCTTTACCGCTTCTTTGAGGACGGCGCTTGCGCCGACCTGCCCTGGAACTCCGCCTGGGTGCGCCTTCTCCACAGGCGGATGAAGGAGATGCACTGGAACTGCCTGCGCTACTGCATCGGGTTCCCGCCCGAGGACTGGTACCGGATCGCCGACGAGGAGGGCATCCTGATCCAGGATGAGTTCCCGATTTGGTACGGGGGCTCGAAGTGGTCGAAATGGCCGGGCGAGCTCAGGAGCGGGGAACTGGCCGTCGAGTACGCGGAATGGATGCGGGAGCGGTGGAACCACCCCTGCGTGGTCATTTGGGACGCCAGCAACGAGACCGCGGCGACCGAGACGGGCGCCGCCATCCAGCAGGTGCGCGGCATGGATCTCTCGCATCGGCCCTGGGACAACAGCTACGGGACGCCGCGGGTGCCCGGCGACGTCTTCGAGTCCCACCCGTACCACTTCCAAGATCCCAAGTTCCGGCTGTCGGACCTGGCGAATGAAGCGCCGGTTCCCCAGGGCAACGAGCTCCCCAATCCCGGCGACTCCCCGGTTGTCATCAACGAGTACGGCTGGCTGTGGCTCAACCGGGATGGATCGCCCACGACGCTCACCCGCGACCTGTACAGGAACCTCCTGGGCCCGGATTCGACGACGGCGGAGCGTCGGCGCCTCTATGCCCGCTATCTCGCGGCCGAGACGGAGTTCTGGCGCTGCCACCGGCGGGCCGCCGCCGTGATGCACTTCACCTCTCTTGGCTATTCGCGCGCCAACGGGCAGACCAGCGACCACTGGCTGGATGTCGCAAGGCTCACGTGGGAGCCCGAGTTCCTCAAATACGTGAGGGACTCGTTTGCGCCGGTGGGCGTGATGATCGATGCGTGGGCCGAGGCGTATGAGGCCGGAAGTTCCCACGAGTTCGCGCTCGTCGTCATCAACGACCTCCAGAAGGAATGGAAAGGCACGGTGCGCCTGCGCGTACTGAGGGATGGAAAGACCCTTGAGGAGCGGGAGGTGAATGCCGCGGTGCCGGCGCTGGGGAGCGTGGGGCTCAAGGCCGCTCTGCGCATGCCGGGGGAGCCGGGGCCGTGCCAGATCGAGGCGGTGCTCATGAAGACGCCGGCCGGCGATGTGCGCAGCCTGCGCGACTTCACGGTTATGCCCCGCTGAGTCTTCTCCTGCCGCAGGGGAGCATTCGCCCGGCGCACGCAGGACGGCTCCCGGGCCCCCGCCTTAGCCGCGGGGGCCGGAACCTCCGGAAGAAAGCGGGAGAATCGCCCGCCCTTTATCCTGCGGGCTTCGGTCAGAACCTGAACGTCGTCCCGACCGAGAATTCGTTGCCGGATATCTGGGACGTGAGGCTCGTCCCCGGCGCCGCCCCCGCGGGGGTGTACCAGGAGCTGGACTGCGAGTGGGAGAGGCCCCTCGTGTACGAAAGATCAAGCGTCACGCCCGGCGCCATGGTCACGGAGGTTCCGATCGAGAGGTGATGCGCCAGATGGAGCGGGGAACCGACGTTGTAGAACGTCATGTTGTCGGGGATCGGATCCGAGCAGTAGTTGTACCCGGCCCGGACCACGACGTTCGCGGAAAGCGCGTGCTGGATCCCCAGCTCGAAGGTATAGGAGTCGTCCCAGCCCAGGCCTGCGATCGAGCCGTCGGCGCGGAAGCCGCTGTGGGCAAAGCCGTTTGTCGAGCCGTAGGCGATGTAGCCCAGGTCCGCGACGACATGCGTGGTCTGCGCCAGGGCGTAGTTGAGCCCGACCTGGGCGGTGAGCGGGCGGTCCATCCTGAAGGTGACGGTGCGCGTGCCGCCCTGCGGCGTGGAGACGTTCCAGGAATAGGTGTGGAACCACGTGGGCGAGGAGAGGGAGACGCCCACGGAGAGGTCCTTGTCGGCCTGCCAGCGCAGCCCGCCCTGGAAGCCCATGCCGAGCTGGATGTCCTGCTGCTGCACCGTGGCGTACGCCGGGTGGTGGTTGGCGCCGATGTTCGGGGGAGCGAACGCGGCGGGCGTGAACAGGTTCCGCCCGACCGAGGGCGCGAGCGCGAAGCCCCACGACCAGCCGCCCGGGTTGCTGCCCGCCAGGCCGAGGGGGAAGCGGACGACGTACAGGCTCGAGCGGACGTCGCCGAAGCCGCCGAACAGGCCGCCGTAGGGATTGCCCGCCGCGCCGGGCTGGGGGAAGAAGACCGGGTTGGTGGCGGACATCGCGGCGTGGAAGCTCAGGCCCGCCTCGCTCACCGCCCCGGCGAACCACGCCGTGTCGGGCGTCGAGCCCTTCCAGGAGGCCATCAGGGACAGGTAGGGCACGCCGTTGATCGTCGATTCCGACGAGCCGTTGAGGCCGAGTCCGGCCACGGAGCTGTTGATCCGCACGCTCGGGATGATGTCGCCGAATACGATCGAGGCCGTGCGGTCGGCGAACATGACGGCCGTCGCCGGGTTCTTGTAGATGCTTCCGATCAGGTCCTGGTCGTTGCCGGCGGTCGCGGCGCCGCCGAGCGAGGAGTTCACGGCGCCAAAGCCCTGGACGAAATAGCCGTCCGTCGCCTGCGCGGGGGTGCTTAGAACGGCACAGGCCGCGGCGAGGCACGCGGCATGGAGGAGGTGTTTTTGGGCAATCTTCACGGGTCTTTTTGGGGTTAGGGGTTTGAACGAAAACCAGCCAGTCCGTCCACCGCCGCGGCGTCGGGACAAAGCGCGCTGCAGGCCTGGATGATCAGCGTGCTTACAGGATCCACCCACGAGCATGGGCGCAAAATCCCAGGAATTCGAGCCAATTGAATGCCCAAACCTGTCCGAAAACTAATATGATGAAGTATTTACGCTTATCGATCCGCCGGGGTCGCCGCCTTCGGAGCCGGCGCGGGAGCGCCTTCGCCTTCCGCGTTCTTCTCCAGCACGACCTTCTTCGGATCCACGGTGATTTCGGCTAGCCTGGCGGTCACTTCCGGGGTTCCGCCCTCCTGATACCGGCCGCCGAGGTGGCCGGCGAAGAACTTCTCCGCCGCCATGTACAGCGCCATGATGTTCACGGGCCTTGCAAAGCCGTGGCCCTCATCCGGCGCCAGCAGGTATTCCACCGGGAATCCCCTGTCGCGCAGCGCGACGACGATCTGCTCGGCCTCGCGGCGGTTCACCCGGGGATCGTTCGCGCCCTGCGCCACCAGAAGCGGCGTCCGGATGTTCGCGACCGAAGTCAGGGGAGAGCGCTCGACCAGCTCGGCTTTGCCTTCAGGGGTGTTGGGGTCTCCCATGCGGGCGTAGAGTATCTTCCGGAACGACTCCCAATACGGCGGGATCGAGTTGAGAAGCGTCATGAGGTTCGACGGCCCCACGATGTCTACGGCCGCCGCATAGACATCCGGCGTGAACGCCACCCCGGCCAGGGTTGCGTATCCGCCATAGGACCCGCCGGTGATCCCTACGCGCTTCGGGTCGGCGATCCCCCCCGCGATAAGGTAGTTCACGCCCGCCGTCAGGTCCGCCTGCATCATGCGGCCCCATTCCTGGTTGCCGGCATCGAGGAATTTCTTCCCGTACCCCGTGGAGCCCCGAAAATTCGGCATGAGCACCGCGTAGCCGCGGTTGGCGTAGAATTGAGCGAGGGCGTCGTAGGACCACATGTCGCGCCCCCACGGTCCCCCGTGCGGAAGGATCAGTGCCGGGAGACCGCGCGCGGGCATGCCCTTCGGCAGCGTGAGGTAGGCCGGGATCTCAAGGCCGTCCGAGGAGGCGTAGCGCACGGCCTTCATCTCGGCAAGCGCCTCTCTCGGCAATTTCTCCCGGATCCTGTACTCAAAGGTTAACGTGCGGCTGCGGCGGTCGAAAAGGTAGGTCTCGCCGGGCTCCCTGTCGCTGGATGCGTTCACAAGCCACGTCTGGTCGTCGAGCGTTCCCCCGGTGAAGATCTCCATGCCGGGAAGCTTGGCCTGAAGCCAGTCGTTGTCCGCGCCGTAGCCCGGGTCGCGGAAGTAGTGGCGCCAGCGGTCGTCGGCGTAGTAGGTGGCGACAAGCTCGTCGGTCGCCTCGGAAAAGGCCGCGAAGCCGAAATCGACCCGCTTGAGCGGGTCGGATTCCACCATCTCGGTCTGTCCCGTCGCGGGGTCGAGGAGGACGAGCGAGATCAGGTTAACGTCGCTGCCGTGGTTGGTCGCCATGTACATGCGCCTTCCGCTCTTCTCGAACCGGACGGGGCTGGCTGTCTCAAAGACGCTGCATGCGTAGACCTTGGCGAACGTGTCGGGGTCGGCCCGGAGGATCTCGGTGTCGCCGTTGTCCGCGGTGCGCGTGGCCATGCGAAGCTGGCCCCCAAGGTCGAAGACCCAGTCCGCGATGTGCTCCGTGTTCCGGCGGATCAGGCTCTTCTCCCCGGTGGAGATCCTCACGCGGTACAGGTCGTGCCAGGCCTTGTCGCGGTCGTTCAGGCCGATGTAGACGACGTCGGGATCGTGCTTTGGCACGCTGTAGATCAGTACGCGGACACCCTTCAGCCCGGTCAGGTCGCGCGAGGCCGGTATCCCGGTCTCCGCCTTGGGCGGCTCCCTCGGGTCCACGGAGTACAGGTTGAAGTTCTCGTCGCCGTCGTGGTCCTTAACGTAGAGCACGAACTTGCCGTCATAGGTCCAGAGATAGCCGGCGATCGGCCGCTTCGCCTCGGCCGTCAGGCGCCGGGCGGCCGAGAATGGCTCGTCGACCCTCTTGAACCAGATGTTGCGCGTGTCCTGCCAGGGCCGCAGGAACGCGAGGTACTTCCCGTCCGGCGAGAGCTGGGCGTTGGATATCTCGGGGTTGCCGAAGAGGAGCTCGCGATCGATCAGCGGCGGAAGCGCCGACCCGCCCTGCGCGGCCGGCTGCGCGGCAAGGACGGGAACAAGGAGCATCAGGATGCCGAATCCGCTCAGAATGCGTTTCATGGGTGGGGTGCCTTTCGTCCCCCACAAATACCGTCCGCGTGCGGGAGGGTCAACGCCCATAGGCGCGCCCGGCCCGACCGGGCGCTCTTGTGCCGGCCCGCAACCCAGCCCAGGCTCCGGCGGTGCCCCAGCCAAGATCCAACGACCCCCTGCACAGCGTCACCCTTGAGCGGATGCTCACCGAGCTTGTGTCTCGCCTCGGCTGGGCGCAAATGGGGCGCCTCCTCCCTATCCGCTGCTTCCTTTTCGACCCCAGCATCAAGTCCAGCCTGACCTTCCTGCGCAGGACTCCCTGGGCGAGGGCGAAGGTCGAGGAGATGTACCTGGGCCCGGGTTCGGCGCGCTGATAGAATCCCGCGAACCGATCGCGCCAACGGCTGTCAAGGCAGCCACCGTTGAGCGCAATGGCCGAAGTCCTGCACCGATTTGACCCGCCTTGGATCGAGGTCGGACGGGTGTACCGGCGCATCTGCTTCCTGCGCTCCGAGGGGCTGGCCCGCGAGGCCCGACGCGTCGAGGCGAACGAGTTCGCCGAGGCCGCGGCAAGGGCCCGGGGCCTTGCCGCCTCGGAACCCGAGGCGGATTCGCTCCTGAGGGGGCTCATGGCCGAGGAGGAGGAGCGCGTGGCCGGGGCGATCGCCTTTGCCGAGGTGCTTGTGCCCCTGCTGGCCCGCAGGCTCTCCGCCCATGCCCCCGCGCCGTTCCCGCATGCGGCCTCGCCGGAGCCGGGGACGGCCGCCGCCGGGCGGGCGGGCGGAACGCGCGACGTGGCCGACTTCATCGACGAGATGCTGGCGCAGGAACGCCTGGCTTCCCGCTGAACCGCCCGCAAGGCCCCGCCCTCTCGACACCTCCACACATGACAACAGCCACGATCGAAAAACCACCCGCGGCGACCGCGCAGCCGCTTGCCGTTTCGTTCCCCCCGCCGGCCCGCACGGGCCCGGCCAAGTCCGCCAGCCTCCTCATCGGGCTGGACCTCGGCACCAACAAGTCCTGCGTCCTCGCGGGTCCTCCCGGGTCGACGGACATCACCGTCAGCAAGGTGCTCCCGTCGGTCGTCGGCTACGTCCGGGACGGCATCGTCGACGGCATCATTACGGGAAACGCGAGGATCCTCTACGGGGAGGACGCCCTGCGCCAGATGCTGCACGTCGAGCTCGTGGCGCCGCTGGCCGAAGGCGTCATCTCGCGCCCCGAGGCAGCCCGCGACTTCATGCTGCACATCCGGCAGCTGGCCGATCCGTCAGGCCGGGCCGATATCCGGGCCGTGGTGGGCGTGCCCGCGAACGCGGGTGAGCCGGCGCGGGACGGTATCCGGCGCTCGGCCCAGGGCATCTTCTCGCGCATCCTTCTCATCCCGGAGCCGTTCCTCGCGGCGCTCGGCTACCGCGACGACTCGCGGGTCAAGCAGCCCGGCTATGTCGACCCCGTGGTCAACTCGCTCTTCGTCGACATAGGGGGCGGCACGAGCGACCTCTGCCTGGTGCAGGGCTATTTCCCGACGCGGGACGACCAGATCAGCATCCCGTTCGCGGGCGACGCGATCGACGAGCTGCTCTTCGGCGAGCTCGGCCGGACGTACCCCAACAACGGCCTGTCCCGGATCACGGTTCGCGAGATAAAGGAGGCGCACTCCTACGTGGGCCCGAGCCGAAAGCCGCTCGACATCAAGGTCGTCATCGGAGGCAAGAGCCGCACGCTCGAGCTCGGGGACACGATAGGAAGCGCCTGCAACACCCTGATCGACAGGATCTACCCCGCGCTGACGGCGCTGATTGCCACGGCCTCGTCCGACTCCGTCGTGACGCTGCTCCAGAACATCATCATCACCGGGGGAGGGTCCCAGATCCGGGGCATCGACACGGTGCTGCAGAAGAGGCTTGCGGACGACGGCTACGAGTCTCCCAAGGTCCGCCTCGCCGGCCAGGACTTCCAGCGGTACGTGGCGATCGGCGCCCTCAAGGCCGCGCGCGCCGCGCGCGAGAACCAGTGGCAGGTGCTTCTCGAGTAGGGCGGGCGGCTCCTGGCCCGTCAGGCGTCGACCCTGATCGGCAGGACCACGAAGGGCATGCTCGAGAGGAAGAACCGGCGCTGGAGCGTGAAGACCGTGTGGTTGTGAAGCCAGCGGGTCAGGTTCGTCTCGTACGTGAAGAGCAGCTGGCCCGCGAAGAAGACCTGGTTCGGGAATTCGTCGGCGGCCTGGCGCGCGAGCCTCATCACCTCGCTCGTAATGTCGTAGCCTATCGCCGTGTAGGCCTTCGACCCGTAGCCGCGCGCATGCGCGAACTGGACGTAGCGCTGGGCCTCGGACTCCGTGTAGGCGCGCAGGGCGTCGATGTCGGCCGCGCCCTTGAAGTTGCCGGCGTCCACGGAGCCCACCTGCACGAACATGAAGTTCCGGAACGTGTTCCCGAACATGCGCGGCACATTGAGGATGGTATGGAGGCCGAGCCCGTTGAACCCGTTCACGAGGATCACCGCCGTCCGGGCCTTGGGGTCGGCGTACGGCGCGGCCGCCGGCACGGCCTTCGACTCGAGCTCCGCGGCCTCGACGATGCTGTCCAAGCGGTTCAGCTGCATCCGGACCCCCTTGTAGTGGCGCTTTATCGCAAACGCGGCGAAGACCAGGACCCCGGTGACCAGGAGCGTCGCCCAGCCCCCTTCGAAGAACTTCACGAGCGTGAGCGAGATCAGGATGGAGGCCGTCAGCACAAGCCCGAAGCCGTTGATCGCCAGCTTGTGCCTCCAGCCGCGCTCCGTCGCGCGCTCCTGCCACCAGTGGCGGACCATCCCCGCCTGGGAGAGCGAGAAGGTGATGAAGACGTTGATCGAGTAGAAGATCACGAGCAGGTCCACCGAGCCCCTCGTCGCCCACATCATGACGAAGGCCGAGAGGCCCATCAGGAGAACGCCGTTGCGGGTCACGAGGCGCTCGCTCAGGTTCGCGAACTGCGCGGGGAACCACCGGTCCAGGGCCATGTTCGCGAGCACGCGGGGCCCGTCGAGGAACCCGGTCTGGGCCGCGATGATCAGGAGCGCGGCCTCCGAGAAGAGGGTGACGATGACGAAGCCGCCGCCGGCCGTGTGGCCCCATCCCTCCGTCATCCGCTCGAAGAGAACGGCGTTGAGCGTCTTGTCCGGGTGGATCCGGACGTCGTAGAGCTGGTAGGCGACGAGCAGCCCGGCGACCGTCAGGGCCAGGGAGATGCCCATGTAGACCATGGTGCGGCGGCCCGTGCGGACCCGGGGCTCGCGCAGGATCGGCAGGCCGTTGCTCACGGCCTCGATGCCCGTGTACGTCCCCGCGCCCATGCTGTAGCTCTTCAGCAGAAGCGCCATCAGGCCGAACCAGCCCACGCCCGCGCTCACCGAGTGGATCTCGTGCGACGTGGCCGCCGGGATGCCCCCTAGGCCCGAGCCGTGGGTGATCATCGCGTAGGCGATCGCAAAGGCGTGCGTGAGCACGAACACGGTGAAGATCGGCACCCAGATCAGGACGGATTCCTTGACGCCGCGCAGGTTTATGAGCGTGAGGCCGATTACCCCCGCGACGGCGAAGGCGAGCTTCAGGTGCTGGGCCGGCTCCGGGAACAGGCTGAAGAGGGCGTCGGAGCCGCTGGCGACCGAGATCGTCACCGTGAGGACGTAGTCGATCAGCAGCGCGCAGCCCGACACGACGCCGGTGGCCGGCGAGAGGAGCTTGCTGGCCACCAGGTATCCGCCGCCCCCCGTCGGGAACAGGGAGATGATCTGCGAGTAGCTTGCGCAGATCGCCACGATCGTCACGACGCAGGCGAGCGCCACCAGGAGGCTCAGGTGGGTGTTGCCGCCGAGCGCTTTGAACGTCTCCTCGGGGCCGTAGCACGACGACGAGAGCCCGTCGGCGCCCAGCCCGACCCAGGCGAAGAAGGCGATCAGCGAGATGCTGTGGAACAGGTTCCGGTCCGTCAGGGACTTGGCCCGGCCGAAGACGATCGATTTAAGGGACATTTATCGTGGTGCCCGCGGGCCCCGCTGGAACTTCCGGGCCGTCCGGTGGACCGTGGGACGATGAGAGGCGCCGCGGCGCGGGCAAGAAAGACATGCCAATGCCAGGCACAACCATTTTGTATCTGGAGATTAACGCCATTTTAATGTCGCCTTGGCGCCCGGCCCGCCGCTTGACAGTCGGCGCCGGAAATCACTATTTCGAAGCCGCGTATGGAGGCAGCCCTCGAACAGCCGGTCCTCGTCCTGAACCGCCTATGGCAGGCGGTCAACGTGATTGGCGCCAGGCGGGCGTTCGGGCTGTTGGCCCGGGGGCACGCCCATGTGGTCTACCAGCATGAGGACGACTTCAGGATGTTCTCGATGATGGACTGGATCGACTTCTCGGAGGACAACCCGCCGGTCGTCGAGCTTGAGACGGTCCACACGCCGACCCGGACGATCCGGCTGCCGCGGGTCATCCTTCTCACCTTCTTCGACAAGCTGCCTTGCAAGGAGCTCAAGCTCACGCGCAACAACGTGTTCGAGCGCGACAAGAACTCCTGCCAGTATTGCTCGCGGGTCCATCCGCGAGAGCAGCTCAACCTGGACCACGTGATCCCGCGAGACTACGGCGGGAAGACCACCTGGGAAAACATCGTCTGCTCCTGCATCAAGTGCAACACGCGCAAGGCCAACCGCTTGCCGCACGAGGCGGGCATGCGCCTCATCCGCAAGCCCTCGCGCCCGAAGTGGCGGCCGGTCATCTCCATGGTGCTCGGGAACCAGCACCATGAGATTTGGAAGGACTTCCTCGACATCGCCTACTGGAACGTCGAGCTGGAGGAATGACCGGCGCGCGCTAGCCGCGCACAAGCGGGATCGTTATCCGGAGGGTCGTGCCCGCGGGGCTCGAGTCCACGAGCTGTATGTCGCCGTGGTGGCTCAGGAGCACCCGCTTGGCGATGGCCAGCCCCAGCCCGGTTCCGTCCGGCCTGCCGGTCAGGAACGAGTCGAATATCCGCCCCCTGATCGCATCGGGGATGCCGGAGCCGGTGTCCGCAACGTCCAGGACGGCCAGGCCGCCCGTCTCCCGCGCCTCCTGCGACAGCCTGAGGGTGATCGCGCCGCCCCCGGGCATCGCCTGCATCGAGTTTATCAGGAGGTTCAGGAGCACCTGCTGCAGCTGCCCCTTGTGGCCCTCGACGACGACCGACTGCGCGGGCGGCTCGAACGACACCCGGATGTTGCTCTGCGCGAGCTTGAGGCGGACCAGGACGAGCGTGTCCGTGACGACCTCGGCGACCTGGTGGCGGGCGTGCAGGCTGGTCGGAGCCTTCGCGAAGTTGAGCACCCGGGTCACGATGGACTCCAGCTGGTCGAGCTTTTCCCCGATGACCCGCATGTCGGTCCGCCTGGGGTCGCCCTCCTCGAAGTTCAGGCCCATGCCGCCGTGCAGGAGCTTCAGGACCGTGAGGGGATTCCGGATCTCGTGGGCGATCTCGGCCGCGAGGAGGCCGAGCGTCGTCAGCCGCTCGTTCTTGCGCAGCGTCTCCTCGCTCATGAAGACGCGCGAGTAGAGCCGCGAGTTCTGAAGGGCGACGGCGCCGAGGCTCGCAAGGGCGCTGCACAGGCGCTTCTCGTCGTTGTCGAAGATCCTTATCCGGCCCATGAATATGACCAGCACGGCCAGCACCTCGGACTCGAAGAGGAGCGGCGTTGCGATCACCGACCGGAGCTCGGGGTCGCGCGGCACGTCGACGAGGTCGCGGAACTCCGGCGACTGGATGTCGGCGAACGAGACCGGCCGCCTTGTCCTGACGGCCGAGGCCGCGAGGCACAGGCGCATCGGAAGGTCGCCCTCGGGCGCGAGCGTCTCCGGGTTTCCCCGGTAGGAGGCGAGCTGCAGGCTGTCGGATCCGGGCTCGATGAGGAAGAGCGCGCAGGCCTTGGCCTGCATCATCGCCGTCGCGTCGCGCGTCAGCGTGTCGAAGAGCTCCCGCTGCTCCAGCTTGCCCACGAGCGCTTGGCCCGTGGCGATGAGGGTCTCCAGCTGGCGGGCCTTCTCCCGGAGGTGGCGCAGCTCCCAGAGGCGCCGCAGGACGGGGGCCGCCATGTCGGCCAGCCTGACGAGGCGCTCCAGGTCGCCGGGGCCGTAGGCCCCGGCCGCGTCGCTGCTGAGAGCGAGGACGCCGAGCACATGGCCGTCCGCGAGGAGCATCGGGGCCGCCATCTCGCAGCGTGTCTGGGCGCGCACCGGCCGGCTCCGGAGGTCCGCGGCGGTGTCGGGCACCAGGATCGGCTTGCCGTGCCACGAGACCCAGCCCGGGATGCCCTGGCCGGGCGCGAACGAGCGGTCCGCGTCCTCCGGGAGACCGAGGGCCGCCTCGATCTCGAGCTTTCCCGTCTCGGGGTTCTGGAACGCGACCACCCCGGCGTCGGAGCCGAGCGCACCCGACGCGATGGCGAGGATGTCCCGGGTGGCCGATCCCGGGTCGTCGGTGCCCGAGGCCAGGGAGGCGATGGCGAGGAGCGCCTTCAGTTCCGCGTCTTCGGTCATGGCAAGAGTCGTGCAGGCGCCGGGAACGCGTGCAAGGGATTATGCGGCCGCAGGCCTAGGCTTCCTCGGTCACGGGCACCGGGGCGGGAGAGATCACCTCGGAGAGCGCGGCCCGGAGCTTCTGAAGCCTTTCCGGGTCCTCGATCGGCTCGTGGTTCGCGCTCTCTATGTAGAAGGTGTCGATCGCCACCCCACGCTCGGTCCCGATCCGGGCGAACGTGATGTCGAACCCAAAGTCGGAGATCGCCTTGGCGAGCCGGTACAGGAGCCCGATCTGGTCCCGCGCCTGGACCTCGACGATCGTGCGCTGCATCGAGATCTCGTGGTAGACGTCAACGGTGGGGGGAAACGAGCTGTGGAGGGTCTCGCCGCCCTTGGCATAGAGATAGCGGGTCGCCGCGATCCGCTTGGCCTGGGCGAGGATCTCGGGATAGAGGTCCGCGTTCGACATGAGCGAGGACTCGATGATCTTCGCGAACGACTCCTGCGCCGCCGAGTTCTGGACGACGCCGCGCCCGGGCTCCACGACATAGAACGTGTCGATCGCGATGTGGTCGGTCCTCGATATGACCTTCGCGCCCAGGATGTTCAGCCCGGCGACGCTGAACGCGCCGGCCAGCTTGTAGAAGAGGCCGGCCCGGTCCCACGTGACCACGTTGACGACCGTCAGCGAGCGGTTGAGGTCGTCCTTCCAGTCGATCACGGGCCTGAGCGAGCCGACCGAGTCGGTCGCCGTGATGGACTTCAGCAGCTTGTTCACCATCTGGATGTGGAGCGTTATCTCGCTCGCGTCCGTCAGGATGAAATAGCGGTCGGGCAGAAGGCTGAAATGGGCGGCGATCTCGTCGTCGCTGATTCCCGGGATCCGTTTGGCAATCAGTTCCTGTTCGGTCATTTTTCGTTTTTCCTCGAAGCTTGCGTCCACCGCTGCCCCGAGCCTCAGGCGCTCGAGGGTGTTTCGGTACAGTGTAGTATGAAGGGTGTCCTTGTAGCTATTCCAAAGATCGGAGGAGGTCCCGCGCGCGTCGCAGAACGTGTGCACATAGAGGCACCGCAGGCGCTCGGGATCCCCGACCAATTCGGCGAAGCTGGCTGATGTCTTGGGGTCATCTACATCCCGCTTCTGCCAGAATCGTGCCATCGCGAGATGATTCTTGATAACAAATGAAACAAGTTCGCGCCCCCTCTCGGACACCCCCAGGCGCTCCATCGTGGGCCCGGCCAGCCGCATGCCGGACTCGGAGTGGTTCTTGATGCCGACGGCTTTGCCGATGTCGTGGAGAAGGAGGGTGAGGTAGACCAGGGCCGTGTCCTCGACCTCGTGGAGGACGCTCCTGTACTTCATCTTGATCGGCTCGGCGTCCGTGAAGATCAGGTCGAGCTCATTTATCGCATTAAGTGTATGTATATCAGCAGTATATCTATGGTAGAACTCATGCTGAACGAGGCATGTCAGGGCGTTGAATTCGGGTATGTAGCCACCCAGGACCCCCAGCTCGTGCATCCTCTGCAGCACGAGGGAGACGACGCCGGACTCGGAAAGGATGGCCCGGAAGGCCATGGCCGCGTCGGGCGAGTTCAGGATGCCGGCCATGAGGGGGAGCGATTCCCGGATCAGCTGGGCCAGGTGGAAACCGAGCGTGCAGTCGAGCTGCTGGCAGTGCCGGAACACCCGGATCAGCCTCACCGGGTCGTCCCGGAAGACGCCCGGGTTCTCCGCCGCGAGCTCGCTGCCCCGAACGACGAAGCCGTCGACCCGCCGCGACCGGCGCAGGCGCGCGATCTTCAGGGCCTCGCGGATAGGGATCTTCGCCCCGCTCGACGTCCTGCCTATGGCCAGGGCGAGCCGGCTCTCGACGGTCTTCGATGTCTGGAAGATCGTCTGCGCGCAGCGGTAGTAGTCCTGCATGAACGCCTCCACTCGGGCAAGGAGGGCGACTTGGGTGTAGCCAAGGTTGAGGGCGACCCGGGGCTGGGAATCCAGGTTCAGGATGTCGGTCGGCCGGGCGCTCTGGAAGTGGAGGTCGTTGCGCACCCGAAGGAGGAAATCGTAGGCCCGAGTGAAATCGCCCAGCGCGGCGGGGGTCACGTGGCCCTCCGCGGACAGCTCGTCCATCCGCGTGATGCCAAGCTTAACCCGGGCCATCCAGAGCGTGTTCTGGTAGTCCCTGAGCCCTCCGACCCCGTTCTTTATGTCGGGCTCCTGGTTGAAGACCGTGTTGCCGAACTTGGCGCGCCGGGCGGACTGGTCCTCGAGCCTGGCCAGGATGTATCCCTTGGGGTCGTCCGACGTGTAGTAGTTCCTGTAGGCGAGCAGGAAGGAATCGCACAGCGCGGCGGACCCGGCGACGTATCGCGACTCGAGGAGCGCGGTCATCGTCTGGATCTCCTTGCCGGCCTGCGCGAACACCTCGTCGACCTTGCGCGTGGAGTGGCCGACCTTCAGCCCGCAGTCCCAGAGGGGGTAGAGGACCTCCTGGGTGAGGTGCGCCTGGAACGGCTCGACCACCGCGGGCTTCGACTTGGTGGGATAAAGGAACATGACGTCGACATCGCTCCAGGGCGCAAGCTCGCCGCGGCCGTATCCCCCGAGGGCCAGCATCGAGACGGCGGCCGGGGTGGGGCCCTTGGTGCTCGCGTACAGCGCGATCGCATGGTCGAAGAGCCTCGATATCATGGCGTCGAGGATCGCCGAGCGGCCGTGCTCGACCTCCAGACCGGAGGCGCCCTTGTCATGGCGGGCGCGCAGGTCGTCCATGGCCTCCTTCAGGAATCCCTTGCACGCGGCAATGCGGTCGGCGCCGCTCGTCCCTTGGGAGAAAACGAGTTGCGAGCCGGCCTGCTCATCGAGGGTTTTGGGCATCGGAGGGGACTATTGAAGGGCAGGCGCGGCCGGATTCAATCCCCGATGCCGCGCACCCCGGACTTGCCTGCCGCGCGGCCTCCCGGTTTGCTAGCGGGTCTTCATGCCCGAGATCACAAAGAGCTACGAGCCGCGCGAGGTCGAAAAGAAGTGGTACGCCGCTTGGCTGGCGGCCGGGGCGTTCGCGGGGAAGGTGTCGGCGGGCAAGGACCCGTACTGCGTGGTGATGCCGCCTCCGAACGTCACGGGCGTCCTCACGATGGGCCACGTGCTCAACAACACCCTTCAGGACATCCTTATCCGGCGCGCGCGCCTGGAGGGCCTCTCGACCCTCTGGATCCCGGGCCTGGACCACGCCGGCATCGCGACCCAGACGGTCGTGGAGCGCGAGATGCGCAGGCAGAAGAAGACCCGCCACGACTTCGGGCGCGAGAAGTTCGTCGAGCGCGTCTGGGACTGGCGCAGGGAGAAGGGCGGGAAGATCCTCGAGCAGCTCCAGAGGCTCGGCGCCTCGTGCGACTGGAGCAGGACCCAGTTCACCATGGACCCGGCGTATTCAAGGGCCGTGTTACGGGTGTTCACGGACCTCTTCCGGCGCGGCCAGATCTACCGGGGCAAGCGCATGGTCAACTGGTGCCCGGCGTCGCTGACCGCGCTCTCCGACGAGGAGGTGATCATGAAGCCCGTGAACGGCACGCTCTTCAAGGTGCGCTACGAGCTCGTCGACGCCCCCGGGCAGTTCATACAGGTCGCGACGACCCGCCCCGAGACCATCCCCGGGGACGTTGCGATCGCCGTCCACCCCGGCGACCCCCGGTATGCCGGGATGGTCGGGCGCAGGGTCTGGCGCCCGCTCAACCGGGCCGAGATCATCGTGATCGCCGATTCCGCGGTGGATCCGGAGTTCGGCTCGGGCGCGCTCAAGATCACGCCCGCGCACGACAGGGTGGACCACGAGATAGGCCTGCGCCACCAGCTGCCCGTCCTGGACATCCTGAACGCCGACGCGACGCTCAACGACCTCGCCGGGCCCGAGCTTGCGGGCTTGGAGAGGTTCGCGGCCCGCCGGAAGGCCGCGGAGCTGCTGGCGGCCTCCGGGGCGCTCGTCGGCGAGGAGGCCTACCAGAACAACGTGGGGTACTCAGAGCGGGCCGACGTGCCGATCGAGCCCCGCCTCACCTGGCAGTGGTGGCTGCGCTACCCCAGGGTCGAGGAGGCCAAGGCCGCCGTCGGGCAGGGGCTCATCCAGTTCCACCCCGAGCGCTGGGCGAAGGTCTACCTGCACTGGCTCGAGAACATCCAGGACTGGTGCATTAGCCGCCAGCTATGGTGGGGCCACAGGATCCCCGTCTGGTACAGGAAGGGGCTCGCCCGCGACACGCTGACCGAGGAGGACCTGAGGGACCCGGCGAAGGTGCATGTCTCGGCCGACGGGCCGCCCGATCCCGCCAACTGGGAGCAGGAGGACGACGTGCTCGACACCTGGGCCTCCTCGTGGCTCTGGCCCTTCGCGACGATGGGATGGCCCGACCCGGGCGACATGGCGAAGGCGGGCTTCGACCACTTCTACCCGACGAGCACGCTGGTCACCGGCCCGGACATCATCTTCTTCTGGGTCGCCCGGATGATCATGGCCGGCCTCGAGTTCGTGCGGCCCGGGGAGCCCCTGGAGCGCAGGATCCCGTTCAGGAACGTCTATTTCACGGGGATCATCCGCGATGCGCAGGGCCGCAAGATGTCAAAGTCGCTCGGGAATTCGCCGGACCCCCTGGACCTGATCGACACCTACGGCGCGGACGGGCTCCGGTTCGGGATCGTCTCGACCGCGCCCCAAGGCCAGGACATCCGCTTCCAGGAGGAGCGGATCGAGGGCGGCAAGAACTTCTGCAACAAGCTCTGGAACGCGTGCCGGTTCCGGCAGATGAGCGGGCCGGCCGGCGACAATTCCTCGCCCAAGGCCATCCTCTCGCGGATCGACCCGCGGAAATTCGACGCCGACGATCACGCCATACTCGACCGGCTGCTCTCGACGACCCGGGAGGTCGACCGGTTCTTTAGCTACTTCGAGTTCAGCTCCGCGGCCCAGGCCCTCTACAGTTTCTTCTGGAACGACTTCTGCGACTGGTACGTCGAGGTGTCGAAGACGAAGCTGCAGTCGGACGACACGAGGGCGAACTGCCTGGCGATCCAGGACCTGGTGCTCCGCCAGACGCTCCTGCTGCTCCATCCCATCATCCCGTTCATCACCGAGGAGCTGTGGTCGCTGCTCGGGTACTCGGGGTCGCGCGGCGGATTCATCGTAGACTGCGTCATCGAGGACGCGTCCCGGTGCGCGGCCGAGCTCGGGGTGCTCGGGGCCAAGCCCGACCGCGAGCAGTCCGCGTCCGTCGAGCAGATGAAGCTGTTCGTCTCGCGGGCCCGCGCCCTCAAGGCGGACCACAACCTGGCCGGCCGCCGCGATGTGAGGTTCCTGCTGATAGCGGGCGACGCCGCGTGGGCGACCGTCGAGGCGAACCTCTCGAAGCTCACCCGCATGGCCGGCGCGTCCGAGATAGTCCGCCGCGAGAAGGTGGACGGGGCGCCCGCCTCGGTGACCGCGCTCGGGACCCTCTACCTCGACCTGGCGAGCGCCGTGGACGCCCCGGCCGAGCGGATCCGCATCTCAAGGGAAATCGAGGCGCTCGCCAAGCACATCGCCTCGACCGAGGCGCGCCTCGCAAACCATTCCTTCGTCAGCAAGGCCCCGGCCTCGGTCCTGGAGGGTGCCCGCAGGCAGCTTGCCGAGCAGCAGGCGAAGCGGGCCGAGTTCGAGCGCTTGCTCAGTTCGCTTGGCTGAGGCAGGCTGGCCCGATGGCTTCCCCCACGCGGATCCTGGCCTTTGCCGGCAGCGCCCGGCGCGAATCGCTCAACCGGAAGTTCCTGGCCGTCGCGGTTCAGGCCCTCAGGGGCGCGGGCTGCGAGGTCACCGTGGCGGACCTGAACGAGCTCAGCCTTCCGCTCTATCACGGGGATCTCGAGGACGCGGGCGGCCTGCCTGCCAATGCCGTGAAGCTGATCGAGCTCATCGGCTCCCACCACGGCCTCCTTGTCGCCTCGCCCGAGTACAACTCGATGATCACCCCGCTTCTGAAGAACACGCTCGACTGGTGCAGCCGCGCCGACGCGAACCCGTTCGAGGGCAGGGTCGCCGCCGTCATATCCGCGTCGCCCGGCGCGTTGGGCGGGGTAAGGTCGCTCCAGATGGCGCAGCAGCTCCTCCTCAAGCTGGGATGCGCCATCGTGCCCGGGCAGTGCTTCCTGCCCAATGCCGGCAAGGCGTTTGACGGGCAGGGGCGCCTTGTCGAGCAGCGCGTGCAGAAGTCCGTCGAGGCGCTCATGGCCAGGCTCGCCCAGGCCTGCGCCCGCCCCGCGCCCTGACGAGGCGCGGCCCGCCGCCGTCTGCGGGCTTGCCCGACGGGTGGCGCATCCCCTTAAATCATAAGTTCATGAAGAAAGCCCTCATCACCGGCATCACGGGCCAGGACGGCTCCTACCTTGCCGAGCTCCTGCTCGCGAAGGGCTACGAGGTGCACGGGGTCATCCGCAGGGCGTCCACCTTCAACACGAGCCGGATCGACCACCTGTACAGCGATCCCCACGTGAACGGGGTGAGGCTCTTCCTCCACTACGGGGACCTGGCCGACTCGGTGCAGATGGTGAAGCTCCTCTACGAGCTCCAGCCGGACGAGATCTACAACCTGGGCGCGCAGTCCCACGTCCGCGTGTCGTTCGACATCCCGGAGTACACGGGCGACGTCGACGCCCTGGGCGCCCAGAGGATACTGGAGGCGATCCGCGAGGCCGACCTGGTGAAGAGGGTCCGCTATTACCAGGCCTCGTCCTCGGAGATGTTCGGGAAGGTCCAGGAGGTGCCCCAGACCGAGAGGACGCCGTTCTGGCCGCGCTCCCCCTATGGCTGCGCGAAGGCGTACGCCTACTACCTCACGGTCAACTACCGGGAGAGCTACGGTATCCACGCGAGCAACGGGATCCTCTTCAACCACGAGTCGCCCCGGCGCGGCGAGACCTTCGTCACCCGCAAGATCACCAGGGCCGCGACCCGGATAAAGGTGGGCCTGCAGGAGTCGCTCTACCTGGGGAACCTGGACGCGCAGAGGGACTGGGGCTACGCGAAGGAGTATGTCGACATGATGTGGATCATGCTCCAGCAGGAGAAGCCGGACGACTACGTCGTCGCGACGAACGAGACCCACAGCGTGAGGGACTTCTGCGCGGAGGCGTTCGGTCTCCTCGGTCTCGACTGGAAGAAGCACGTCAGGCACGACACGCGCTACGAGCGCCCCGCCGAGGTCGACCTGCTGATAGGGGACGCGGCCAAGGCTGCCCGGCAGCTCGGATGGAAGCCGAAGGTCAAGTTCAAGGAGCTGGTGAAGATCATGGTGGACCACGACCTCGACCTCGCGAAGCGCGAGTCGCAGATCTCAAAGCTCCCGCTTCCGTGACAAAGCTCTTCATCGCAGGGCACCGCGGGATGGTGGGCTCGGCGCTCGTCCGCAGGTTCCAGCACGAGCCCGGGTTCCAGCTGATCCTGCGGGACCGCAGCCAGCTGGACCTCACGAGCCAGTCGGCCGTGACGGCGTTCCTCGCGGCCGAGAAGCCCGACGCCGTGATCATAGCCGCGGCGAAGGTGGGCGGCATCCACGCGAACAGCGCCTATCCCGCGGACTTCCTCCACGTCAACCTGGCAATAGCCTCGGGCACGATCCACGGGGCCTGGGCCGCCGGGGTGAAGCGCCTGCTCTTTCTCGGGAGCTCCTGCATCTACCCCAAGCTCGCCGTGCAGCCCATGACCGAGGACTGCCTCCTCACGGGGGCGCTCGAGCCGACGAACGAGGCCTACGCGGTCGCGAAGATCGCCGGGCTCAAGCTCTGCCAGTACTACAGGAAGCAGCACGGGGTCGTTTTCCACTCGGCGATGCCGACCAACCTCTACGGCCCCGGGGACAACTACCACGCGCAGAACTCCCATGTCCTGCCCGCGCTCCTGCGCCGCTTCCACGAGGCCAAGGAATCCAGGACGCGCGAGGTGGTCGCCTGGGGCACGGGGTCGCCCAGGAGGGAATTCCTCCATGTGGACGACCTGGCCGGCGCCTGCGCGTTCCTCCTCGGGCAGGCGAACCCGCCCGACTGGATCAACGTGGGGACAGGGACGGACGTCACGATCCGGGAGCTCACGGCGATCGTGGCCGAGGTGACGGGATACAGGGGCAAGGTGAAGTGGGACGCGTCGATGCCCGACGGCACGCCGCGCAAGCTCCTGGACGTGTCCAGGCTGTCCGCCCTCGGCTGGAAGGCCCGGATCGGGCTTCGCGACGGGATCGCCTCCACCTACCAGAGCTTCCTCGAGGAGAAGAAGTCGGGCAGCCTGCGCCTGTAGCCCAGCCGACCCGTGGCCGAAGAGATTCCAGCTGCGACGGCCGAGGTCGAGGACACGGGCCCTAAAAAATCGTTCTGGGGCCACCTGAACGACCTCCGGAACGCGCTCATCCGATCGGCGATCGCGATCGCGATCGCGCTTGTCGTCTGCCTGTTCGCCAGCCCCTGGATCGTGGCCGTGCTGATGGGGCCCCTGCGGCACATGCACATCTTCGAGAAGCCGAAGCCGACCGTGACGCTGCAGATAGGCGACACCAAGATCGGCCCGTTTGAGGTCACCCGGGAGCAGTTCCCGGGCCTCCCGCCGGGCGACGCCCCGAACGTCGTGTTCCGGATCGGAACGGCGCAGGTCGGCAAGGAGCACGTGGCCACCCTGACGATGGAGCCCGTGGCGGGCGGCGGGGACCCGACGGACATCAGGCTCCACAACTTCAGCCCCGCGGAGTCGTTCATGGTGGCGTTCCACGTCGCCCTCTTCGCGGCCCTCGCGGTCTCGTCGCCCTTCTGGATCTTCTTCATGGGGGGGTTCGTCCTGCCGGCCCTCAACCTGAAGGAGCGAAGCGTGATCTTCAGCTGGCTCGGCTGGTCGGCCGCGCTGTTCATCGCGGGGGTGCTGTCCACCTACTTCGTGCTCCTGCCGGTCGCGCTGCGGGCCTCGGTGCAGTACTCGAGGGTGCTCGGGTTCTCGGCCCAGGACTGGCGGGCCGACGAGTACATCAACTTCGTCTGCAGGTTCATATTCGGGATGGGGCTCGGCTTCCAGTTCCCTCTGATCGTGCTGTTCCTCGTGAAGATCGGCGTCCTGACGCATTCCCACCTCACCCGGTACCGGCGCCACGTCGCGGTGCTCTCGCTGATCCTGGGCGCGGTGCTGACGACCCCCGAGGTGGTGACCCAGGTCGCCATGGCGATCCCGCTGTACCTGCTCTACGAGGTCTGCATCTGGATCGCGTGGTACTGGGAGCGGAAGAAGCGGAAGGCCGAGGGCGCCTCCCAGGCGTAGGCCTGCGGCACCGGGACGCAGGAAGCCGCGCGCAATGACGGACTTCGAGCACGCCCTCATCCTGCTCCTGGTTGTCGCGGGCCTCAGCGTCGCCGGGCGGTGGCTGCCGTGGCCGATGCTCATCACGTACCTGCTCGGCGGCGTCGGGGCGGCGTTACTACCGTGGCTGCCGCGGTTCCAGCTGGACCCGCAGTTCTTCTTCCTCTGCTTCCTGCCGCCGCTGCTCTTCTCCGACGGCTGGCTGATGCCGATCCGCGAGCTGCTGCGCGCCAAGCGGCCGATCCTTTTATTGGCGATCGGCCTCGTGACGTTCACGACGGTGGCGGTGGGGCTCGTGGCGCACTGGCTCGTCCCCGGCCTGCCGCTCGCGATGGCGTTCGCCCTCGGGGCCATCGTTTCGCCGACGGACGCTGTCGCGGTCAATTCGGCCACGGAGCGCCTGCGGGTGCCCGCGAGGATGACGACGATCCTGAACGGCGAGAGCCTGATGAACGACGCCACGGGGCTTGTCGCCTTCAAGTTCGCGCTGGCGGCCGTCATCGCGGGCGGCTTCTCGCCCGGCAGGGCGGTCCTGGAGTTCTCCCTGCTTGCGCTCGGGGGCTTTGCGGTCGGGCTAGGTGCCGGCTACGCCATCGGCAAGCTCCGCGACCTCCTCAGGAGTCTTCAGGCGAGCGACACGTACATAGAGACCACGCTCTCCCTCATGACGCCGTACGCGGCCTATCTCCTGGCGGAGCACCTGCGCGTTTCCGGCGTCCTGTCCGTCGTCGCCGCGGGCCTGTATTCGGGCTGGCGCGACCCGGTCCGCATGGACGCCGAGACGCGCCAGACCGCATTTGGCGTCTGGTCGCTCGTCATCTTCTGGCTGAACGGCATCGCCTTCGTGCTCCTCGGGATGGAGGCCCCGGGCCTTTTCTCGGCCGTGAGCCACCAGTTCACGGCGGCCCGCCTGCTGGCCATGACGGCGGCCGTCGCGGGCACGGCGATGGTGGCGCGCATGGCATGGGTGTACCCCGGCACGTACCTGCCCTTCCTGCTGCCGGGCGTCCGCGCCAAGGAGACCCCCGCATCCCCGGCCGCGGTCTTCGTGGTCGGCTGGGCGGGAATGCGCGGCACGGTCACCCTCGCGGCGGCGCTCTCCATCCCGCTCCTGCTGCCCGACGGCTCGCCGTTTCCCGGCCGCGACATCGTCATATTCCTGGCCTTCGGGGTCATCGCGGTGACGCTCGCCGTCCAGGGCACGACGCTGGAGGCGCTCATCCGGGCGCTGGGCATCCGCGAGGACGAGGACCGCCCCAAGGAGGAGCGCCTGGCGCGCATGGCGGCGGTCGAGGCGGGGCTGGCCGCCCTGCGGGACCTTGAACCCTCTGCGACCACGGCGGACCAGAACGCCGCGCTCGGCCTGGTCATCGCGGAATACGAGCAGCGCCTCTCGGTCCTGACGGCCGAGGGGGAGACGCAGAGGAGCGCCAGCCGGCGCAGGCACGCGGGGCACCACTACCGCATGGCCGCCATCAGGGCGGAGCGCCGCGCGCTCGACGGCCTCTGGCGGGGCGGGGCGATCATCGACGAGGTCTACCGGCCGCTGCAGCAGCTCCTCGACCACGAGGAGTCGCTGCTGGCGGGCTCGGCGCCCTCGGCTGAGGATTGAAGCTAGCGGTTGACGGCCTGCATGCTGTGGGCCGGGTAGCGCTCGCCCGAGGTGGATCCCGCAGGGAGCACCCCGTCGATCCGGTCCAGGTCCCCGTGCGAGAGGCGCACGTCCAGCGCGCCGAGGTTCTCCTCCAGGTAGCGCAGCCGCTTCGTCCCCGGGATCGGGACGATGTCGGTGCCCTGCGAAAGGACCCAGGCGAGCGCGAGCTGGCCCGGCGTGCAGCCCTTGGCCTTGGCCAGCTCCCCGATGCTCTGCACGAGGTCCAGGTTCTTCGCGAAGTTCTCCCCCTGGAACCGCGGCGAGTTGCGCCGGTAGTCATCGGCCGCCAGGTCCTCCAATTTCCTGAACTGCCCGGTCAGGAAGCCCCTGCCGAGCGGGCTGTAGGCGACAAAGCCGATGCCGAGCTCGCGCACCGTCCTTAGGATGACGTCCTCCGGGTCGCGGCTCCAGAGCGAGTACTCCGTCTGCAGGGCTGCGATGGGGTGGACGGACGCGGCGCGCCGGAGCGTGCCGGGGGCGGCCTCGGACATGCCGAGGTGGCGCACCTTTCCCTCCTTCACGAGCGCCGCCATGGCCCCGATCGTCTCCTCGATCGGGACCGCCGGGTCGACCCGGTGCTGGTAGTAGAGGTCGATGACATCGACCTTGAGCCGCAGCAGGCTGGCCTCGCAGCACTCCCTCACATACCTGGCGTCGCCGCGGACGCCGAGGAACTCGCCCTTCGGGCCGCGGACGTTTCCAAACTTGGTCGCGAGCACCACCTTGGCGCGGCGGCCCGCGATCGCCCTGCCGACGAGGACCTCGTTGCGGCCGGATCCGTACATGTCGGCCGTGTCGAGGAAGTTCCCGCCCAGGTCGAGGTACCGGTGGATGACGCGGATCGACTCGTCGTCGTCCATCCGGGACGGGTCGTAGAACTCGCTCATGCCCATGCAGCCGAGCCCGACCGCCGAGACCCGCAGCCCGCCCTTGCCCAGTGTTCGTTCGATCATGTTGGATGGATTCGTTGAGCGCCCCATGATCGCACAGTCTCCGGGGGCCGCAAGGCCGCCCTTGAAATTCGCGTCCCGGCTGCCGCAGGGCCCCTTGTCCGCTTGCGGTCGGGCCGAGTCCGGCTTTTATTCGGCCCCTCATCATGATCTCACCCGATACGCTAAATCACATCGAGAGCATCAAGAAGCGCGCAGGCCACCTGTGGAGGTTTCTTTGACGTCGACCAAAAGCGCCGTGAGATAGAGGCCCTGGAGGCCGAGATGGGAGCGCCCGCGTTCTGGGACAACAACGAGCGCGCCCAGAGGCACATCGTCAAGCTGAACGCGATGAAGCGCTCCATCCTGCCCGTGATCGCCTTCCAGAAGAAGGTCGATGACACCGACGTGATGCTGGAGCTTGTCCAGGCCCTGGACGCAGCCGACCGGGAGGCCCACGAGACGGAGCTTCAGGGCTCGGTGGCGGCCATGGGCGACGAGCTCGACAAGCTGGAGATCGCCTCGTTCCTGACCGGCCAGTTCGACAGGAACAACGCCTTCCTTTCCCTCCAGGCGGGCGCGGGCGGGACCGAGTCCTGCGACTGGGCCGACATGCTCTTCCGCATGTACAACAGGTGGGCGGAGCGCAGGGGCTTTGAGGTCGAGGTCCAGGATGTCCAGGCGGGCGACCAGGCGGGCATCACGAAGGCGACGCTGTTCCTGAAGGGCGAGAACGCCTACGGCTACGCCAAGGCGGAGCGCGGCGTCCACCGGCTCGTGCGCATCAGCCCGTTCGACTCGAACAAGAGGCGGCACACCTCGTTCTGCGCGGTGGACGTGATTGCCGAGATCACCGAGGACATCGACATCGAGATCCCCGAGAGCGACATCCGGGTCGACGTCTACCGCTCCTCGGGAAAGGGCGGCCAGGGCGTGAACACCACGGACTCCGCGGTCCGGGTCACCCACATCCCGAGCGGGATTGTCGTCGTCTGCCAGAACGAGCGCTCGCAGATAAAGAACCGCGCGAGCGCGATGAGCGTCCTCAAGGCGAGGCTCTATGAGAAGCGGCTCGACGAGCAGCGGAGCGAGATGGAGCGGTTCTACGGCGAGAAGGGCGAGATCGGGTGGGGGAGCCAGATAAGGAGCTACGTCCTCCAGCCCTACCAGATGGTCAAGGACCTGCGCACCGGCTGCAGCACGAGCGACACGCAGGGTGTCCTGGACGGCGAGCTGGACAGGTTCATCACGGCGTGGCTGCGCGCCGGAAGCCCGAGGCACCGGAACAAGGACATCCAGATGGACGACTAGCGGAGGCAGGATGCACAAGCTCCCCTACGACACCCTCAGGTCCGCGTTCGCCGCGCAGTCGCTCTTCGAGGACAAGTCGTGGCGGCTTTCCCAGGACGCCTGGCCGATCCTGCCCGAGCAGGCGCGCGAGCTCGAGGCGATCGGCGCCGCGTGCCTGGAGTTCCACCAGGCGCTCGAGACGCTCTACCTGCGCGCCGTCGCCGGGAAGAACCTGCTCAGGAACAAGGCGCTCACGGCCCCGTGGGCCGCCGAATACCTCGACCGCGGGAAGCCGGAGGCGCTTGTCGCCCACGCGCGCAATCCGAGGAACCGCGGGATGTTCCCGACGGTGCTCCGGCCCGACCTGCTGCTGACCGACGAGGGGTTCGTGATGACCGAGCTCGACTCGGTTCCGGGCGGGATAGGCCTCACGGGGTTTCTCAACCGCCTGTACCGGGACACCGAGGGGCTCCTCGGGTCCGACGACGCGATGATCCGGGATTTCCACGCCTCGCTCACGGCCCTGCGGCCCGGGGCCCGCAATCCCCTGATCGCCCTCGTCGTCAGCGAGGAGGCGGCGACCTATCGGCCCGAGATGGAGTGGATCGCGCAGCAGCTGCAGGTTGCCGGGCAGCGCGTGTTCTGCATGAGGCCCGAGGACCTCTTCCCGCTCGGCGGGGCCCTGTTCTTCGACGTCGAGGGCAACCCGGAGAAGATCGACGTCATCTACCGCTTCTTCGAGCTGTTCGACCTCCCGAGCATAAAGGCGTCCCCCTACATCTTCGACGCCTGGGAGTCCGGGGACGTCTCGATCGCGCCGCCGATGCGCGCCTTCCAGGAGGAGAAGCTCGCCTTCGGCCTCTTCCACCACCACCTGCTCCAGGACTACTGGGAGGAGGCTCTTGGCGCCCGCGCGCTGAAGCTCCTCAGGGCGCTCATACCGCCCACATGGGTGATGGACCCCGCGCCGCTTCCCCCGGGCGCCGTCCTTGACGGGCCGCGGGCGGCCGGGCGGGCGCTGGGGGACTGGCGCGATCTCGTCTCGGCGTCTCAGAAGGAGCGCGACCTCATCATCAAGATCAGCGGCTTCCACGAGACCGCCTGGGGGGCGAGGAGCGTCGTCCTGGGCAGCGACTGCTCGCGCGAGGAGTGGCAGCAGGGCGTCGAGCGCGCCCTGGCGCTGGCCCCGACGAACCTCCACGTCCTGCAGGCCTACAGGAAGCCGCTCAGGGTCCGGCACAGCCTCTACGGCGCGCAGGCGCCGCATGAGGCGCGGGAGGCGGACGGCCGCCTGCGGCTGTGCCCGTACTATTTCGTGGTGAAGGGGAAGGCGCGCCTCTCCGGGGCGCTCGCGACCTTCTGCCCCCCGGACAAGAAGATCATCCACGGGATGCAGGACGCGGCCCTGCTGCCGACCCGGGTGCGGCCGGCCTAGGAGGCCCCGCCCCTTCCCGATCAGCCCTTAGGCGCCTGCGCCTGGAGGTCGGTGAGCCGCTTCTCGATGTCGTTCTCCTTGTTGACCAGGTCCTGCTCGACCTTCTTGCGGTCGTTGCTGGTGATGATGCTGAAGCTCGCGGCGTCCCTGACGACGTTGGCGGGAAGCATGAGCAGGCGGGTGACGATGCCCTCGTCCTTGAACGTGCTCAGGTAGAGGGCGGTCAGCTCATGGCTCAGCTTCATCGCGTCATCCGCTGCTGCCTGCGTCTGCTGGAGGTTATTGTTGAGCTTCTGATTGCGCGCCATTTCCCCGGTCAGGGCGGTGCCCACCTGGTCCGAAATCCGCTGGGAGTACCTATCTATGGACGCGCGCGTGAGGTTCTGGTCCTTGGCCATCTCGGAGAGGATCGGCTGGATCTTCAGCTGCAGCCTTGAGGAGACCTTGTCGACCTGCTCGTTCTGCATCTTCTCCGCCTCTTCCGGGCTCTTCGGGAGGGGGTTGTAGGGCTGGACCTTCTTGGCAATGGCCTCGGCAAGGGCGTCCATCCGCTCGCCGTTCAGCTTCTGGATCTCCTCGTCCGTGCGGAACATGTCCGCCTCGCGCTTCGAAATTGCGTCCTTGAGGAGCTTGTTCGTCGCCTCGATGGTGCGCCTGTTCTCCTCAGCCGATGCCTTGAGCGCCTCATTCTGCTCGCGGAGCGGGACCAGATCGGCCTCCTCCTTGGCCACCATCTCCGACACGGTCTGCGTGTGCATCCAGAAGGCGGCGCCCGAGATCAGGATGGCGGTGAGGATGATAGCAGGGAGTTGTTCTTTAAGTTTGAGCCACATGGGTTGGGGTAGGTTACTTCTGCTGGATAAGAGGTTAACCACGAATAGGCAGCAATTGCAATGCCATGCTGACTACGGGTTTTGCGGTTGTTTTTTACAATAGCCCGGGCAGGTTGGCCGGGTGAGCCTCAACAGGAGCGAGCAGATGCTGCATGATTACGTCTTGGGCCATAAGGAGGAGAGACAGCACCTTCAGGACAAGGTTCGGGCCATTGTGGCCGCGTCGGCCCAGAGCCATGAGGCGGTCGCCCGGATCGATGCCGAACTCTGGCGCTACTATGAGGAAAGGAGCGCCGTGGCCCCCGTGTTTGTCGCCGCAGCCCGCGCCTACGGCCTGAAGCGCACGAGCATGAAGAATCTCGCGGAATACTTGGTCAGGCTGTGGACCGACCCGAAACCGAGGAAGCCCGCCCGGACGGAGTCCGCAGCCGGGCCCTGACTACCTTCCGACCGCCTGGGTCGTTGGTCCTATAAGACGATATCCGTAAACGAAATGTGAATTGTTTCGGATTGGCTGAAACCAATTGCCCCGATCGACCGTCTGGCTTCATTGAGACAGATAGAGTCCGTGCCAAGGGCCCGGACATGTCGCTTAGGGTAAAGCAGGGTAAGTCAGCACAGTAAACGGGCCGCCTGGGGTAGGCGGCCCGTTTCATTTCATTCCCGGGGAATTCCGGGCGCGGGCGGCCGGTCCGCGGGTCCCCGATCAAAGGTCCGACGCGTCGCTCATGGCGGATTGCGCGTGGAAATCCGCTGGCGCCCCGGTCGGGGTCACGAATCCCGCCCGGATCGCGAAGTCGCCGAACCGCTCGCCGGGGTGGCGCTCGGTGGCGTAGCGCCTGAGCAGCGGGCGCACGAGGGGCACGATGTCGGCGGCGGCGACCGAGGGCTTGTAGAGCGCGTTCATCCGGGTCCCGTTGAACGCCGCACCGAGGTAGACGTTGTACTTGCCCGGCGCCTTGCCGACGAAGCCGATCTCGGCGAGGAAGGGCCGGCCGCACCCGTTCGGGCAGCCCGTCATCCGGATGACGATCGCGTCGTCCCGCAGGCCGGCGGCCTCGACCTCGGCCTCGAGCTGGGTCACGAGGTCGGGCAGGTAGCGCTCGCTCTCCGCGAGGGCGAGCCCGCACGTGGGCAGGGCGACGCAGGCCATGGCGTTGAGCCGCAGCCCGGTGGCGCGGTGCGCGCCGTCGAGGACGTGCTCCCTCAGCAGGGCGTCGATCCGCGGGCGGTCCTCCGGGGCGACGCTCGCGATCATGAGGTGCTGGTTCGGCGTGAGCCGGAAGTCGCCCCTGTGGACCTTCGCGATCTCGCGCAGCGCAGCCTTCGTTGCCCCCTTAACGCGGCCGTTCTCGATGAAGAGCGTGAAATGGGCGTCCCCGTTCGGCCCCTCCGTCCAGCCGTAGCGGTCGCCGGTGCCCGTGAACTCAAAGCGCCGGGGCGCCCCGAGCTCCCATCCGAGCCTCCGCTCGACCTCCGCCCTGATCCAGGAGAGCCCGCGGTCCGCGACCGTGTACTTGAACCGTGCGTGCTTGCGGTCGGTGCGGTCCCCGAAGTCGCGCTGCACCGTCACGATCTTCTCGGCGACGTCCACGGCCTGGTCGGGGCGGCAGAACCCGAGGACATCGGCCATCCTGGGATAGGTCTCGACCTGGTTGTGCGACATCCCCATCCCGCCGCCGACCGTCACGTCGAATCCGGCCAGGCGGCCCCCGGCGTCCGTGATCGCGATGAACCCGAGGTCGTGGGCGAAGACGTCAACGTCGTTGCTCGGCGGGACGGCGAACACCACCTTGAACTTCCTCGGGAGGTACGTCCTGCCGTACATCGGCTCCTCGTCCTCCGCGGGTTCGCCCCCGGCCACCAGCGTCTCGTCCACCCAGAGCTCGTGGTAGGCCCTCGTGCGCGGCAGCAGGCGGTCCGCGACGGCCCTCGCGATCGCGAGGGTCTCGCCGTGGAGCGCCGAGAGGTGCGGGTTGGGATTGCACATCACGTTCCTGTTCACGTCCCCGCACGCGGCAAGCGTGTCGAGAAGGGCGCGGTTCACCTCGCGGATCGCCGCGCGCAGGTTGCTCTTGATGATGCCGTGCAGCTGGAACGACTGGCGGTTCGTGATCTTAAGGGTGCCGTTCCCATGCGAGTCCGCGATGGCGTCCATCGCGAGCCACTGGCTCGGCGTGCAGACGCCGCCGGGCACGCGGACCCTGGCCATGAAGACGTAGGCCTTCTCCTTGCCCTCCCTGCGGCGCTGGACCCGCAGGTCGCGGTCGTCCTGGACGTAGATCCCGTGAAACTTGGTGAGCTGGGAGCTGTCCTCCGAGATCGTGGCGGACGAGGCGTCCTCGAGGTCCTGCAGGATGTGGCCGCGAAGGAAATTGCTCTCGGCCTTGATCTGCTCGTTCTTGTGGAGCGGCTTGGCCGCTGCTGCCTTCGGGTTGGTGCTCATGCGCGGGCTCCGGCACCAAGCGCCCTCGAAAGGGCGCCGGCAAGGGTTTCGATGGCGGCGGGATGCGATCCGACGAGCTCCGTGAAATGGCAGCGGAGCCGCGGCGAGCGCGCCTCGGCCTCCCGGGCGATGCGGCCCAGGTCGCCCCCGGGCCCGGCGTGCCGGCCTGGCGAGAGGAAGAGGGGTGCGATCAGCACGTCGCCCGGGTCGAATCCGGGCCGCGCGAGGGCCTCGCCAAGGAGCGGCCGGTTGAACCCGAACCCAGGGCCGTCGGGAGACTCCATGGACGCCGCGGCGAGGGGTCCGATCGCGCCGCCCAGCATCGCGCGGACCCGGTCCGCGACCTGGTCGCGCACCTCCGCCGAGGCGGGGGAGGGGCCCCCGTGGTCGACGACGACGACCGCGGGCCTGCGCAGCCCCAGCAACGCGATCGCCTCCCGGACGCGGTCGGCGATGATCGCGGGCAGCGACGTTCCCGCCGACAGCCCGTCGGTGAACGAATACTCCAATCCGCCCTCGCTTTCCCGGAGGCGGTCCAGGTCGCCGCGCAGGGAGGTGCCGATCGAGCCCTGCGGGCTTATGAAGAAGGGAACGAACAGGAATTCGCGCTCGCCGGCCGACACCTGTGCGCGGACCCAGGGCGCCAGGGTCCATGCCCGGCCGCCTTCCAGGGCGCCGGGGGGCATCCGGCTGCTGTGCCTCCACGAGACCGCCTCGACGCGGGCGCCCGCACCTTCGCCGATGGCGGCGGCGGCCGCCCGCAGGCATCCGTGGGCCGAGGGTTCAAGCGATCCGTTGTCAACGAGGGCGATCTTCATCGGGATGCGGCCAGGCGCGCCGAGGATTCGAACCAGGAGAGACTCTCCGAAAATGCCGCGACCTCGCCGATGATGAGCATCGCGGGCGCCTGGACGTTGTCGCGGGCGGCGATCCCGGCTATCGTCCCAAGGGTCCCGAGCAGCCTCCGGTGGGCCTCGGTCGTGGCCGATTCCACGACCGCGGCCGGCGTCGAGGCCGCGAGGCCGCCGGCCTCCAGGCGGCGGGCGATCTCCGGCAGGTTTCGGACGCCCATGTAGACGCAGAGCGTCGCCTTGAGGCGGGCGTAGTCCTCCCAGTGGATCGTCGAGTCCGGCTTCGACGGGTCCTCGTGGCCGGTGAGGAACACGACAGCCGAGCTGTGCAACCGGTGCGTGAGGGGGATGCCCGCATACGCGGCGGCGGCGAGGGCCGCGGTCACCCCGGGCACGATCTCGAAGGCGATCCCGGCGGCGGCGAGCGCGGAGGCCTCCTCGCCCCCCCTGCCGAACACGAACGGATCCCCTCCCTTGAGGCGGACTACGGTCTTTCCCTCGAGGGCCAGGCGCACGAGGGTCCCGTCGATCTCGGCCTGGGGGCGGCAGACCTGTCCGCCCTTCTTCCCCGCGAAGATGCGCTCGCATCCCGGGCGGGTGAGCTCGAGGAGCGCGGCGTCCACCAGGTGGTCGTACACCACGGCGTCAGCCTCGGCGAGGACGCGGCGGGCCTTGAGGGTTATCAGCTCCGGATCCCCGGGCCCCGCACCGACCAGGTATACTGTCCCGGGACTCATATGTCGGCGCCGGAGCCGGCCTGCTCCAGGGGCCGGGCGAGGCTGAGCGCGGCCTGCGTGAGCCTCTCGATCGAGTCGCTCACGGGTTCACGATCCGTCCTGAGCTCGAGGTCCGGCGCGAGCGGCGCCTCGTACGGGGAGTCGATCCCCGTGAACTGCGGGATCTGGCCCGCCCGGGCCTTCTTGTAGAGCTGCTTGGGATCGCGGCGCTCGCACTCGGCGAGGGGCGCGTTGATGAAGATCTCGGCGAACGGGATGCCGCGCTCCTTGGCTCGCTCGGCCGCCATGGCGCGGTCCGCCCGATAGGGCGAGATGAGGGCCGCGATGACCACGATGCCCGCGTCGGCGAGGTGGATCGCAAGCTCCGTCGCCCGGCGCAGGTTCTCGCTCCTGTCATCCGGCGTGAACCCTAGGTTCCTGCTCAGGCCCGTCCGCAGCACGTCCCCGTCCAGGATCGCGGTGAGGATGCCCGAGGTGAGGAGGCGCTGCTCCAGCGCCTGCGCGAGCGTGGATTTGCCCGAGCCTGAGAGCCCGGTCATCCATATGATGCAGCCGCAGTGCCCGAGGATCGCGGCGCGGCTCACGGGGCTCCTGCCCAGGTTGTCCGGCGGCTCGTCGACGACGGAGTCGATGACGCCGCCCCCGCCGATCCGGCGACCCCTCATCAGGACGAACCGGCCGAGCGCCGGCACCTTTCCCCCGACGTCAAAGGCGATGGGCTTTCGCACCCGCAGGCGGATCTCCGCCACCTCGTGGACCTTGACCTCGCCCGTCGTGCCGGTGCCGGTCTCCAGCGTCACGGCGTCCAGCGTCCTCTGGATCCCGAGCACGCGGGCCTCGGCCTGCTGGGTCCCGAGCTTGAGCGGGATGAGCTCCCCCGAGCGCAGCGGCGTGTCGTGTATCCAGAAGACGCGCGCGGTGAATGTCCTGGCCTCGTAGGGCCTGTCGTTCAGCGGGGCGCCGATCTGGCCGCGCTCGACGAACAGCTCGTCCTCGAGCGTGAGGGCGACCTCGCTGCCGGAGCCGACGGGCCCCCGGGGCGGGGGATCCGACTGCGGCCATGTCTCGATCGACTTCACCCGGCTTCGCTTGCCCCCGGGCACGAACTCGATCGCGTCCCCGACCGACACGCTTCCGGACTCGACCAGCCCCGCGATGATCCGGCGCGCGTCGAAGCGGTACACGTCCTGGACCGAGAGCCGCAGCGGGCCGCCGGAGGCCGGGGGATTGGCCCGGAACCTCTCGAGGACCTCGAGCAGCGTCGGCCCGCGGTACCAGGTCATACGTTCGCTGCCCCGGAGCAGGCCCTCGCCGTGCTTGGCCGAGATCGGGATGAAGTTTGCGGGCTCGACGCCCAGCTTCGCCAGGAACTCGGCGAGCTCGGACCGGATCGCCTCGAAGACCTCCGGGCGGTAGCCGACCAGATCCATCTTGTTGACGGCGACGACGATCTGCCGCAGCCCGAGAAGCGAGAGGAGGAAGCAGTGCCGGCGCGTCTGCTCGCGCAGGCCCTCCTGCGCGTCCACGAGGAGGACCGCGGCGTCGGCGCTCGCAGCGCCGGTGATCATGTTCTTCAGGAACTCCTTGTGGCCCGGGGCGTCGATGATCGTGAACGGGCGCCTCTCGGTGCGGAAGGGCGCGCGGGTCGTGTCCATCGTGATGTTCTGCGCCTGCTCCTCCAGGAGCGCGTCCAGGAGGAAGGCGTACTCGAACTCCATCCCCTCCGCCTTGCAGGCAGCCTCGATCCGCTCCGCCTTCCCGTCGGGCACGGAATGGGTGTCGAAGAGGAGCCTTCCGATCAGGGTCGACTTCCCATGGTCGACGTGCCCGACGACGACCAGCTGGAGGTGGTCCGATTGGAACGGCTTGGCCGCCGGCGCGGCGGGCGCGGCGGGGACGGGGGCTTTGGGCGAGGGGGCGGTGTCCGAAAGTGCAGGCATCTTTGGATTCACATGAAGCCCTTGGCGCGGAGCTTCTGCATCGCGTTCCGCTCGTGGTGGTCCTGGGCGCGGCCGGCGCGCTCGGAGACCCTGGTCACCTTGAGTTCCTCGATGATGTCATCGATCGTCTTCGCGTCGCTCTTGACGGGCTTCGAGATCGGCATGCAGCCGAGCGAGCGGTAGCGCTGGCCGTTGCGCGAGAAGTACATTCCCGGCAGGGGCACCTTCTCGCGGTCGAGGTAGCGCCAGATGTCGATCTCCGTCCAGTCGAGGAGCGGCTGCACGCGGACGTGCTCGCCCGGCCCCGACTCGGTCGTGAAGTGGTTCCAGAACTCGGGTGGCTGGTCCTTGTAGTCCCACTCGAACTCCGCG
>Ga0265320_10000277_pt1 | contig 41990 bp, 42 predicted proteins | sample 4827metaG_FD_202087 | JGI IMG/M metagenome (GOLD analysis project Ga0265320, IMG submission 202087) | Rhizosphere microbial communities from Carex aquatilis grown in University of Washington, Seatle, WA, United States - 4-8-27 metaG | ecosystem: Host-associated > Plants > Roots > Rhizosphere >... | reverse complement strand
CCCAGAATTGTCGATCCTTCCCCCTGAACTGTGAGAGCGGCACATGGCCGCCGTGCCGCATCACCGTGGCGAACTCGATGAGTCAGGATGACCCCTGAGCAGAGGAACACCGCAAAGACGCCGCCGACGCCGCAACCGAACCACGTTTCCGTAATGCCGGTACACCATTCGAACGACTTCAGGTAGCGAGCGGCGTCCTCGCGCATTGCGACGAGCAACGCCGTGTCTTCGGCATCCTCTCCCGCAATCTGCGATCCGGGTGTCAGCTTCGAAGTATCGACGTTGCTATTCAAGGCTTCGGCCCCCTCTGCTTACGGAACGGACCAGGGCGAGCGGTTCGGTGCACGGCTACGCGTACGTAGCTTCGCATTCCTCGAACGCCACCCAGTCCGCGGCAGTCGTTTCGAGCCATTGTCGCGCGCGCTCGGTAACGAACAGGTACCGCGGGCCCTTCACCCGAAAGAAATCTGGCGTGTCGCGCGATTCGAGCAACAGCGACGTCTTTGGGGATTGTTTCGGCGACCCCCTGTCACGGCGACCCGAGCCGTTCACGGAAGCAAGTATCTCCCACAGCGCGCCGAGTTGTAGCGCCGCGCTCGGGTCATGCGGAGCTGCAAGAACGTAATCCTCCCGCGCCGCGCTGGGCGGCACACGCGGCGGCATCTGCAGCGACCGATCCCAGAGCTCCCAATCGATTCGCACGATGTGTGCCTTATCGATCCGCTGAAAGCTGGCACCGGACAACCCGGACCGTTCCAATTCACCCCGGAACGAATCGGTGACGACGACGTCGCTCGCGGGAAAGGTGATCAGGGGAATGAACGGCCCAGATCGTTCGAGCTGAATGATTCCTCCGAGTCGCTGCCTGTGCGCGGACATTCCGTGCGTCAGGATCCGTCCGTAGTCTCCCCACGGAGGGCCCGCGGCTCGCAGGACGCAGTATTTCATCGCGGATAGGGTCGAAGCGGAAGCTACTGATGCAGGAGGAATTCTCGTTCGAGAAAGCTCAGTCTCGTGTCCAGCTTGTCCGCATTCTCCGGCGTCGGCGCCACGTTCACGGGAATGACGTCGTCGAGCGGTTCGCTCTCGCGAACCGCGTTGACCCATTGGCGCATTTCCGAGACGTAACAGCGCAAGGCTTCGGTAGGGGTCGGCGCGTCGTCCGTTACGAGATATGCGGGCGGCAAGTCACCCACCACGACCCAGAGCGTCGAATCGGCGTCGTCGCTGTCGGACGTTATCTCGAAGAGGAACACCGCAACGACGCCGCCGACGCCGCAACCGAACCACGCTTCCGTAACGCCGGTACACCACTCGAACGACTTCAGGTAGCCGGCCGCGTCCTCGCGCATCGCGACGAGCAACGCCGTGTCTTCGGCGTCCTCTCCGGCAATCTTCGATCCGGGTGTCAGCTTCGAGGTATCGACGTTGCTATTCAAGGCTTCGGGTCCCTCGGCTTGCCGCCGCGTGGTCCACCAGTACGCTTGCCCCCCCAGCGTTTGAAGTCCCCCGCTTTTTTGTGAAGTTCAACATGCTCGGCATGCGGGCGCGGCTTGATGTTCGTGAGGTCGTTGGTGCCTTCGTCGGCGAGCGGCTTTTCGTGCGAGACGTCCTGATTCTTGCCCGTCGCGGGATCTTTGGGCCAAGTCTGACCCGTAGCTTGCTCCCATTCCTTTCGGATCTGTCTACTAGATTTTCGAGGTTCGGTCCCCGGAGTCGCGGGAACCGCTACCGGCGGCGCCGCGGGCGCCGTCGCAGTCGCGCCAGGTGCGGGGGCCGGCGCCGCTGAAGTGATCGGGGGGCTCTGGGCTTTGTTGAACCAACGGTTCGCCGCGTCCCAGGCATTCTGGGCGGCCCCCGTCGCCAACACCGCACCGGCCGCTGCCGTGGCTGCAAGCGCCGCGAGAGCTTGTTGCACCGGTGGCGACTCCACCGCCTCGTCGAAGAACTCGACGCACGCGGGGCACTTGCCGCTGGGATCACGAAGCGCGAGTGGGCTGTTCCAGACGTACGTGTAGGGCGGGATGTTCTCCGGCCTGAAGATCCCCTGGTTCGGTCCGCCCCTTACGTAGCGGTCCAGGATCGGATCCGTGCTCTGCCATCGGCTCTCCTGTGCATCGTAATACCGCGCGCCGAAATAGTAGAGGTTCGTCTCCGGATCGAGCTCTTTGCCGGTGAACAGGTAGTCCTGTCGCCCGTCGTTGTCTTGGTCGACACGTTCGTCGATCCACGTCTCACCGAACGCAAAGTACTCGTTGTGTTCTTGCACCTTGCCGTTTTGGTCGGTCAGGTAGTGCGTGCTCTGGAGGTTGTCCGCGTGGAAGTAGAAGATCGGCGTCGGATCTTGGCATTCCTGGGTCTCTTCGTTGTCGATTGACGTCGCGACGCGAGTGTCCCCGGCGTAGACGTGCTTCGACATCACGTCGTCGTTCTGGACGACGAAATACTGGTTTACGTATTTGGTTTCGTCCGGGCACGGTCCCGAACCGATACGGCGTTGGGTGCGCGTACCGTCCGAGTCGTACAGGTACGTCTGCGACGTATCCTCGATGTGCACGCCGTTCTGACTGGCGCTGCGGAGCCGGTCTTCCTCGTTCCATGTGAGGATTCGTGTCGCTTCCGAATGGTTTTCGTTTTTCTCGAAGAAATCGAACCGCGCATCGTTGCCGTCGGCGTCGTAGGTGTAGTTCCGGGCAGCGCCGTTGAAGAGCTGCGAGATCGGCCTCGGCTGCGGATCGCGCCACGTGATCTTCGAAGCTTGGTGGGGCCCGGCGGCCCCGTACGCGTAGTCCCAGGCCCGGCTCGTGTCATCTTCGGTGTTCGTCAGGTTCAGCAGCTGGTGAACGTCGGTTTGGTCCTTGTGCGTGATGTTCCCGATTTCGTCGTAGCCCAAGCCGAGCGTCTGCGTCTCTATCGTGTTCTTGTCGGACTGGTAAGTCCCCGTGGCGCTCGTCAACTGATAGAGATCGTCGTATACGAAGCCGAACGACGTGGGGCCCGTACGGTTCGCGAGCTGCGGAATCGGAATATTGTTCGCGAGCGCCGTCACGTTGCCGACGAGGTCGTACGTGTAGTGGAGGCGCTGTAGTGGAACGACGATTGCGTTCCCGTGACTGTCCTTATCGGGCCGGTTCGTGTTCACGTCGGTGAGCCGACGCATCTGCGGCTCATAGGCATAGCTCGTCGTCGCACCGTTCCCGAGATAGATGTTCTCCCGCTGCCCGAACTCGTCGTAGCCGATGTGGCTGACATAGGTGGTGTTCGTTGGCTGCGCGTGCCGGAGCTGGCACTGGACGTTGTTCGGAACCGGCGTGACGCTCGACACGCCGGCCAACAGACCGCCCGCGTCGTAGCGGTAGGCCATGTCCTCGCCGTCCGGGTAAACGAGCTCCAGGAGCCGGTCGAAGCTGTCCCGGCGGAACCGTGTGACGTAAGTCGGGGGCTTCGAGCAGTCGTGCTCGAAGCTGTTCAGCGGGTTTCCGTCCGTGTCGCAGTTCTGGAGGTCGCACTGACGATCGTCGCCGATCTGTTCGTTCCGCACGCTCAAGAGGCGCCGGCTCTCCTGCACGATCTCGCCCATGCTGCCGTAAAGGAATTCCTGGTGGCCTGACTCGTCGTCGATCGCAGCGATACGGTCGGCTTGGTTGTTCGGCGCGCCGGGCGGCCCGTACGTGAACACGGCCTTCTGACTAGTCGGGTAGTCGATTTCCTTCAGCCGGTTGAACTCGTACACGCGCTGAATCAGCTGGCTATTCGCACGCAGGTTCGGCGTTTCCTTGGCGGCCAGATTTCCGGAAAGGTCGTACCGGTACTCCACGCGGCCCGTGTCGAGGTTCGTGAGCGACACGAGCTCGCCGAGAGTGTCGTACAGGGCCGTCGTCGCGTGGTTCTTGGCGTCCGAAACGGTCGTGACCTCACTCAGCGGATCATAGCCGTACTGCGTGACGAGCGTCTTCGAGGTGCCGTTGATCTTGTTCTGCTCCTGGACGGCGACGATCTCGTCGCGCACGCTCGTGTAAAGGACGCGCACCTCTCCCTTCGGATCGGTCACGGTCTTCATCCGATGGAGCGTCGGGTCACCCGTGGGTGATCCGAACGCGTACTGCGTGGACGTGACTCCTTGGTCGGGAGTAGCGACCTGCGTGATTCGCGACGTCACGTCGTACGAGAACGTCGTCGGGTTCCGCTCGGCCTGATTGACGAACGCGGCAATGCTGGCCGACGGGCAGGTCGTATCGGTCGGGCTGCAGAACCGCGGCTGCGACTGTTGGAATACGCGGCCTCGCGCGTCGAAACGGACGAGACCCGAAACGGCAAACCCCGCTGAAGTGACGCCCGTTCCCGGATCGTCCTCGAGGTCCTTCTTCGTCTGAATCACCCGCTTGAGACCGTCGATGAACACGGCAGTGTCGATCGTGTCGCTCGGATGCTGCTCGTCGCGATGACTCGTCACGGCGTAAGGCGGCGTCGCCGCCGGCGAGTAAGCGATCGAAATCGTGGGCGAGGACGTACCGAAGTCGCGGGGCGAGAACACCTGCGTGAGCCGCCCGAACTCGTCGTAGGCGAAGTGCTCGCCGTTCCCGTTGACGTCGGTCGACGTGTCGACCGTGCCGAAGGAAATGTTCGGGATCGAGTGTGAGACGTATCCGAACGAGTCCGTGGTTTGCGTGCGATACGTCGCGGTGACCTGGTCGTACACGTATGCGAGAGCAAATCCCCGCGGATCGGTGACGTTGGTGACGTTACCGAAGCCATCGTTGTAGTCGAAATGCCAGACGGGATTCAGCGTTCCCGTGTACGGAGTGCCCGTCTCGGGAATCTTTCCGCCGATCAGCACGAGCTCGAGGTCCGTGAGCTCTCCGTGCGCGCCGTAGATGGCGTCGTGCTCTCGAAGGAGATTCCCGGAGTGATCTTTCGCGGTCACGCGGCTAGGCCTGATGACGTTCAGGGTACCCGGCGCCGTGTAGTCGACGTGATACGTGACGTCGTCGTTCGGCGTTCCTTCTTCGCCGGCATCGGTGAAGTCCTGCACGTTGCCGAACTGGTCGTACGTGCGCGTCTGGTGTGTCGACTTGCTGAAGCCGTTGACGTCGGTGGTTGTGCCCTCGAAGAAGTAAACGGTGTCCGTGCTGTCCTGCGGGAAAGAGGAGCCAGTGTCGACTGACGCGAGCTGCCACGTCGTGGTCGTACGCGCGAAAATCTTGCCCGCGGTCTGAGGCGCCGCCAAAGCCGGACTCGGCGCGAAGGGCTCGCCCGACGGCGGCGGACCGTCCCGCTCGATGCGATCGTACAGGCGCCCGCGCGCGTAGAACGAGTCGTTGCTCGGTGAGCCGAACGAGTCGCCCCGCGCGATGCCGCTCGTCGCCGCATCTTGGCTGCCGTTGACGAAGCGCTCTTCCACCGTCGAACCGTCGGGGCGCGTGGTGGTGACCGCGTCGTACCCTTGATTCTCGCGTTCGAGCCGGTTGTAGACGCTGCTGCCGTAGGCGATGGTGCTCTCGTAGGTGCTCCCTTGCCCGTCCATCATCTGGACGTCCGACAACACGTATTGGTTGTTCGGCATGTCGAAGGTGCCGTTCGCAACGCGGTTGCCGTCGCGGTGGTAGGCGAGCTTGAACCGTCCCTGGAGCGGCCTGTCGACCTCGACGAGCAGGTTGGACGTGCCCGTGTGGTTGCGCTTGATGAAGACCTGGTTGCCGCCGTCGAGCTTGAGCACGTGGTCGACTTTGCCGTCGCCGTCGATGTCCTCGAACTGCATCTGCGCCGTGTTCGATCCTTCTTGATGGAAGAAGGAACCTCCGACGCAAATACCGAAGCAGACGTTGACGCTGCCGCTCTCCGTGCTTCCGTCGCCGCGCGTGAAGGACAGCGCGTCGGGGTCGCCGTCCCCGACGCCGAGGTCACTCGCGATGCCGTTGAGGAACCGGTTGTCGGTGAGCGAGACGTTGTTCCCCCACCCGCTCGGAATCTCCCACGTCTGCTCGTCGGCGAAGCCGTCGCCAAGGTTCAGTTTGACGTGAAGCTTCGCGCTCGCGCCCGCGTCCTTCATCACCTGGTCGGGCAGCCCGTCGCCGTTCAGGTCGACGAGGTCGACGAACGTCCTCGACTGGCTGATATTTTCGCCACCGCCGCCGCCGACGATGCCGCTGTCGAGGCCGATACCGAGATTCGCGCCTGCAGTATCCTGAAAACGGAGCCCCTGAAGCGTGACCGGCTTCGGAAATATCCCGATCGTTCCGTCGTGAAGGCCTTGTTCGATACTCTTCGCGGTGGTCGACCCGACCTGAGTCTGCGACCACGGCGCGGTTTGCCACACCACTTCCTTGCTGAAGGAGTGGCCCAGGTTCAGTTCGACGTGGATCTGCGTCGCATCGCCCGAGTTGGTGCTGTCGCGCTTGACATGATCGGGCAGACCGTCTCCGTTGATGTCGACGATGTCGACGTGCGTCGCGGAAAATCCGTAGTCCACGCCGGCATCGAAGCCGGTCGTGATGAACTTCGAGCTCTTGCCGTCCGAATCCGATTCGTTGATCAGGTTGTCGGCGTCGCTGAGGCTCGCCCCGAGGCGCAGCGTCTCGTTCACGATCACCCGCATCTCCGGGGATTGGCCGAAGCCGCCGAAGACGTGATTGTCCTTGCCGCCCGCGATGACGGTGCCGTTGTTGAGACGCGACCCGTTCAGGTACACGGCGTCGGGGAACCGGTCGCCGTTCATGTCGACGAAGTCCTGCTCGCTATCGCTCTCGCCCATGTTGTAGCCCGCAGCGATGCCGATTCCGAATCCGAGGCTCGCGTGGAAGTCCTCGTTGCTCGACGTGGACGATCGGAGCGCGTCGCCGCCGAGCCCACCGCTACCCGGCGATCCATTCCCCGATGCGCGCGCGGGTTTCTGACGCGCGTGTGGTTGCATGGAAGTATCGAAGATCGTGCCTAGGTACTCGCCGAAACCGCGGCCCACCCACAGTGGCGTGTCGGGGAACTTGCTCGTTCCATCCCCCTGCGGGACCAGGAGCAGGAAGGTGTTTGCCGTGTTCTGGGACGGCCGGGTCACGTGATCCGCCTGGAACGACGGCTCTGCGGTGGCGTCCCAATCGCCGAAGAACCAGCGATGAAAGCCGCCGGACATCGGATCGATCGACACTCCCTGCACGTCGTTTCCAAAGTTCGCGGCGTCCAAGATGCGAACGTTGAAGGGCGCCGGTTGGCCGTTCACCTTCGGTAACCACGATACCGACGGCGTGCCGAGAGTCGGTTCCGTGACGTAGAACGTGAAGATGGTCTCCGGTCCGTCGTCCGTTCCGGCAGGTATCGACGCCGACCCGCCCGCGTTGACGGGGAACTTCTGTAGTTTGCGGTTCACGCCCTGCACCATGGCGATACCGCTCGCGCTCGATTGGACCGTCGAAGCGTCGTAGTTCGCCGTGCCTGAGTGGATGACGCCCTGCGTCCCTTCCGAAGGCGTGTTCGGCGGCTGCGGAGCGCCCGCGAAATTCGCGCTGACCGCGTCGTACTGGAACGTCGGGTAGAAGACTTGAGTTCGCTTCTGAACGACGTCCGCGGGGATCGTCACGCCCGGGTGGCCGACGATGCTGCAACCCGGCGACGGATTGCCCGGCAGACACGTCGGCTCGCCACAAACCACCTGGTTCGCGTCAGGGTCGAAGTGGCAGATGTTCGTCGTGTACGTGACGAACGGCTTGAAAACGATCTGGTTCGTGTCGATCGGCGTATCGGACACGACCTTGATGGTCAGAAGGTCCTTTTGCTTTACGTCGATGTCCGGAAGCGTGATCGTGACGCTGCCGGAAAAGCTGCCGTCGACGGTGTTCGACGACCCAGCCGCCGAAGGAGAGACCGTCGCCGTGAACGTCCGGTTCTGCGACCCGGATTGAACGACTTGCACCTGAAGGTCGTCCGACGTCTGCAGCTTCTGCAGAACGAGCGGAGTCGGGTTTCCGGTCGCGTCGAGCGAAATCACGGAGACGGTGCCGTCGGTCTGTGCCGTCCACGGAATGCTCGGAATCCCTGCCAAACGAACGTCGTTCGCGAGTGAGAACGTGTAGACGGACGATCCGAAGGGTTCCTGCGCGGCCTGCACCGAAGGATCGACCGAATAGCGGAACGTCGTGTTCCACTCGATGTCGTCCTGGTGCGTGTCGTCGATCGCGTCGACCTTCGTGAAGAAACGGTCGTTCGGCTGCACCGTAAAGGTGAAAGGCGTTCCGTTGCACGAGTTGCCCTGCGAAGGGACGCACGAACCCGTCGCGTCTCCGATGTCGTGCTCCCAGAGCAGAGTCGTCAGCGGTTGGGGTATCGCCAGGGTCTCGCGGAAGATCTGGACGTGCACTCCGTCTTTGCCGCCGGGCTTCACTTTCGTGATGGCTCCGTCGAGCGTCACCGTGCCTGCAAACGGCGCGACCCAACGGACGAGCGGATCGATGAGGTGGCTGTTCGTCGCGAACTGCGCGTCGCGGCTCGGATCACCAGAAACGAAATCGGCAGGGTCCAGCGTGGTCGACAAAGTACTCGCGTCACAACCTTGTCCCCAGCAGCTCTTCTCCGGATCGAGGAACCCTTGCTCGACGTCGGCCGCGCCGTTCAGAACGTGGATCGCGCCGCTGTTCAAGCGCACCTGGACGTCGCCGTCGTCATCGAGCCGTACGAGATCGGGCAGGCCGTCACCATTCACGTCGGTGACGATCGAGTCGTCGTCGTTGCTCGAGTGCAGGTACTGGCCCCCGACGCCGAAAATACCTCCCAGGTTCAAGCCCCCGCCGGCGTTCCAACCAGACCGGCTCGTGTGCCCGAGTGCCGACCCGCCGAGGAATGGCACGGTCACGGGCACGGCGAAGCTCCCCGTGTTCTGGACGAGCGGCGATGCCAGTCCGCCGGGGCTCGCACGGAGGAGTTGGCTCAACGCGGTCTGTCCCTCGTCCACCGACTCGGGTAGCGAGTCGCCGTTGAGGTCGAAGAAGGCGATGTCCGCGGTCTCGTCGCCGCCGAAGCCGCCGCCGTCACCGGTCAGGGAAAGTGACCCGATGCCGATGCCTGCGGATCCGCTGCCGCCGTTGGACTTGTCGGTGGACCGCGTGAGACCACCGTCGTTCCGAAGCACGCTCGGACCCCAATTCGTCGCGTCGTCGAAAAGCGCGTATGTGGTGTTCGGCGCCGCGGTCGTCGGCAGCGGGTCGTGCTGGCGCTGGTCGTAGCTGAACGTGTGCGTGCCGAGCACGGTGCCGGACGAACCGAGCTGATCGAGGCTCGTGAGGAGGCTCTTCGAGAAGTCCCCCGGTTGGTACACGAGGTTGTACCGACGGATGAGGGTGCCCGCACCGCCCGACCCGCCTTGAGTTACGCGGATGTCGCCGAGCCTGTACTGGGTCTTGACCTGAAAGCCAGGCCGCCCGGTGACGATTCGATCGGGGCGCACCAGGAGATCGCCGACGTTCGGCGGAATCTGCGGGGCGATGTTCTGCGTCGCCCGCTCGAGATCGAAGAACACGTGATACGCGGAATCGAGGTTCCCGCTCTTCGTGTAACGAATCTCCATCGGATACGTCTGCGTGAACGGTTCGTGTGCGCCGTCGTTGACGGAGTCGTGGTAGTAGGTGACGTCCATCTCGTTGCCGAACGTGTCGACGACGGATTCGAGGTACCAGCGGAAGATGCCCGGCGCCGGAGCCCCGGCGTAAGCTTCGAGGCGCGAGTTCGAGTCCGGCGTACCGGCCGCGTTGGCGCCGAAGAAGAAAGCGTGCCGCGCTGATCGGTGACGACCCAGTAGTACGTGCTCGGCGAAGAGCCGTTGCGAATGACCTTGTCGAATTTGCCCTCCACGCGGCGCACGAACGTTTGTTGAGAACCGCTTCGTGGCACTGGGTTCACGAGGTTCGCCGTCGGCGCGAGCGCTTCACCGTCGAACAGATACGACTCGGACTCGTTCGTGGCGTCGTAAGCGGGAGCCCCGAACCGCGTGTCCACCTCGATGGACGGAAGCTGGAGATCCCAGCCCACTCCGAGCCATCCGTCTTGCGTGTTGTCGCTGTTGTAGTGGATGGCGAGCTGCGGTTGGATTCCGTTTCGGCCGGGCGGAACGTCGATGGGATAAGACAAGTCCGCGGATCCGAACGAGTTCGCGCTCGGCGGCTCGACGAGCGTGATGCCGGCGGCGGGGTCGCCGAGCTTCATGTCCTTCATCATGTTTTCGTTGAAAGACTCCGCCGTCGGATGCTCAGGGAGCGCGAGCGTCGCGTTCACGAAGTCGGTGAAGTGCGTCGTGCGGCTCGTGACCTTCGCGAGCCTCGGCTCGCCCTTCACGCGGTTGACGCTCTTCCAGCGGTAGTCGTGCTCGTCGAAGAAGAACGCATGCACGTCGTCGGCCGTCTTCCCCTTCGGAAGGCGCACCGTTTCATACGGCAACGAGATCTCGATCGGCGTCCGGAAAGTGAGGCCGTGAGGGCCGAAGCGGTATCCACCGCCCGACGGCGTCACGTTCTTCATCCCGCTATCCATGGGGGAGAGCTGCGACTCCGGGAGCGACCGGATCGTGACGCGCACGGGCTTCTCGACGGCTCCAGCGGGGATCCGAATCGTCGCGCCGCCGTACGAGAGTGTTTTCGCTGCATGCGGCGTCACCAGCTCGCCATAAGGAGCACCCACGTCTTCTATGAGCTGCCCGGGTACGCGCGCCGCCGAGGCCGGCGGCACCGCGGGTGTGCTTTCGCAACCTTCCACCGTGACCGGGCGAATGACGGACGCCCCATCGGGGTAGGTCGCCGAGAGCTCGAAAGACCATGTCGAAGCTTCCGCGCCCGTTCGCGGGACCAGACCTTCGAACGCGCCGTCGCTACCGACGTGGGCGCCGAACGACTTCCCATCGACGCGAATGCTCGCCGGACCCGAAGCGTTGGCGGCAGGTTCGACGAACCCGCGGACGTACGCGCCGTCGGCGCTGCATTCGCCATGGAGCGGAAAGCTCAGAACGAGCTGGGGCTCCGGCTTCGAGACACCCGCCGCAACGGGCACGAAGGTGAGACGAAGATGAGAGACCCGGTAACCCGTCTGATCGGAACGCGACGTGGGTAAAAACTCGATCGTGTTCGAGCCTCGCTTCAACGATGCGGGCGAGACCTCTTCGACTTGCACGCCGCCTTCGACGGCGGGAAGCGGCCGGTACCCGCCCATCGCGTCCGCTCCGTTGATGCGACGAACGGGCGCCGTGGCGTTCGAGAAACCAGTCAGCTCATAAACGAGGAAGGCGCGTCCCAAGGTCGACGGATCCTCGTCGACCGAGAAGGCGAACCTAACCGAAGCCGACGAGCCATCAGCGCGCGCGTGCGCGACGCCCTCGGCAGGAACCGCGGCAATTTGTTTGCTCCCCGCGGGTGGAATGCTCGCGACCGCGCCGGCAAGATCGACCTCCGGTGCGGGCTCTTCCGCCGCGCGCGACCGTGAAGGCGCGGGCAACGAGTAGCTGCGCGGCGGGATTGGTGACGACTGCGGGTGGCGCGTCGCCGCCCAAACCGGCACCGACTGGCCAACAACCATGAGTGCAGACGCGCACAAGGCGAGCGCTCGAGATACTACGCTCCGCCTAAGCGGAGCCATCCAAGTAAGCGCCTTCGAACCGTGCGCGCTTCGCGCGGCCAATTTTCGCTGGAAATGGCTCATAACACCCACCCCTTCGGATTCAGAAGACACGACTCCCCTGCAGAGCAGCGTGCCGCTGGCGCGCACCCGCGCACCGCGCCGACCCGTCTTATGACGGCGCTCTACCTACCTCACCAATGTCCCGGCAACTGACCGCGGGCACGTCGTTCCCCGCCCTACGGTTCACCTCGTGCATGGACGTCTTATCGAAGGCGAGGCTCCGTTGTCAATCGGTTCATTGGCAACATTGGCTGTCACTTCCTAGAACAAACGGCGACATCGTACCGTCGTCATCATGAGAGGAAGTGACAACCGACCACGACGGATGAGCGCAGGTTGCAAGGACAGAACTCGGACTCACGCGAGGAGCCCCGCAGAGTCACCTGGCGGCGCATCGTGGTGCCGCAAGGGGGACTCCACCGTGGCCGCATTTGCCGACGGTCGTCATCAGTGCGTAGGTCCTCCCCCCCTTGCCTGTTCGTCCCTTGGTGTTCCTCGAACAGCTCGACCGCGCGAATCGCCATCAACCGTTGCGCGTTGCGCCGGGAAAGTTACCCGAAACCAACTCGCCCAGCGAGCGCTGCTACGAACGAGGCGCGAGCAAGCCTTCTTCCTGCGCCATTCGTTTGAGCTCGGCTTTGATGCGCTCGAAGGCCTTGCGTAGCCGCACGGAGTCGCGAAGAACCGCGTCGTCGTCGAGATCGCCGTCGCCTGCCATCGTGAGCGCGATGTCTCGCCACGGCAGATCGCGATCGACCCGCAGGATGAGCAGCATCTGGTCGTCGGGCTCGAGCCGCTCCCGCAGCGCGCGAAACCGGTCCTTCACTTCCGTGCGCTGGTGAACCTGAGTCGCGGTGCGCACGCGCTCCACCAGAGCGGAGAGCCGCTCCACCTTGGAGAGTGCCACGTTTCGCGCCGCTCGCTGGTGCGGTGACGTGGCGTAGCGACTGGCGGCGTTGCGCGCCAGCGTGTAGGCCCAGGTTCGCATGCTGCAACGCCAGGCGAACCGCGGCAGGCCCGCCCACAGATCCTCCGCGAACATCGAGAACGCTTCCTGGGCATCGGTGCCGCTCCGAAGACGCGCGCTCAAGAAACTCAGGATCTCGTCGGCGTAGGTCTCGATCGCGAGCGTGGCTGCGGAGTCGTAGTCCTTGGCGTCCCAGGCGCTCCGGACCGCCTGCTCGAGATCTGCTCGCTGGTCGCTCATGGAGATTCCTTTAGGCGGATTATCGTCGATCGACGGGCCGCTCCGAGTCTACGGGCCCAGCCAACCGCGAAGCGTGTTAAATCGCGGGACTACCGGGGAGGTGCCTCATTTCCGCCAGCATACCGGTGTCCTTCATCAGCATCGAGCTCAGCGTCTACGCACTGTTCGCGTGGGGTCTCTACACGGCTGTGCGTCGCGGTCGCTTCGATGCCATGAGCTTGATCGCCACGTGCATCGTCTCGTTCCTGATCGAGTTCATATTCGCGACGAACATCGCGGACCTCCCTAGTTGGCTGCAGCCATGGATTGCCGGCGCCCGAAAGGGAAGCGACGACGGGTACAATTACGGGACGTTCCTGGTGATGGTCGGCGGTGTTCCGCTGTGGGTCGTGCTCGGCTGGGGAAGCATCGTCCAGGCCGCGATGCGCACGACCGCGAAGCTCGGTTTCGGCGTGGTGCTCGCGGCGCTCGCCGATGGACTGCTCGCGGCGAGCGTGGACTTCGGGCTCGATCCGATCGCCGAACAACTCGGCTACTGGAAGTGGTGGACGTCCGGACACCAACCGGGCCTGAGCACCGCGTTCGGCATCCCACTCGACAACTTCCTCGGCTGGATGATGATCGTCGGCGGGTTGTCCCTCACGTTGCGCATCGCCCGTCAGTTGAGCGCAAAATGGGGCGCCCGGCTTTGGGTCGAGCTCGCCTGCCTGGTCGTGGCGATGGTCGGCGCCTTCGTGATGGCGGTCGCGCTGCAGAGCGTGTGGAACTGGTTGTACGCGCGCGTAACGCCGGCCGGCACCTTCATGCTCGTCTATGGCGCCGCGGGATTGTTGACGGTGACGCGACTACCCTGGCTCCGGCGCGATGCCACGATCGATGTTTGGTCGCTCAGCTTGATCGGCTACTTCCATTTGTTCTTTCTGACCATGCTCGTGACACAACGCGTGTACGTATCCGAGCCCGTACTGATCGCGTTCATGCCGCTCATGGCCGCCGGCAGCTGGCTCGCGTTCGCCTGGCCCTCTTCCGCCACGCTCCTCGAACGCATCAAGTCCGCGCGCGGCAAGCCGGTTGCAGCGCCACGCGCGACCGAAGCCGCGGAAGCTCAACCGTCACGTTGAAGACCCGGAGGCGTGCTGACGATGGACCACTTCCCAGGCGTACCGCGAAACCATGTTCATATCGTCGGCGACGAAGAGGAGCTGCGAGAGCTCATCCTCGACGCCTCCCGGACGGGGCGCTCCTTGCGCGTCGTCGGCTCGTCGCACTCGGTGCCGGCGTCGATCGCCGGGCCCGACTCGTTGATCGTCTCGCTCGAGAAGCTCCGCGCCGTGCTCGACTACGACGCGCAACGCGGTCGCATCCAGGTGCAGGCGGGTATGACGCTCGGACCGTGCCCATTGTGGCCGAATCGACCGGACTCGGAGACGCTCTGCGGTTTTCTCGAGCAGCAGGCGACGACGAGCGGCGTGGGCTGGGCGCTGCCGAGCCTCGGTGGCATCACCCACCAGACCGTCGGTGGTTTCATATCGACGGGCTCCTCGGGCGGATCGACTCGATATTCGTTCGCGGACGCGATCGAATCGCTCCATTTCATCGACGCCGAAGGCAACGTGCACGACGTCGACAGCGACGATCCACTGTTCGACGCGCTCGCGGTGTCGATGGGGCTCTTGGGGGTGATCACGCGTGTCGGCCTTCGCTGTGACCCGTGGTACGACGTCATCGGTCGCGAAACGACCACCCTGACGACTGACTGCGAGATCGACCTCTTCGGAGACGGCGACCGATCTCTGCGCGAATTTCTCACTCGCACGCCGTACTCGCGACTCTTGTGGTGGCCGCAGCCCGAGGTCAACAAGGTCACGGTCTGGCAGGCAAGGCGCATGCAGCCCGCCGACTATCTGGCGCAAGCGAGCACACCGATCCATCTGGACCGGCGCCCGTACGAAGCGATCGGCATGGCGGGGCAGCTCGTCGGTAGCGCGTTCTTCGATTTCCTCGCGCTCGGCTACGGGTCGAGCTCGATCGACCGATTGATCAAGGCGATCACACCGTACGTCGCGCCCCCGGTGATCAACGCTTTCACTCCGGTCAACGCCACGAATCCCACGCTGTTCTGGGACTATTGGCGTTACGGCCTACCGATGGACGACAAGAGCTCGGACACGCTCATGCCCACGGATTTCACCGAGCTCTGGATCCCCATCGAGCGCACGCACGAGGTGATGACCGCCTTGCGCGATCACTATCGCGACAATGGGTTCTCTGCTGCCGGAACGTACGCTTGCGAGATCTACGCCGCCAAGCGTTCACGTTTCTTGATGAGTCCCTCGTACGGCGCAGACGTGGTGCGAATCGACGTCTTCTGGTACGCGAAAAATCGCGCGAATCCCGCCACCGGGTTCTATCCACAGTTCTGGTCGCTGCTCGCGAAGTTCGGTTTTCGCCCTCACTGGGCCAAGACTCTCCCTGCCGCGGACTCCGAGACCGGCGTTGCATATCTGCAGAGTCAGTATCCACGCTGGCAGGACTTCATGGACCTGCGCCAACAGCTCGATCCCCGGCAGGTGTTCGTCACGGAGTACTGGCGAAAACACCTCGGCATTGCGCGTCACGCGGCACGCTCGCACTCGATGGTCGTGCCGCGGTCCGAAGAAGCCGCGACGGGGACGGCAGAGGCGGCGCGCAAACGGTCGGGGTAGCGCGAGCCGGCACTCAGTCCGAATAGCCAGGGGCATACACGGCGACGAAGCGCTCCGGCGACGCCACGCCGCGCAAGGCCATTGCCTCGGTAGCGGACGCGCGATGCATATCCCCTTCCGAACCACCGAGGAGCTGTCCGAGTCGCATGCGCGCGCACGCCGCCCACAAAATCTGGCGATCACCCTCGAACTCGGCGCACGCGAGCTTCAACTGTGCGGCCGCCTTGTCCGCATTGCCGCGCAACCACGCGACGCCCGCGAACACGAGGTGCGAAAGCGCATCGGCGTATCGCACGCGCTCACTAGCCAAGCGGCGCGCCAGGGTTTCAGCTTGCTGAAGTCGCGCGGTTCGTTCGTGGTTTTGCGCGGCCATCGCCAAGTCCAGATTGGCACAGTAGCCCATCACGACGACGCGATAGAGCTGAACGCGAACCATGAACGAACGAAAGAACGGCTCGTACAGCTCGCGCACGGCGGACAACGCTTCGGGTGATGCGCGCTCGTAGAATTCGAGCACTGCGAGCACGTGGATTGCCGTCATCTCGGCGGGCTCACGGCGCTTGGGCTGCCAACGGGCGAGCATGGGTTTGATTCCATCGCGCACCGCAGAAACGTCGCCCGTGGCGAGCGCACTGTACAGGCGATACACGGCGAGCTGAGCCTCCGCCTCCAGATCGTCGCGCTCGCGCGCGTTCTGCAGCCAGGCCGAGAGCGCCCTCGTGGCCTCAGGAAAGTCGCCCATGAACAGCGCCGCTGGCGCCCAAATGCAGCGAACGAGATTGAGCGCCCCCGTCACGCCGCTACAACGTTCGCGATAAATTTCCTCCGCGAGCGCCGCATGCTCGGCAGCCTGCGCGAAACGGCCAGTCAGCAGCGCGTGCGCGGCCAGCGCCCTCGTCAAGTGAGCTTGCGAGCTCGGCTGGGTGCGCGTGAGCTCGATGCCACGCGCGCACGCGATGAGCTCCTCCACGCGCGCGGTTGCCGGCAGACCCTCCGTGGAAGCGTAAGTGATCTCGTTCGCGAGCCCTTCGACCACCCGTGAAGGCTCGCCCGCTTCGAGGGCGAGTCGCAGGTGCATCGCACCGAACACGGCGCCCAACACCGGTTCGCGGACGGTGAGCGTGCGGGCGGCCACGCCGCACGCGTCCACGCGACGCAGAACGCGCGCGTCGATGCTGGTCACGTCCTTCGCGCTGAATTTCGTCCCGGCCAGGCGCAGACGAAGTCGCTCGACGAGAAGTCGACCGACCGCGGGTCCCTGGTTCGGCCCAGCGATGCCGCTGTGTCCCAGCACGCGAGTCAGTGTGGCGAGCCCGGCCTCCCGATGTCCGGAGATGAGGAGTTGCTCCGCGGCGCGCCTTTCGAGCTCGATCGCGTCCGCGGGCTCGGCCGTGCGGGCCGCTTCGAAGTAGTGGCTCGCGGCCTGTGCACCGCGCCCCGCGTACGTCAATGCATCGCCGAGGGCGATTCGAAGACGCCGCGCCTCTGCGCGCTCGAAGCGACCATGCTCGAGCGCCTGGGCGTACAATCGCGCGGCTCGCTCGAAGCTGAGCTCGCTCAGTGCCGAGTCGGCGGCGCACGCGAACTGCACGGCGGCGTTTTTCGTTTGCCCCGCCGCCAGCAAATGAACCGCGAGCTCCTCGGGTTTCGTGCCGGGCCGCTTCGACAGCGCGTTCGCAAGCGCCGAGTGGCACTCACGCAACCGTTCGTCGGTCAACTCGGCAAGCAAGAGCTCGCGGACCTTGTCGTGGAAACACTCGACGCGACTCTCGTCGCCGGTCGCGCGCGCGAGGTGCGCGTCGCGCAACGCCTCGAACAGCGTCCGAGGACCTTCCGCAGCGCCGGCCGCTTCGACCGCGATGTTCAACTCGATGGGTCGCCCCGCGACCGCGACGAGCTCCATCAAACCGCGCGCTGCGGCAGGCAGCTTCGCCATCCGCGCGGAGAGCATGGACCGCAACGAGAGCTCGGCATCTGCGGTCTCCGCGCTCGCCGCGGCGTGACGAGCGAGTTCGCCGAGCAAAAAAGGATTGCCGCCGGCCTCGCGTTCCAACCCCGACAGCGTCGCCCCCAGAAGCGCGACAGCGTCGTCGCGTTGGAGCGGGCCGAGCGGTATGCGGCGAACGTCGAGACGCGTGTCGCCGGGAAGCTTCTCGTAGAGTGGCGAGAGATATGGGTGGCCTTCCATCTGCTCGCTCCGGTGACTCACCACGAGCAGAAATGGCGGCACCTCCGCCTCACCGAGCAAGTGCATCAGAAGCAGCGTCGAGTCAGGATCGCTCCACTGAAGATCGTCGAGGTGGAGCACGAGCGGCGTTCGATCGCGGATGCGACCGAGCAGCTCCGCGAACGCCGCGAAGCCTCGGCGTCGTAACTCGTGCGCGTCCGGCACTTCGCGGAGCGGCGCATCGGCGATGGCTTCGACGCGACCCAGCACGGGGAAAATGCGATGCAACGCCGACGCATCGCGCGGCATCAGGCCATGTGCTTGGTTGCCGAGCTTTCGCAGATAACGGGTGAGCTCGTCGACCACGATGTCGAACGCCTTGAACGGGACGCTCTCGCGCTCGAAGCAGCGTCCGGAGAGCACGACTGCGCGACGCGACGCCCGCAGCTCGGTGAGAAACACATCGCACAAGGCGCTCTTCCCGATACCGGATTCGCCCGACAAGAGCACGATGATCGGCTTGCTCGCTGTGCAAGACGCGTCGAACGCATCACGCAAGGCCGCGAGCTCCGCATTCCGACCGACCAGCACGATCGGCTCTGGAGTGCGGGACGACGGCGACGGAAACGCGCTGACCCGCCGTGAAGAGATGCGTGCGTCCGGCACTTCGTCGGGTAAGACCGTCGCCGGGTCGGGCGATTCGTGTCGTTCGAGCCATTCGCGGAAGGCCGCCGCGTCGATCCGTTGAGCGGGCTCGCGCGCCAACAATGCCTCGCACAATTCGTCCAGATCCGCCGGCACGTCCGGCCGAAGGCTGCTCGCTCGAGGCGCCGTTTCGCGTAGTTTGGCGGACAGGATGTCGAGGATCCCTCCGTTGAACGGCAACGTGCCGGTGAGCGCCTCGAACAACATCACGCCGATCGCGTAGATGTCGCTAGCAGCGGTGGCCGGAGCTCCGGCAGCTTGCTCCGGTGCCATGTAGGCAGGCGTCCCGGTCACGCTCACCTCGAGCAGCGTCTGGCCGACACCGCCGGGTTCCGGATCCACGGCCAGCCCGAAATCGAGCACGACGACACGTCCATCTCGTGTGACGAGCACGTTCGACGGTTTCAGATCGCGGTGCAGCTTGGCGGCCGCGTGGATCGCGCCGATAGCGTCGCACAACTGCGGGAGGGCCGCGCGCAAGCGCGATGCATCCAACCTGTCGCTCGGGCGCACCCATTGATCGAACGGCTCGCCGTCGACGAGCTGCATCGTGAAGAACCACTGGCCTTCGTCGTAGAAGAGCTCGTGCAGGCGACACAGGTTCGGGTGGCTCACGTCGACCAGCAGTCGAAACTCGTTCTTCAAGCGGTACACGTCGCCCGGAGCGAGTCGGTTCAACGTCTTGAGTGCGACCGCGCCGTGACGGAGCTCGTCGTATGCCTCGAAGACGATTCCCATCCCACCAGCGCCGAGGTGGCGGTCGATGCGCAGCCGCCCGCCGAGCAGCGTGCCGCCCATGCGGAACCGCGCGCTCGCACTCGTAGCGACGGGGGCAGATACGCGAGCAGCACGCTTGAGCAGCGCGTCGAACTCGGCGTCCTCGGTGTCCGCCGTCTCGGTTCGCTGATGCTCCTTGGCCACTCGTATCCCTTCGGGGTGACGCTACTCATCCCCCCGCGAAGCTGGGACTTTTCGGCGCGCGAATCGCCCGAAACGGAACCCGGGGGCGATCAACCCCAGGTCCGGGATTGCTCCCCATCTCGAAAAAACGCGAGCCCTGCGCGGATCGCGCGTCACGAATCTCCCGGCCCCACTCCACCGGAGAGGACGCAGCCCGCCGCGGTTGCTCGCCCCCCTACGGAGAAACCCAATGATCGCATTCACCATCGCCTGTCTCTTGCCAGCCGCGCTGCTCTTGACCGTCGTGCCGATCGTTCTGCTCGGCGTAACTCGCAAGGGAGCGCGCGTCTCACCGCGTTCGCACGGAGGCGCGTCCCCGACTTGGCGTAATCCGTCGAGGACCGGTGCCGGTGCGCGGCTCCACGGTTCGGTACGGTCAATCGCCTAATCGATCCGCTTTGCTTCCGCCTCCTTGGGGGCTTCCTCGCTTCGAGCCGCCTTTCAGGGGTGACCGTCGGCGAACACGATGCCGGCGTGTACCTCGGAGATCGCCTTGTCGACGAGCTCGAGGGCGTGTGCGCGGTGCCAGCCCTTGTCATGCTCCGCGTGAACGAGGTGCTCACGCGCGGCGTGCAGCGATTCCTCCGCTGCGCGCATACGCGGTTGCTCGAAGGCGTCTGCGACGCGCACCAAGTCCAGCGAAGCGACGACACACAACACGACGGTGAGAATCAGAGTCGAGAGCTTCCAGGGATTCATCGTTCGGTACCTCCAAGTCGAGACGCGACCATGCTAGCCGAGACTCCCCGCCGCGAACGCGATCTTCGAAACGCCTTCGCGTGTTCGACGGGTTTGAGGTCCATTGCCCCAAATTGGGGACGCGAAGCGCGAGACAGATCGCCACGACGTCCATCGATTTGCAGCGTCCGAGGCACCACGCTCCGGTCGTGCGGAGGAGACGTGCAGACCCGGGCCTGGGTTCAAGAAGTTCAAGAGACCGCGACTAGCGTTCTCGCCGCTACTGTCGCGGTGCACCAGCGGCTTCAAGTGGGAGCAGCCCAGCAAAGAGACGGCCGTGCTCGGAGTCGTCGGAGCGTTCAAGCGATTCCCTGCAACGCGGTAAGGGAGCCGGAAGCGCATTCGCGTCCACGATCTCCGCGGCACGTTCGTCCTAAGGGTGAAACGATCCCTCTGCCGGCGTCCGTCTTCTACGTCCTCGAGCGGGTCGCCGAGGTGATGGCACGAGGCGATTCGATCACCGTTGTGCCGGTTGGTCGAGAAGTGACGACGCAGCAAGCGGCCGACCTGCTCAACGTCTCTAGGCAGTACCTCGTGCGGCTCCTGGACGAGGGGCGGATCCCATTTCGAAAGACGTGCAAGCATCGCCGTCTCCGCATCGAGGATGTCCTCACGTTCAAGGAAGGGCGTGACAAGGATCGGCGCGCCGGACTTCGCGAGCGGTCTCGATTGTCGGAAGACTTCGGCGGTTACGACGCCGAGTCGAAGTAGTAGTGTGAGCGCTGAGGCGGCATGGTCCCAGCGCCCTTTTTTGTCGTCGTGGATGCGAACGTCTTGTTCCCGCTCACGCTCCGCGACACCATGCTACGCGCCGCGGCCGACGGCCTGTACCAGCGAAAACCGGCGCTCAGGTGAACGCCACGTCGAACCTGAAGGACTTCACTTTGGTGCGCGAGTGTCTGAGAGGAGCGACCCCGAGTAGAGGGCTACTCGAGCACGAGCCGCTCGGTCGCAAGCGGCGGTCGCAGCTTTGCTTGATGAATTGATGGCGCGGTAGTGCGCTGTGACCGAATTCTATGCGGGCCTTTCTTGTTTTTAACGGCTTCAACTAAAGACCGGTCGAAAAAAGGAACGCTCGTAGCTTAGAAAGCACTTGGTGTCTTCGTAGTAGCGAATAGCGGCTTGGCATTCCGCATCGGACGCTGCTCGCATTCGATATGCCTCGTATGTCGCAAGCGATGGAAACGTAAAGAGGGCGAGAGCCACGTTGCTCGTGCCCTCGCTGGGCATAAAGTAGCCGTGATGTTTGCCGCCAAACTTCTCCACCAACGGAATCCACATCTTGCCGTAAATTTCGAACTCTTTCAGTTTGAACGGATCGAGAATATAGCGAAGGTAACAGGTCACCATGACAACTCCTTAACGTGCACTAGTATGGGTAACTCGCGACAGCCACCAAGCTAAAATCGGTGGTAGCGCCAATTCGCTGATTAGCAATGCAGCAACCAGCGGCGGCGGCATGCCATATACAACGACTGAGACCAGGCGTGCGAGGCCGGCGGCAAAAAAAAACCACAACACACAACGTATAGAGAGAACGCCACACCGTAAAAACGATTCTGGCTATCCAGCGCTGCAGACACCGCATCGGCTTGCCCAATAACTTCGCCGCATTCATTCTCGATGGGACAACGGCCTCTATCACCCGGCCTCCGCTGTCGGCCACGATGAGCAACCCGGATCCAAACTCACTCACCTTCCGGTTCAGGACCTCCGGATCCCAACGCCGCACCGTCTTGGAAGCGGTGTGCTTGTGAAGGTACTCCGCAGCCATCAACGGCGTGCAAGCTAGCCACACCTCGTTGACGTACTCCGCGAACGCGGTCATCTGGTCGAGCCCGCGCCGGAGTTGCGCCTCGCTGTTCTTCAGCTCCACTGCCACCGTCCTTTCCGCGACTTAGGAGCCTGGCCGATCGCCTCAAGCCCCATCAGTGCGACGTGATCGACCAGCACGAGGTTGCGCGCGATGAACTCGGCGAACTGGGGCAGCCGCTTGTAGGTGTCCCGATGAATCACGAAGCGAATTTCAACTGGAACGCCGGCACGCTTCAAGCTGAGTACGCCGCGGATCGTTTCGTCGAACGCCCCGCGAGCCTGGACGATATAGTCGTGGACATCCGCCACGTCCGCGTAGAGGCGGATCCCGATCATGATATCAGGATGGCGCACTGCCGCGACGGCGGCCGTATAGCCGTCGTCCGCGGAGCGACGTCCATTCGAGAGCACGTGGAGAGCGGTGCGCGGGAGATAGCTCCGGAAGGCTCGGATAAGCTCTACGAGACGTGGGCCGAGGAGCGTCGGCTCGCCTCCGGTGAGCCCAATTTCTCGCGTTGTTGTGTCGAACAGTGGGATCGCCTCGAGAAGCTCATCGACGATATAGCTGTCGTCCGCTTCCTTCGGTGCCCTTCCGGCTTCTCTGGGGCTTCCTCGCCCGTGAGGGCATGCGGGAGGGCGAGGCGCTGGCTCTCTCGTGGGCGGATCTCGACCCCGAGCGCGGCGCCGTCCGGCTCGACAAGAACAAGACCGACGATCCGCGCGCGTGCGCTCTCGATCCGCACGTGGCCATGGCGCTCGCGATCTACCGGAAGACGCGGCGGAAGGACGAGGAGGCGACGGAGACCGTCTTCGTGGACGAGCGCGGCCAGAAGCTCTCGAAGTTCGGTCTCGCTCAGATCGTTCGCGACCACCTCGATCAGTGACCGGACGGGGCACCCGTCCAGTCAGATGATCGCCCGCTGCAAGCGGACGGCGCGCACGTTCGAGGAGCTTCGAGGTGGTGAACTCGCGCCCCTGGACGAGGCGCTTTCCCGAGTTCTCATTGCCACACTGTTGCCACTCAGAATCACAATCCAGGACGAATAAAGAGCGTCCCCAGCGGGATTCGAAGCCGCGACCGGCCCCCGCCCCCGTCGCAAGCCGGCGAAACCTGCCGAATCCTCGGACGCGGGGCGACGTGAGAAGACGACGAAGGACGGCGAGGCCAAATCGGTAAGGCCCATTGCTGGGATGCCCGTCGGGGACGGGGACGCCGTTGAGCAGGCGCTCAGCGCGGCCCTTTCGCGGGCGACGGAAGCAGGCGACTTGGAGGCCATCAAGGTGCTCGTCGATGAGCTCCGTGCGAGACGTGAAGCGCGAGCGAAAGTCGTGGTGCTGGACGCTCTACGGACGCGGCGGCAGAAATAACAAATGGATCTTCCGGATGAGCCCGAAGAGCTGGCCCTTTGGCGCGGAATCGCGAGCTACCGCGACGACCTGGTCGCCAGAGTTCAGAACGGCATGAACGCCTCTACCGTTTCAGAAGGATTCGCCAGCCAGATGAGCGAAGCCGGAAGAAATAGGGCGAGCCTACAGGCGTCGATGATCGAGGTGCTCGCCGCCGACGCTCAAGAGGCTAGGACGCAGCTCGATGAGCTGGACGCGGCCATCAGGGCTCGACCCGAGAAAGCGCGAATGCCCCGAAAGCTCTTCGAGAGTCTGAAGGAGCCCGAATGGCGCGATGCAATCGATAAGATCGAGCGCCTTCTGCGCGCTGATGAAAGAGAAGAGATCGTCAACGCCGGTCTGGACGCCGTGCAAGCCCTCCACGTGCTCACCGAGCGCGCCCCGGAGAGCATCCTAGCGGCGCTCAATGATTTGATCTCGAGGGCACGGGCGAGCCGCGGACATCGCTCGGGTCGCGTCGGCGAGATAGCTCGCACGATCGTCGCGGACATGGTCGGCCTCAGCCGCGATTCACGGCGCCTCCGTTAGAAGTGCGACCAATCCGGGCCGCTTTGGCTCCCTGACGGGCGCTCGGCGATCGTCATGATTGCGCAATGACGACGCCGCAAATGCCCGGACCTCAGGAGCGTCGCCAGATCGCTGCGCGCGCCATGATGCCCGAGAGGCAGGTGCTGAAGGTGTATCAGCACCCGGACCGCTGCCGCCCGTCGGTCATCGCCCGCGTCGAGCATGCTGCCGCCGAACTCGGACTGCCGGTCCCTCACCTCGGTGAGGCCGCGTGAGCGACCACTTGCCATCAGAGGTCGTTGCTGCGCTCGAACTGCTGATGCGGCATTTCGCCGTTCCCGCCGCCGACGCAGACCCTTGGATCGATGCAGCGAAGGCTCCCTTGCCCCAGCGGGCGATCCGCGACGCAGTCCGTCGAGGCGAACTCGTCGGACACCGAGTCGCGCACCGGCTGCTCGTGCGGCGTTCGGAGCTCGATCGGTACATCGAGGCGCACCGCGTCGTGCCCGAGGCACGGGCCATCGCGACCGGGAACGTCCGCACGCTCCTAGGCTCGGGAAGGCGGATCGCGTGATGGCGGCACCGCGAGAGCCGGCGACGAACGTCGTGCGCCCGCAACGGCTCAACGGCCGCGCGCCACCGCCGCCGCACGACCTCGACGCCGAGGCCAGTGTGCTGTCGGCGCTCATGCTCGACCCGAAGCGCCTCGGCGAAGTCACTCCGATCCTGAGTGCCTCGGATTTCTACGCGGATGCGAACAAGCGGATCTTCGCCGCGATCGTCGACGTTTCTCAGAGCGGTGCCAGCGTCGACGTCGTGTCGATCGCTGCACGGCTCCGCTCTCAAGAGCAGCTCGCCGCGCTCGGGGGCACGCCGTACCTGTCGCAGATCGTCGATGCGACGCCGGCGGTCGCCCACGTCCGCGAACACGCGAGGCTCGTGCGTGACAAAGCGCGCCTTCGAGCGCTTATCGCAACCGGCCAAACATTCATCGCGGAAGCCTACACGTCCACCTCCGTTGACGCGCTGCTCGGTGTCGCTGGCGAACAAATCCGGGCGCTCGCTGCCGCTTCATTGGACTTGCAGCTTCTCGACGGGCTCGCCCTTTCGGCTCCGCTCCCGCCGATCGAACACCTCGTGCGCGAAATCGGTCTCGTGGGAGGCGGCGGAGCTCCGCACGTCGTGGCGGGCTACGCGTTCAGCGCGAAGACGGTGACCGCGCAATCGCTCGCGGTGTCGCTGGCCGCGGGGCTTCCGACGTGGGGCGCATACGTAACGACGCCGCGACGAGTGGCCCACGTCGACCTCGAGCAAGGGAAGCGCCTGACGGTGCGTCGGTATCAGCGACTCGCCCGAGCAAGGGACGTCGACCTCGAGTCTCTCGGCGATGCGCTCGCCGTGCTGATCATGCCCGGTTGGACCCTCGCCCCCGCGTGCGCCGACCGTTGGCGCGGTCTGATGCGCGGCCGCGATCTGCTCATCGTCGACAGCCTGCGCGCTGCGATGCCTGGCGTCGACGAGAACGCTTCGGAGGTCCGCGCCGGTCTGGACATGCTCGGCTCGCTCAGCGAGGAAACCGGCTGTCGCGCGCTGGTACTTCACCACGCCCGCAAGCCCACGGCCGATGGATCCAGTGGTCGCTTCTCCGTGCGGGGCAGCTCGTCGATCGTCGACGCCGCAGATTCAGTCTACGTGTTCTCGGCCGAGAAGGGTGAACCGGTCCGGGTCGAGCACGTCAAGGCGCGGTCGCACGGTGAGCCCGTCGAAGACTTTGCGCTCGTCGTTTCCGACATCGAGGAAGCCGGCGATCCCCGTGCCGGGCTTCGCGTCCAACTCCACGGCGCGGAGCTCGTACAGCAACGCCGCGAAGAGCGCGGAGCGGTCGCTCGTGAAGAACGTACCGCCCGCGACGCCGAGGCGGTTCGGAAGGTTCTCCGAACCCGCCCAGGGCTCGGCTCTCGAGAGCTTCGCGCGGCCACAGGGCTGTCAGGGGACCGTGTCACCGCGGCGCTTACCCGCTTGGGGGAAGACGTCGAGCTCCGCGATGAGACCAACGGCAGGGTCCGCACGACTCGTCACTACCTTCGGGGGGACCGGTGACGACCGGTGGACGGGTGGACTGGACGGGTGGATCCACCGGTCGTCCACGGGTGGACAGGACTCTTAGGAGTCCACCCGTGGTCCACCCGTGGAGCCCCGCCACCGACGGCGCCTCGCGCCCGGAACCGACGACGGCTCGAGACGCGACGGTAACGCGCGCCGCTACCTCGGCCATCCTGAGCAACTCTGATTCGGCCTCGTCAACGGCTGGCGAAAGGGCCTCGGACGGCACGGCTCACGCGCTTCGCGCTGGAATCACGCCTCGTTCATCGGTCTGTCGAACGCTTCCCCAACCCGCCGGGGGCTCGCGATGACGCTCCGCACGGGCCACGGTCGTGTCGCCGAACTGCTCCGCGACGGCCTACCACTTGGCGCGCACCGCCAGAACCACGCCGGCGACGAGTATGATCGCGAACGTCCCCACAATGATGGCGAGTCGGATCGTGGGCGGCGTCGTGAGAGCGCTCAGGGCGAGGTTGATCGCTCCGAAGAGCATCGCCGGGATAGCGCCCACCCACGCTCGACCTGCTCGGGTCACGCGACAAGCGTAGCACCGACGGAGGCCGTCTGATGGCAGTCCGATCCGCTCATGGCCGCGCTCGCGAGCTTGGGCGCCTGACGGTTTCAGAGTGCACGCCCGCCGACGAGCTGCCGTCGGCTACGCCCGCGGATGCGGTCCGCACCGACCGTGACACCTCCGGGCGGTTCGCGCCCGGCAACCGCGTCGGCACGGCCCGGCGACTTCGCGCGGGTTCGCGCGGAGCGCTCGCCGACCTCGAGCGCAAGGGCGACGCCGCTGCACGCGCCGCGCTCGCGTTCGGGCGACGCTACGCCGCGCACCGTCGCGCCGAGCTCGCCCGCTGCCACGGTGGTGAGCTCTCCGCCGGTGTGGGCGCGATGGTCGAGTCAGCCGGCGAGCTGCTCGCCAGCGCGCGCTACTGGTCGGCCCGCGGCATCGCGGAGGCGTCGCCCGACCACGCGCGCCTTGCTGCGACGCTCGTCGCGGGCGCGCGCCAGGCCGAGCGCGACGCTTGGGAGCTGGCGAGCCGAGAGGCCGTTGCGCGTCCCGCGACCGACCCGCTCGCCGCCGTTCGAGCGCGCATCTCCGCGACCGCCGCCGCCGCCCGCGGCGAGAAGGACCGCCCGTGACCGACCGCCGTGCACTCCTCGCCGCGCTGTTCGAACTCGACGCCTCACTCGAGCGCCACGGCGTGCCCCCGCTTTCTGCGAAGTGGCGGGCCGAGCTCACGCGGTGGGCCGAGCGCGGCTCGCGACGTCTCGTCATCCGAGCGGGCCGGCGCTCGGGCAAATCGCTAACGCTGTGCAAGCTCGCCATCGCGATGGCGCTGTTCGGTGGCGTGAGCGTTCCGACAGGCGACACCGCGTGGGCCGTGTTCGTCAGCACCACGGTCGCGGAGGCGCTGGCCCGACTCACGACGATTCGGACGTTCCTCGACCTGCTCGGCGTCGTGTACGAGCCGTCTGGCAACCAGGTGCGACTCGCTGGCGCGCCGCTCGGCTTCGTCGTCGTCGCGTGCTCGTTCCGGTCAGCCGTCGGCATGACGGCGTTCATGGTCGCGGGCGACGAGATGTCTCGATGGGAGGTCGACTCCGTCAATCCCGCCGACGAGGTGTGGACGTCGCTCGCACCGATGACCGCGACGATTGAGCAGGCGGTCGAGGTCGCGTCGAGCAGCCCTCTCGGCACGCTCGACCTGCACGCCGAATTTTGCGAGGACGGCGACACCGACGCACAGACCTTCGTCGAGGGGCCGACGTGGCTATTCAACCCGACCGTCTCGGAGGAGCGTTGCCGTCAGCTTGCGCGGACGCCTCGCGAGTTCGAGCGCGAGTACCGAGCCGTCCCGCAGGGCAACATCACGGCGTGCTTCGAACAGGACGATGCGCTGCGTGCGTTCGGCGCGATGCCCGACGGCTACCAGGTGGCGGGCTGGGTCTGCCTGGTCGACCCAAGCGGCGGCGGCGACGACCCGTGGGCGTTCGGGTTCGCGTCGTGGCTGGTCGGTCCGCGCGTTCCGGAGTTCCTCACCGAGCGGCGCTACATCGGCGGCGGCGTCGAGTACGAGGATTATGTTCGCGGCGACGACGGCAAGCCGATCCCGAACCCGCTGTACGAGCAGGCGCGCAAGCCGCCGATTCTTCGCGTTGCTCGCTATGGGCAGATCGCCGACGCGCGCGCCGAGGGCCTGACGCTCGAGGTGATCGTCCGCGGGCTGGTTCGTGCGCATTGCCGCCCGAACGGCGTGCGACTCATGGTTGGCGATCAGTACGAGGCGTTCGCGATGGCGAGCGAGGTCCCGAAGCACGGCGTTGCGTATCGGTCGTTCGCTTGGACGCAGCCGACGAAGCTCGATGCCGTTGCGCGCGTAGCGTCGTGGATGCGGGACGGCGTGCTTTCAATAGAGACGGGCAACCCTCACGAGGGCGAATTCAAGAAGCAGCTTCTCTCGTTCGACGAACGGATCTCGAAGTCTGGCGCGATCAAATACTCGGGGCGCGGCAGCGTTCACGACGACCTCGTGAGCGTGCTTCTCCTCGCGGCACGCGCAGACGCGGAGGGCTTGCTTCCGATGTCGCCCTACTTCGGTCAGCCGCGCGTCTCCCGCGCCGACGTGTTGCGCCAGCTCAATCAGCGCTTCGGCGATCGAAGCCTCGGGCCTGGACCGAACGGCGCGCGCGGTCGCTGGATGATCGACGCGAGCGGTAACGACAGAGGAGTCACGTTTTCTCGATAGCGGCCACGAGAGTGGCCAGAAGGAACACCATGGCAGACCGTCCGTTTCCCACCCTTCACCAGGCGAGCGGCGCTGCGGCGCCGTCAGAAAATCCGAACGGCTACCGCACGTTCTCGCTGCCGGCCGAGCAAGCCGCGTTCGACGATTGGGCGCGCGAGCACGGTCTATTTCGACAGGGGACGCGCCGTTGGCGAAACATCGATGGGCGAAATTCCTGCAAGCTCCAATTTCAGCTCGACCGCCCCATGCACTTGGGCGCGAGCCTTCACCGCATCGTTCGAGACCCCACGGCGCAGGGCGGCGAGCGCTCGATCGATTTGTGGCCCGTGTCTCAGCGCGCCGTTCGAATCGTTGTCGCGGCGGGTAGTGAGGCCGTGCTTCCCGAGCTTTGGTCGGGCGCGATTTTGACCGTCGACGACGCTGGCGTCATTCGCGGCGGCGCGGCGGCCGCGAGCATGCGACCGATCGGTGGGGCGCCTCTTGAGCTCGACGACGGCCTGCGGCACCTCACGCCCGAGCCGGGTCCGGAGGCAGCGTGACCAGCGCGCTGGACGCAGCGGTCGAGGCGCTCACCGCTGCCGGGGAGGCGCTTGCGACCGCGACCGCCGACGCTGTCGAGGCGCGGCGCGTTTTCGAGGAGCGGCCGAGCACGAAGGCGCATAACGCGATGGCGATTGCGGAGCAGCTCGCACGAAATTCAGTGGCACCGGTCGAGGCCGCGAAGGTTGCGGTCGAGCAGGCTCGCCGCGCTGGGCTCGAGGAGCGGCTGGCCGACGCTGTAAGCAGGGCGAGCCATTCCCGGTTGTACGAGCACACCGCACCGGCGCGTGCGCGTCTCGTCGCGCTCTTCTCGGACGTATCGGCGGTCGTCGGAGAGATCGTCGGCGCGGTTCGGGAACAACACCGCGGTGTCACGGACGCGGAACGGATTTCGAAGGAGCTCGGGGTTTTCTCGCCCGCGCCGCGCAAGGTCGCGCCGACGTTCCTTCGTCAGATGGTCGGCATTTTGATCGCCGACGCTGTCTACCGCGCCGGAGCGAAGTTCCCGCTCGGAGGAGAGCCGCACTCGTGGCTCGCACCTCGAGCGGAGCCGCCGTCCCCGCATCCGTCGCGCGACGAGTGGCGCGGCGCGAAGAGGCTCGTATTGCCGGACGCGTATCTGCCGCCGCCCGTCGTGGATCACCATTTGGATCTCGCCGACGTCGCGTTCTTCAACACCATGCCGACGAGCGGTCGGCCTTCGCGGGGTGAGGTCGAGTCATGAGCGACGATAGAAAAACCGAACTTCCCGAGATGCCGCGAATCCACGGTTTCGTCGCACCGGGCGCCAGCACTCCGACGCTTCTCGGCGTGCCAGGCCAATACATGAGCCGGGCGACTGCACTCGCGACGCTCAAACAGACGTTCGCCAAGGGCGTGCCTCGCGAGCTCGCGCACGTGTCGCACGTCGAGCTCGTCGCACTCGACGACGACGATCGTCCCGTCTCGCTGGGGCCCGTCCGCATTCAGACGCCGCTCTCTGAGCTCGTGCTCGGTGCGCACGGCGGCACCAGGACCGTCACGGTGCCGAGGAGCCGACTGTGACTCACGAGGAGCTCTTCGACGCAGCGATCCCCGCGCTCCGGCGGGAGGCACATCGGCTGGAGTCCAGCGGCCTGAGATGGGGCAACCTCATCGCGGTCGTCAGTGGTGCCGACCTGCCCGAACCGCTCGTTTTGATGCAGCCGAGCGACGCCGCAATCGCGATGCTCGCGCGGCACAGCGACGAGCGCCACGCCGCGCTGTTCGACGAGCTCGCTCGGCTCTCCGACGAACACCCCGAGCTCGCTCGTTGCGTGATCAACGGCGCCGACGGATGGCACGTCGGCACGCTCGAGTGGAGCGTGCTCCAGTGACCGGCAACCTCGCCCACTGCGCGCGGTGCGGCGTGCCCCTTACGTTCGGCGACACGGTCGTGCTCCTTCGAGGCGGCAAGATGCGGCACGCCGACTGCCAACCAGGGAAACGCGAGAAGCGCATGACGACGATCGTCGCACGGGAAATTCGCGAACGGCGACAGCGTCAAGCGGCACGGGGGGTGAAGTCGTGAGTTTCACGGACGACGCCCGCGAACACGAGCGGCCGACCCTCATGCTCTACCGGTGCCGCCGGTGCTCCGAGCTCGTGACCGAGCGTCACGCCGACGCGACGGTTGCGCTCCGACGTGCCGTCGAGACCGGCGCGATGGTCACCCTTCACGAGTGCGACGACGGAGCGGGTGGCGTCTGCGAGCTCGTCGGGACCGGTCCGGGACGGCCGCGAGAAACCAGCCCCCGCGAGGAGGTGCCCCGATGCGCTCCGTAGACCTCAAGAAATCGACGCTCGCCGACCCCGATGTCTCCCGGGACGGGGTCAGGGTCGATCCGATCGAGCGGGCGCGGCGAAACCCGAAGTCGCGCAAGCTCGCGATCGCCGCCAAATGCTTCGACTGCCAGGGCCGGCACGACGACCCTGGCGTGGTCGGGCGCATCCGCGAGTGCCGCTCGCCGAGCTGCCCGCTGTACCCGGTTCGCCCGTATCAAGGGTCGCGCGCTCGGTTGACCGCGGGGAGTCAGCACTCCGTCAGCGTTGACGTCATCGATTCCGACGGGGGGGCGGTTTGACCGTTCCTGATCGCCGTTCCGCTTCGGCCTCCGGAGGGCCATGCGTGTCGCCGCGTGACCGCATCCTCGCCTCGCTCGCCGCGCTCGGTGACGACGAGGCCGAGGTGTTGGCGCTCGTCGCCGAGCGACTCGTTGCGGGGCGCGCCGTCTACGGCCCGCTGCAGCTCGCGACGGACCGCCGCGACTTTCGACACGAGGCCTTGCTGGAGCTCGCCGACGGATGCGCGTATCTCGCGATGGGCATCGTCCGCGCCGGCAATGGCAAACCCTTGGCAACCGATGCGGTGCCATTGGCTCCGGAGGGCCGTCTCGTCCGGGCCGACCGGTGCGACCCGTGAGGTCGCTACCGTCCAGCGGGTCCGGTCGGTCCTTTTCCCCCTCCGGGCTTCGTTGGAATCCCCGGCGATGCCGGACCGGTGGGTCCCGTGTCGCCAAGGTATTTCTGGTCTGGCGAACCACTTGGCCCCCTAGTCGACTGGAACGGATTGGTGAGCGGGGCCGTCTCCCAGAGCGTGCCTGGATGACCGCGATCGCCCTGCCGTCCAAGCTCTGCAAGCGGCGCGTCGAAAGCGTTCACAAGGGCCTTCAGGTCCCACTTTCGGTCCTCCCCAACGTAGTCGACGCGCCTATGCGTGAGGTGCGACAGACGCTTGTTCAATCGCTCGCGAGTGTCACCCAGATCGATCGTCCACGGGGGGCACGTCCAACCTTTCGAGCAGAAGTCCAACGCTACGAGGTCGTCCGGCTTCGTCGGAGTCGATACGAAGAAGTCGAGCAAGTTACGCAGATGAACGCAGAAGGACTCCACCAAAGCGTTGTTGAAAGAGACGCGATCGGGCTGAGGATCCGAGTCGATGCTTCGGGCAGCTTCGTAGAGCATCCAAACCTCGTAGTGGAGCTCATTGGACGCCTTCTTGAGTTTCTCGACCGTGAACGTGGGACGCGAAGTTGCCACCTCTCTTCTCACTCTCCGGCCACCAATGCGGCGACCTCAACCGGCCATTCTTGCTGCGGCGTCTTCATCGAGCGGGGAAAACCACGAGCGGGCGCTCGAGGGCCTGGGGCGACCGTCGTGAGGTTACCTACTCGTCGGGCGCATCGGGAACGGGCGTCGGATAGTGTGGTGGCTCCGGCAGGTGCATCAAGCTTCCGTGGTCGAGAGCTGCCTTCGCAACGCGCGCGACTACGTCGGGCTCGTGCGAGTAAGGAGCGACCGAGAAGTGGATATTCCCTCCTTCCTCGATCTGGCTGAGGAAGAACCTCCCTGGTGGCAGGCGCGCACCGTCTGGAACCATCGTCGTTCTCATGACCGCGTAGTGCGGGTAACGCGCCTTCGACAGGTCCGTTTCGTAGCTCTCGAAGGTCACGATAAATTCTTCATTGTCCACCGTAACGAGCGGCATGACTTTTCTCTCCCCGGGCCGTCGGAAGACGACCTCGGCGGATCCTACCACCGAATCAATGGACGATTTCAGGCACTTGCGTGACCCCACGTGGAAGGCGTTGCGCGTAATGACGTTTTCATCAATTGTTTGGTTCAATCGATGGCGGACCGAACGCGAAATCTGAACGCACGAGTCACGGACGAGGAGCTCCGGATGCTGAATGCCGTTGCTGAGCGCGAAGGCACCACGGCGTCCGCATGGCTCCGACGGAAGATCCGAGAGTCGTATCGAAGGTTCTTCGAGAACGAGCCGCCGCCGAAACCGAAACCGAAGAAATGAGGCCGGCGCGTGCGCTAACACGCCCGACCTCGTGGCCATCGAAAGGTGAATTCCGATGACGAGACCGAAGTTACCACGACCCCAGATTGACGAAGCCGCCCAAGCGAACCGCATCTTGACGGCGCTCGCCGGGTTCCTGACCGCAGCGCCCGGCCGTCGCGTCACGCTCACGTTCAGCAAAGAGGGCTGGCGCGTCGAGCTCGACGAAACGAAGCGGACGAGCGGCCACACGCTGCAGGACGCGATGGCGCAGGCGGCGAGCGTCGTCGTGTTCGAAGGTGCACCGTGAGCGCCGTCGAGAAACGGAACGAGGGCTGGCGCCGTTGGCGTGGCCGCGTGATTGCCGCAGCGGTCGTCGGCGCGATTACGTGGCTCTGGCTTTTCTTCGGCGGCGGCCATCCGCCGGATCTTCATCGAGCTGCCGAGATGGGAAACGCGTTCGGCCCTATCGCGACCTTTGCGACGGCTGCCGCGCTTTTCGTCGGGTTCGATTCGTTGCGGCTTCAGCGTGAGGCGCTCAGTGGGCAGCAGGAAGAGATCACGCAGACACTTCGCGAGCTGGCGCGGACGGCGGACGCGCAAGAGAAGCTCGCGAAAGCGCAACGTGACTCGACGGTTGCGCAGGCGAGCGCGAACAAGATCGCATCGGAGGCCCTCGAGGCCCAGCGCGAACTTGCGAAGGTACAAACGGAGGCGAATCACCGGACCTTGGCGCTAGAGCACTCACAACGTATCGCAACCATCGCGGCTCTCGAGGCCGCACGCGTACAAGCGCAAATCGATCTACAGGACACCGCCAGACACGGACCGCGAGAAGTGGAGCGCGCCCGGACCAGCATCGTCCAGTTGGACGGCGTGCTCGCGTCAAGGATTGCGATTGAGGAGACGACTGAGGCGGCCGTGCGAAAGAAGCTAGTCGAGCACGACGACGCCTACATACAGCGCTCCTGGATACACGAAAGAATCTCGGAAGAAGGAGGCGATTGATGGCACGACCCCGCAAAGGTTCCCTCTACTGGACGAAATCGGGCTGGCGCGCGCGTCTGACCATCGACGTGGACGGCGTAGCCGTTCAGGAGTCGTTCGACCCGGAAACGCTCGACCGCGCGGCAGCCGCGTCCGTTGCGGTCGCGGAGTACCTAACGGAGTGGCTCACGCGAACCAGTGACGGAAAGGAAGGGCGCGATGTCGAAGGGCCCCGATGATCCGTTCGTGCAAAAGCACACCGGCCGCCCGATCGCGATCGTTGTTGCCATCGGCTTGCTGCTGGTCGCGACCGCGTTCACCCTTTACGCTTCTCGTTGTTGGGGGAATCCGTCGGGCGAGTGTGAAGCGTTGCGGAGTTCGCCGCCGTGGTCGCTGCTCACCGCGCTCGCTGCCGCTCCCGCCGCGATTCTGACGTGGTATTGGCGAACCGACCTCAAAAAGCGGGACGTACGATTGGCTCGGTCGCAGGAGCTCAACGCGCGTTTCGCTTCCGCGGTGACACTGCTCGAGAGCGGCTCGGCGGGCGCCATCTATGCGCTTGAGGGAATTGCGCGAGACTCGAGAACGCATCACTGGGCGGTCGCGGAGACGCTCGCGGCTGCTGTGAGGGGCTGGTCCGGCTGGGAGGGGGAAGAGTGGCCGAATCGTCCTTCCTTCGTTCGAGTGCAGGCGGCCATCCGAGTACTCGGGCGTCGACGCGTTGATCAGGATCCAGCCGGCCGTCGGATCGACCTTTCAGCGACCAAGCTGATCGGCATCGATTTCTCAGGTCTGGCCTTCGACCACGCCAACTTCAACGACGCGGATCTTCGACGCGCGAAACTGGCGACGGCATCCTTGTGGGGAGCCACGTTTTCGATGGCAAGCGCCAAAGACGCCGTCATCAACCCCGCTGGACTGTCCGACTTCGCATGCAGAAAACTAGTCCGTGCGGGCGCGATCTCGAAGGAGATCGACAGCGACTTCGTCGAAGACCGTGAGGAGCAAACCGAAGATGCCCCGTGAAACCCGCATTCGCCTCGGCGCCTTCGGGCGCAAACGGTTCCAGATCGCCTACGACACATCCGTCCCGTCCTTCGGGACTGCGACCTTCGAAGGAGCCGCCTAGTGAACACGTTCAGGGAGGCAATCACGACGATGATCGAAGGCGAGGCACGCGAAACCGTCGGTCATCTCAGTAGCGCGCAGGATGCGCGCGCGGTCGCTGCCGTCGCCCTGAGCGCGTACCGCCGTGCCGAGTCGGTGCATTTGCCGATGGTCGAAACGCTAGCTTGCAAGCGGGGGTGCGCGTGGTGCTGCAGAGGAATCAAAGTCGACGTCACGGTGCCCGAAGCGGTTCTCATTGCCGAGTTCCTCCGCTGGAGTCTATCTGCGGAACATTTTCAAGCGATTGCCGATGAGATCAGAGAAGCCGCGCGAGTCGCTCAGACGATGACGATCGACCAGCGGTGGCAAGCCCAAACACCCTGTCCACTGCTTGACGAAGAATCGGGGACATGCCTCGTATACCAGGTGCGTCCGATGAGATGTCGGGGCCACAATTCGACGAACGCCGATGCTTGCGCCCTGGCGGCCAGGAATCCGACCAAAAGTCTGGGCGTGCCCGTAGATCAGAATTTCAAGGGTTTTTACGACGCGATGACCGCCGGCCAAGTGGAAGGAATGCGACGCGCCAACGCCGACGATCGGACATTTGAACTCTCAAATGCGCTCAGCGTGGCAATGACTGCGGAGAACGCCGCGGTTCGATGGCAGCGGGGAGAGCGAGTCTTTGATGTGGCCCACTACACTATCGAGGACGAGGAGGAGTCGCACCGGCGAGCCGTGGATGCGATAAGCCGGCGCAAACAGAATGAGCGAAAGCGCGCGAAGCAAGGAAGGAGTTAGCACGTGCCCCGTAAACGAACCGGAGGCGTCGAGTTTGTCGACGGCCGTCTCTACGCTCGCGTGACCGTGACGCTCGACGACGGACGCAAGGTACGACGACGCGTACGGCTTGACCCAACGACGCCGCGCCGCGAAGCACGCAAGGAAGCAAAGCGGCTTTCGAAGGACGCGGAAAGCTACGTCTTCGATCCAGAGCGCTCCGGTCCGGCGAAGCCCCTGCCCGTCCGCTCGAAGGTTACGGTCGAGGAGTTTCACGACTCGTGGGCGACGGACCGTGAACGTCGCGGTCGAGTGAGCGAACGCGGCCGGTACGAGACGCATATTCGGCCCGTGTTGGGAACGCGGGTCGTCTGCAAGATCACGAAGGACGACGCGCGGCGGCTTTCGAACGAGCTCGACGAGAAGGTGCTCGCGAAGGAGCTCCACTGGACGACGGCGGTCAAAGTGTGGGGCGTCGCGACGAAAATGTTCCGCGATGCCGTCGAGTCGAAGGTCGCGGCGCTTCGCGTGCTCGACGTCAACCCGTTCGCTGGCGTTCGCGGGCCCGAGCGCGGCGTGCGGAAGTCGAAGCAGTGGCTCTATCCGAGCGAGGCGACCAAGCTGCTCGCGTGCGGAGACATCCCGATTCGGTGGCGGAGGCTCTACGCGCTCTCGCTCTACCTCTACACGCGCCCCGAAGAGCTCGCGGCGCTCGACTGCGAGGACGTCAACCTCGAGCACGGCTACGTGTTCATCCACAAGGCCGTTGACCTTCGCACGGGTGACGTCAAGCCGACGAAAACGAAGCGCACGCGAAAGGTGCCGATCAAGCCGGCGCTCGTACCGCTCCTCGAGCAGATGGTCGAAGCCGCCGGAAAGAAGGGCCCGATCGTCCGTTCGTCAGCAACGAACCGCGAGATCGAGCACGGTCTCCCGCCGGTCGAAGCCCTCGCCGCGACCCTTCGCCGACACCTCGAGCGGGCCGGGGTCACGCGGACCGATCTGCACTCGCAGACCGAGACGACCAAACGGATGACGTTCTACGACCTGCGCGCGACGGGCATCACGTGGGAGGCACTCGCCAAGACCGAAATGCTGACCATCATGCAGCGCGCAGGACACGACGAACCGAAGACGACGCTCGGCTACATTCGCGAGGCGGAATCCGTAGGGGAGGCCGTCGGCGAGCCCTTCCCCGCTCTGCCTCACGAGGTCATCGAAACGGCCGTTTCGGCCTCGGATAACGGCCTTAGTGACGATGCGTCCAGCGAAGTTGTCGAAAGCGCAGACGTTTTGGCAGCGTCCCCAACGGGATTCGAACCCGTGTTGCAGCCTTGAAAGGGCCGAGTCCTGGGCCTCTAGACGATGGGGACCTCGAAGGGCGGCGAAACATAGTCCCGAGAGGGCGGTCGTGAAAGAGGAAGTCGCGCTGGGGGAGCGAAAAAGAGCGACGAAAAGGCGAGGCAAAAACGGGGGCAAACTGGCGAGAAAACGGGGCGAAAGGGGGTTCTCGGGGCGGCGGGGGGTGAGTTATGGTCCGCGCTTTGTCGAGCGGCGGTCGGGTTTCGGGGGCGCAGGGAGCGCTCGATTCGAGGCGGATGCGCGCGGTGACGGCGCTGTTCTTCGCGTCGGGTGCGGCGGGGCTCGTCGATCAGGTTTGCTTCTCGAAGTACCTCTCGTACGTGGTGGGCGCGACGGCGTACGCGGTGAGCGCCGTGCTCGGCGCGTTCATGGCGGGGCTCGCGCTCGGCGCGATGCTCGGCGGGAGGCTGTCGCGGATCGTGCGGCGACCGCTCGCGGCGTACGGCATCGCGGAGCTGTGCGCGGGCGCGACGGTGGCGGTCACGCCGTGGGCGTTCGGCGCGTTGACGCCGGTCTACGTGGAGATGGCGCGACACGCGCAAGGGTCGCTCGCGACGTTGAGCGTCGTTCGCTGGGCGATGACGTTGCTCCTGGTGGCGACGCCGACCGTCGCGATGGGGGCGACCTTGCCGCTCCTCGCACCGGCACTCGGCGCGGGAACGGCGACCGCGAAGCGACGACTCGGCGCGCTGTACGCCGCGAACACGTTCGGCGGCGCGGTCGGCGCGCTGCTCGGCGCGTACGTCCTGCTCCCGCTCGGCGGCCTGTCGCGCACGCTCCACTGGGCGGCTCTGGCCAGCGCGATTGCCGGATGCACTGCGCTCGGCCTCGTCGCGCAGAATGGCGATACTACATTCGGAGACGAGCTCGACGACGGAGACGAGGCATCGTCGCGCCACGACGTGACAGCGCGCCGAGCCGCTGCGCCCTCCCCCGACGCGCTTGGGACGGCGCCACTCGGCGCCGCGTCCGATCCCCACTCCGCCACCGTTCTCCCCTCCACTTCTGACACTCCACCCGCGGCCCCTCTCCCCCTGCCGTCTGCCCATTCTCCAGGGCTGCCCGACGCAACCTGGCTCGGCGTGTTGTCGTTCGCGTCGGGGTTCATCGTGTTCACCCTGGAGGTGGTCACGACGCACCTCTTGGCGGTGATCATCGGGAGCAGCGTCTACGCCTTTGGGCTGATTCTCGCCGGATTTCTGACGTGGCTCTTCGTCGGTGCGACGATCGCGCCGCGGTTTGCCGAGCGGTTCGGAGCGCGGGCGCTCGCGACGAGCCTCGGGCTTCAAGCGCTGGCGCTCACCCTGACGTTGCCGCTCTGGGATCGCTTGCCGCTCGCGTTCGGGGGGCTCGGCGAATACGTGACGACGTTCGAAGGACGCGAAGCGATGCGCGCGCTGGTCGCCTTCGGGATCCTCGCGGTGCCGACGACGCTCATGGGACTCACCTTCCCGCTCATCCTGAATCGCGCTGCGGAGCGCCCGGATCTCGGGGGCTGGGTCGGACGCTTCACGGCGTTGAACACGATCGGCGCCGTCGCGGGCGCGATGGCAGCGGGCTACGCGGTCTTACCGAAGCTCGGCTCCGAGCGTTCGATCCTGGCCGTCGCGATCGCGCTCGCGGCACTGGCGGCCGTGACGGCGCTCCGCACCGATCGACAGCACTCACGACTGCCGCTCGGTCTCGCGGCGGCGGCCGTCGCGGTGGGGTTCATCGCGCCGCGCTGGGACATCGAGCGGCTCACGTCGGGTACGAACGTGTACTTCGATACCAGCGCGACGAAGGCGGAGCTGCTCCACGTCCGCGAGGACGTGCACGGCGGAATCACGACGGTCACCGTCCGAGACGGCGTGCACACCCTGTACACGAACGGGAAATTCCAGGGCAACGACGGCTGGGAGCTGAACGCGCAGCGGTACTTCGCGCACTACCCCTGTCTGTTCGTGAAGGACTTCGACAAGGCGCTCATCATCGGGTTCGGCACCGGGACGACGCTCGGAAGTCTCGCGACGTATCCGTGGAAAGAGCTCGACGTGGTCGAGATCTCGCCGGCGATCCTCGAAGCGTCGGGCACTTATTTTTCGACGCCGAACCGGCACGTCCTCGACGACCCGCGGGTGCACGTGACGCTCGACGACGCGCGGAACTACTTGCTCGTCCACGACGGCCGCTACCAGCTCATCAGTATGGAGCTATCGAGCGTGTGGTTCGCCGGCGCCTCGAGCCTCTACAGCCGCGAGTACTACCGCATGGTCCGCGCGCACCTCGACGACGACGGCGTGTTCCAGCAGTGGGTGCAGCTCCACCACGTTTACCGCCCTGTTTTCGCTGAGTTGGTGAACACCCTTAAAAGTGAATTCGAGCACGTGGCGCTCTTCTACGGCGGCGGCCAGGGCATCCTCGTGGCGTCGAAACGACCACTCCGATGGTCGCGGAGCCGCGCGAGCAAGTACACGATGGACCCGGTCGTCGGAGAGACGCTTCCGAACGGGCGCCCGCTCGAGGTGCTCACCAACGACATCCTCGCGATGGACGAAGGCCTCGACCATTTCCTCGACGAGTCGGCGCGCGAGGCGGGCACACGTCGCACCGAGCTCGTTTCGACCGACGACAACTTGTTCCTCGAATACGAGACGCCGCGCGGCAACGTGCTCCCGTGGGCGGCGCGCGAAGCCTTGGTGGCGACGCTCCGGCAATATCGCGACTCGGCGGCCATCGCCGGCCTCGACATCGACGCCGCCAACGCCGGCGCGAACTAGTAGGACGAGTCCATCGAGGCGATGGGCGGTCTCACGCGACTTCCGCGACCTGCGTTTCGTCGAGGGCCGGAGCGGCGATCGCTTTGACGATTTTTGGGGGGGGGCTCTCGGCGGCGTGGAGGCGCGCGGAGTCGGCGATGGCGGTGCAGAGCGCCGGGAATCCGAAGCCCGCGGCCTTGGCGATGCAGGCGAACACGCCGTCGGGGTGGAGGTCCGGCAAGGTGTGAACGGCGAGGACGTATTCGTTTTGTCCCTCGGTGACGAGCACGTCGACCAGCACCGCGGACGAGGCGTCGAGGGCTTCGGCCGCGCGCTCCCCGAGGTTCATGAGCCCGCGATAGCGCGTCGGCGAGAGCCGACCGGGCACCGCTTCGATCGCGCCGAGCACGCGGCCTTGAAAGAGCCCCACGTGGACCGCGTCAGCCGCGATGAATCGCTCGACGATCGCCGAAGCGTCGCATTCGTGAGCGCGCGCGACCGCCGTCGCAAGCTCGCCGAAGTTCTCTGCTTTTGCCGGCGACGCTGCGCCGGTTCGTCGCGGTTTGACGACGACCGGAAATCCGAACGAGCCGTGGATGTCGGCGAGCGCGTCGGCCTCGCCGCGATCGCAGACGTAGTAGGGCGGCGTCGGGAGATTGTGGAGCCGGAACAGCTCCTTCATCTTGAGCTGATCGGCCGCCAGCGCCGTCGCCATGACGCTCGAGCCCGTGTAGGGGACCCCCATTACTTCGAGAAGTCCTTGAACGGAGCCGCCCGCGTCGGCTCGGCCCTGTAAGGCGAGAAACGCGACGTCGAGCGCCGCGATCTGGAGGGTTCGGGCGGCGTCGAAGCCACGCTCGAGCACGACGGGAATCGCGTCGCGACCCGCGTCGACGAGGGCGCGCAGCACCGATTCACCCGCCTCTAGCGAGCGCTCGCGCTCGTTCAACCCGCCCATCACGACGCCGATCTTCGCGGAGCTCATCCGCTAATCGGTACCGAACATCGGTCCGGTCGGCCAAGAAACGGCCGCGCGCGCTCACTCGAGCGGGAGCTGCACTTCGACCAGGACGGCGGTGATGTTGTCCTTGCCGCCGCGGCTGTTCGCGAGGTCGATGAGACGTCGCACCGACGGCTGGCCGCCCCCGGCCATGAGCGACGGGATCTCTTCCTGGCGGAGATAACCGTGGAGCCCGTCCGAACAGAGCAAGAACGCATCTCCCTCTGCAAGTTCCACTATTTGCGTATCGACTTGAACGTAGTCTCTATTGCCGACGGCGCGCGTGATCACGTTCTTGTGCTTGCTGTGCTTGGCTTCCTCTTCGGTGATGATGCCCTGCTTCAGCTGCCAGTTGATGAGCGTGTGATCTTCCGTGAGCTGTTCGGCCAATTCACGTCGGATGCGGTAGATGCGGCTGTCGCCGACCTGCGCGGTAACGCAGAAGTTCTTGACGCTCATCATCGCGCTGATGGTCGTGCCCATCCCGCTCTTCCGAGAGTCGAGCTCGCTCATCGCGTAGACCATGTACGTCGCCGCCTGGACCGCCCCTTCGAGCAGGCGCACGGCGGCGCGGACGTGAGCTTCCGTTTCTCCCCGGTCGGTGCCGAGACGCGCTTTGCCTCGCTTCACCATGCCGTAGACGGTGTCGATCGCCTCCTGGCTGGCGACCTCACCGGCGGCATGGCCGCCCATGCCGTCGGCCACGACCCAGAGGCCGAGATCGTCGTCGCACAGGAAGGCGTCCTCGTTGGCCTGCCGTCGGCGACCGACATCGGAGCCGCCCTGAGATCGAATGACGAGCCCGTCTACACTCATGCCCGACCCTAGGCTACGTCACCGCACCGGTTTTGGCGACGGTTTCGCGAGGCCGTCGCCGCCCGTTCCTTAGTGATGTAACTTCCGAGGGCGCATGGGAACGAGCGCCTGGAGCTGGGAGGTAAAGACCAGCAGTCCCGAA
>Ga0265320_10000276_pt1 | contig 42049 bp, 33 predicted proteins | sample 4827metaG_FD_202087 | JGI IMG/M metagenome (GOLD analysis project Ga0265320, IMG submission 202087) | Rhizosphere microbial communities from Carex aquatilis grown in University of Washington, Seatle, WA, United States - 4-8-27 metaG | ecosystem: Host-associated > Plants > Roots > Rhizosphere >... | reverse complement strand
GATTTTGAGGTGGCAGCCTGCCATATGTAACTGGCGGGCAAAAAGGGAGTCAAAAGTAATCCAAGGCTCATCCCTCAGGCTGGCGGCAACGAGCGTAGGCATTGGCGGTAAAGGGTGGATTCAGCTTGGCGGTAGCAGGGGCGCACCCCTGCACCCGGTGTAACTGGCCATTGTGTAACCGAAGCACCTAGTTGCGACTATTTGGGACTTATAAGAAGTTAGAACAAGCTCAGGCCCGCCATACAAAAGCCCCCCGGCCCTTACGGGCCGGGGGGCAATTTGTATGGCGGGGCCTCCGAACCATTTACGCAATCTCGCGAAGCGTCAAAAACGGCACTTGCAGCTTGCCATTGAACACATCCAGCTCGCCGAGGATGGCCTCCACGCGCGAATTCAATTTCGCGTGGGAGAATGTCCCCTTAACGAGTGGCCCGCGCTCTCCGGGCACGCTGGGTGCCGGGAAACCCGGTGCAGGGAGTTTAACCAGTTGCTGGATTTCGAGAAGTCCACTGGTTTCGCTATGAACCTCGTAGACGAGGCGCACGTTATCGGTTGCCGGCCGCTCGCCCTTGGCCGCGAAGGGCGCTCGGAATGCCTTGGCGGTGAGAAGCACGCCACGCAGGAGGAGTCCGTTGGCGACTTCGACAGGTTTCGGTACACTATCAGGTGTTTGTTTATCCATAACATTTGATTTCTATCACTAGTGTCGACGTGGAGGACGCCGAAGCCTTCATACGCCTGGAGTTTCAGAATCGTTCCAATCTCCTGGCGTAAAAGTTGTTTCCACGGCTGCCGGGTCTGCGCCGAGCGGACTTTCTCCCCGCACTTCACGGAGACGCGGCTTGCCCAATCGTCGAGGCGCTCACCAATGGTGCGTTGAATGCGTGGCCCGGTTTTCCTGCCGGATGCCGCCGCGACCTCTTCGGCCACTACAGCCTGTAGAAAGTGTTTCGAATACCGGACGCGGCGAATTCGGTTGAGCGGCAGAACCCAATCCGGCACAGCGTCGTAGCACTTGCTTACATATTTTAAAAAATAATCTAGCGTTTTGTCACGGATACGCCGTACGTCTGTCCAGCCGAAGCCCCATTGTTGGGTGATCCATACTTTGTCGTAGGTTCCCCGCCGCAGTAAAATTGCGTGCCAGTGTGGCCATGCTTCGCCGTCAGTTTCATCACGTTGGAATTCAAGGCCGATAAAATATTCCGTAGGGCCATACTTGGCGCGGAAGGCCTCCATGAAATCCGCCGTGCGCAGCACCCCCGCGACCCAGGCTTCCAGCGGGGTATTGAACTTTGTGCGGTCGATGGTGAAGGTGATTGTGACCGCATTGCACAGGTTAGGCGTCCGGGCGCTGAATTCCTTGCACAGGATGTATGCGCCGATGGGATGCCACCACGAGCGCGGAATATACTCTTTGATTGTAAGTTTCACGCTCGGCCTCCTTTGCTGGCTATGATAAGCGCAAAGATGGCGGCGCGGACTTTTTCCGGGAGATTTGCCCAGGCCAGGACAACATCAGACAGGTCTCCCCCACCCTGGCCGGGCTTAGGTGGCAACGGGAGTGGATTGCCTTTTTCGTCACCAGCGTCAACTTTCAGCCGTAAATCGGCTTCGGTAATCCCTCCGGGCGGTTCGAATCCACCACCCCGACCATTTTGGTTTCTATGGCGTTGCTTGTTCATTTTGGTGCAACGTAGGCGGGATTTACCGCAATTGCAATTGGGCTGGGAGCATGATAGCTAGTTGGAGACCATAACGAGGTCTATCCCCCCTACCCCCCTAGCTAGACTATGCCGGACCAGGACTTGGTGGTTCGCGAGGATGGCCTCGGTTCGCCCATGAAAACACCCTCCCATCGGCCCCTCCCTAAGCGTTCGCCCAAGGTGGTGGCATTTATCTCCACCGCAGTGGGGAGGTTTATCCTCTGCGGCTGGTTGGCAATGGCGTGGGGGCAAATTTTTGTCCCGGCGGCCCATGCTTCCACGACGGTCATGGCCACGGCCGCGGGCGGGGATTTCAGCCTCTATCTTAATAGTGATGGCAGTTTGTGGGCCGTGGGAAACAACACCACTGGCCAGTTGGGCGATGGCACGGCGGCGAATCGCGCGACGCCCGTGGAAATTGTGGCGACCAATGTGACGGCGATTGCGGCGGGAACGGGCCACAGCCTTTTTCTAAAAAACGACGGCAGCCTCTGGGCCATGGGGGATAATACCGACGGCCAGTTGGGCGACGCCACGAACACGCAACGCAATGCTCCGGTAAAAATTGTGGCGAGTGGCGTCACCGCCATCGCGGCGAGCGGCAATCACAGTCTGTTCCTGAAAACCGGCGGGAGCCTGTGGGCCATGGGGGACAATGGCGACGGCCAAATCGGCGATGGCTCAACGGCGAATCGCGCCAGCCCGGTGCAAATTGTGGCCAGCAATGTCAGCACGGTTGCGGCGGGGGGAAATTTCAGCCTGTTCATTAAGAGTAATGGCAGCCTGTGGGCCATGGGAGACAATAGCGATGGGCAACTCGGCGACGGCTCAACGACGAACCGCCCCAGCCCGGTGCAAATTGTCGCGAGCAACGTCACCGGCATCGCCGCCGGCGATTTTCACACTCTTTTCCAGAAGAGTGACGGGAGCCTGTGGGCGATGGGCCTGAATTTTAATGGCCAACTGGGCGACGGCACGAATACCGACCAACATGCTCCCGAACAAATTATCGCCAGCGGCGTCACCGCCATCGCCGCGGGAAACAGTTTCAGCCTCTATCTCAAAAGCGGAGGCAACCTCTGGGCCATGGGCTTTAACAATAGCGGCCAATTGGGCGATGGCACCAGCACCGGACGCAGCATTCCCGTGCAAATTGTGGCGGGGGGCGTGACGGCCGTGGCGGCGGGCGACGCGCACAGTTTGTTCCTCAGGAACGACGGCAGTCTCTGGGGCATGGGGAATAACGGCGACGGCCAGTTGGGTGACGGCACGAACAATAACAGCCGCGTGCCCGAGCAAATTGTGGCCGGGCCGCCCACCGCACCCGTCATCACCGCGCAGCCGAATAATCAATCCGTGAGCTTGGGCACGGCGGCGACCTTTACCGCCGCCGCCAGCGGCACGCCAACGCCCGCTTACCAATGGCAGGTTTCCACCAACGGCGGCGCGGGCTGGAGCAACTTAAGCGACGGCACCGGGGTCAGTGGTTCGAACGCGGGAATCCTGACCCTGAACAGCCCTGCGAGCGGCCAGTCGGGTAATCAATATCGCCTGGTGGCAACTAATAGCGTCACCTCGATCAACAGCCGTGCCAGCACGCTCACGGTCTTGCCCGCCGGGGTGATTTATGTGAATGCGGTTGCCGCCCGTAATAATCAAAGTTTCTTCCTGAAGAGCGATGGCAGCTTGTGGGCCATGGGCAACAACACCGTCGGCCAGTTGGGCGACGGCACCGCCAATAATAGCATCGTGCCTGAACAAATCGCCTCCGGCGGGGTGGTGGCGATCGCGGCGGGATACCAGCATAGTTTATTTCTCAAAAGTGACGGCAGCCTCTGGGCCATGGGCAATAACACCGCCGGCCAGTTGGGCGACGGCACGACCAACGTCAGCTATGTGCCCAAGCAAATTGTGGCCAGCGGGGTGGTGGCCATTGCCGCCGGATTCGAGCATAGCCTGTTCGTCAAGAGCGATGGCAGCCTCTGGGCCATGGGGGATAATGCTTTTGGCGAATTGGGCGACGGCACGTCGAACAACCGGACGTTGCCCGAACAAATCGCGTCCAGCGGCGTCACCGCCATTGCGGCCGGAAGCAGCGAAGCGGACACCAGTGGCTTCAGCCTTTTTGTCAAAAGCGACGGCAGCCTCTGGGCCATGGGCAGCGATACCTATGGCCAGCTCGGCGACGGCTCGAACAGCCCCAGCTTCGCTCCCGAGCAGATTGTGGCTAGTGGGGTGGCGAGCGTCGTCGCTGGCAATGATCATAGTCTGTTCCTCAAGAGCGACGGCAGCCTCTGGGCCATGGGCTTGGATGCGACCGGCCAGCTCGGCGATGGCGTGAGCGGAACCCACCATTCAGTTCCCGAGCAAATCGTGGCCAATAACGTGACCACTTTGGCGGCGGGCGGCTTTCACAGTCTCTTTGTAAAAAGCAATGGCAGCCTCTGGAGCATGGGGTATAACGCCTTCGGCCAACTCGACGATGGTTCCACCACCCTGCGCAGCAGTCCCGTGCAAATTCTGTCGAGCGGCGTCACCGCCATCGCCGGTGGCGATGGCCACACCATTTTTAGCAAAACTGACGGCAGCCTCTGGGCCGTGGGCAATAATTCTTCCGGCCAGCTCGGCGATGGCACCACCAGCGATCACCGGCCGGCTGAACTCATTTTGTCCGTCCCCGCCATCAACACCCCGCCCGTCACCGCGGCAGTGGTGGCCGGCAGCAACGCCACCTTCACCCTCTCCGCCAACGGCACCCCGACGCCGTCGATTCAATGGCAAGTCTCCACTGATGGCGGCAATACGTGGAACAATGTCAGCGGCAATGGGTATGTTGGCGGCGCGGGCTCCACCCTGACCGTCAACACCACGACGGTCACGCAGTTGGGTTACGAATATCGCGCCGCGGTCGTCAACCTCAGCGGCACCCTGAATACCACGCCGGTTCCGCTGGTCGTGGGCACCTCCAGCGCGCAACTGACTTGGCTGCAAACCAATTTCACTTCGACGCAACTGGGCCAGCCCGCCGTGAGCGGTGATCTGGCCGCTCCGGCCGCCGACGGCATTCCGAATTTTCTCAAATATGCCTTGAACCTGAATCCGTTCATCAGCGCACAAACCCTGCTGCCGGCCCCGACCACGACGAGTGGAAACCTGGTGCTGACTTTCCTGGCGCCGCGCACCGACGTTCTCTATACTGTCCAAGCCAGCACGGACTTGAGCAATTGGAGCGCCGCGGGCGTGACCATTCAAACCAATGGCACGCAAATCACGGCCAGTTATCCGCTTTCGACCAATCCGACGGTGTTTCTGCGCATCGTGGTGGCACCGGGTCCCTGATTTTGGGCGGACTATTTTGGCCAAACTTTGCTTTGTGGTTGCCAGTGGCCGCGGGCAAATGGTTCGATGAGGCCTTGCTTTTTTTGCCTGCATGACCGGCCAGCCCATCACCGCCAAGCTCCAAGCCGACCGACCGCTGGTCTCGGTTGAATTTTATCCGCCCAAAACCGCCGAAGGGGCAAAACAAATTCTCGACACGGCGGAAGCGCTGGCACCCTACCGGCCTGATTTCGTCTCAATCACCTACGGCGCGGGCGGCTCGACGCGCGAGCGGACTTTGGAATACGGCCTGATCCTGCGCGACCGATTCGGCTTCGAGGTCATGCCGCACTTGACGTGTGTCGGTCACTCCCGCGCGGAATTGCACGCCGTGCTCGCGCGCTTGCGCGACGCGGGCTTTCGCAACCTGATGGTGCTGCGCGGCGACCCGCCGAAGGGCGCGACGGAATTTCAGCCCCACCCCGACGGTTTGCGCTACGCCAGCGAACTGGTCGCCTTCATCCGCGCGCATTATCCGGACTTCTGCCTCGGCGTCGGCGGCTACCCCGAGACTCATCCCGAGGCGGTGTCTCCTGAAGCTGATCTGAGCCATTTGAAAACCAAGGTGGAGGCGGGCGCGGATTTCATCACCACCCAGCTTTTTTTCGACAACGCGGCGTTTTTCAAATTTGTCGGGCGCTGCCGCGCGGCGGGGATCACCGTGCCGATTATTCCTGGCATCCTTCCCGCCCTCTCGCACGCCCAGGTGGAAAAGTTCACGAATTTTTGCCACGCGGCCTACCCGCCAAATCTGGCGATTAAACTAAGCGCCCTCACCGGCCAGGAGGCCGCGGCTGAAGCGGCGGGCGTCGATTGGGCTGACGCACAAATTCGTGAACTACTAAAATGGAACGTTCCCGGGCTGCACTTGTATATCCTCAATCGCTCGTCATCGGCGCTGGCCTTGTTTGCGCGCTTGAAGCGCGAAGGCGTGCTGCCGGCAGGTTGACTTAGGGCGGCGCGGGCCTGGGTGAGCCTCCCAACGCAGTCCGCGCAGCCAACCTATCAAACGCAGCCAACCTAGCCAACGCATCAATCCCAGCCAACGCAGCCAACGCAACCCTAGGCAGGCGCGGCCAAATCGGCTAAGGTCTCGTCCAGCGCGCACTACTTGTTCTTTGTCGAGCGTCGGGGCGCCGCGCCGCTACCCACGCAGTCGTTCATGGGCATCCAGCTCCCGCACGAGCAATTCCAAGTCGTCGAGGATGCGCCCGGCGGCTTCCTCGCCCGCCCGGGAGTGACCGCCCATCCACCGCCCGGTGAGGAGGTATTCCTCGCTGACGTGGAAAATTTCCGCCAGGCGGGCCAGCGAAGCGCGCGACGACGGCACGCGGCCGTTCTTCCAGGTGCCGACGGTTGAAACGGCGTGGCGGGTCGCCCGGGCGATGTCGCGCAGCGTGAGGTCATGGTAGCTCATCAAGAGGCGGAACCGGAGCGCGAAGGCCCCGGCGGTGGTGGAGGGAGGTCGTGAACGGCGCATGGAATAATTCTATTGACAGGTGGAATATTTCTACAATAATAAAGTGTAATTATTTATACAAACTTTTTTCAAAATTAACCACGATAATTTACCGGCGGTTTGCGCCGGCCGCCAGCCGCTGCGCCGGGGCCGCCCGGCGGCCGGCGGCGGCCCGCGGCCCGGTTCCCCATCCCGTCCTATAATGCGTCATGTCCATCGCTCCTGAAGATTGCCAGCAACATTTCAACTTTTTGCTGCCGCCCGGCAAGCAATGGTTTTCCCCCAAGGAAGTCGCGTCCCTGATCGGCCGGACCGATCAGTTCGTGCGCGACGCCTTTGACAACCAGAAAATCCTGGGTCACCAGAACAACGCCCGCGCCCGCAAAGGGCGGGAGCGCCGCCGCACCTACCAGATCCACCGGGAAGGCGTGCTGCTGTTTTTGCTCGAAACCGCAAACTACCGGCCCAAGGACTTCATCGAGCGGCTGCAGGAGATAATGCGCAACCGCTCGCCCCAGCAATTGACGCAAATCCAGCGCTCGCTGGCCGGCCTGCACGGGCCACCGGCGCGCCATGCGTAATTTTTTTGTCGGCAAACGCCCCGCTATGGGCGATTTTAGGGGTTGGCGCTCCCGATGGCTAACCCACCCCCCAAGCCCAGCCCGCAAGCCCCCACGGTGATGACCGCGGGGCCGGTGCCTTACCTGTGGGTGCTCTGGTCGGTTATCGTGGTGTTGGCGCTGGACCAAGTCGGCGCCAATGCGACCATCCCCGCGCACGAACAGTTTCCGCTGCTTAACCTCGGCCTGGCGGGGGCGCTGGCGGTGATGTGGCAGCAAGGCTGGAAGGCGTGGCCGGCGGTGCTGGTGGCCGGGCTGGCGAGCGGGGCACTGCGGCATCTGGGACTGGTCGGCACCCCGCTGTATGCCTTGGGGCTGGCCGGCGGGGCGGGGGCCGGGCGGGCGCTGCTGGCGCTGACCGGCTTTAACGCCCGCCTGCGCAATGCCACGGATGTGCTCACCCTGGCGGTGCTGGCGGGGCCGATTGCCTCGGTCATTATGGCGTTCTGCGCGGCCTTTTTGCCCGCCGAAATGGGTTCGGAACCCAGCGGGTTTACCCTGGCATTTCTGGCGCAATGGCTCGCGGGCTGGACGGGGGTGCTGATGATGACGCCGTTCTTTTTTTCCTTGAGCGAGGATTATTTCCGCCGGTGGGCCCCCGGGCGCGTGCGGGAGTGGCTGCTGGTAAATTTGCTGCTGGTCGGCAGTTTGCTCATCATGATGCAGAACCTGACCGCGGGCGACACGACGCTGTATCCCCTGGCCTACCTCGCGCTGCCCTGTGTGTTTTGGACGGCGTGGCGTTTCGGGACCTCGGGCGCGGCGCTGGCAAATTTGCTGGTGGGGATTGTCACGGCGCTGTGCGCGAAGGAAGGCATCGGCCCCTTTGGCGGAACGGCGGGCATCTTTGTGCTGCTGCCAGCGTGGGCGTTTATGTTGTTTCATGGGCTGGTGGCATTGCTGTTGGCCGCCTTCACCGATGAACGGCGCACGGAATTGCTGCGGCAACGCCAGCAGGCGCGCTTCCTGCGGCAACTGCTGGATGAGCTGCCGCTGGGGATCCTGCTCAAAGACATTACGGACAAGCCGCTGCTCGTGAACAAGCGCTGGTTCCAATTTTTCGGCAAAGCCAGTGGCAACGAGGATGACCAGTTAAAGCACCAGCGCTCAATCGACGCCTTCTGGCGCGGGCGCGAACTGACGTTGCTCCAGAATCTGGGCGAGATTTTGCGGGAGGAAACCGAGAGCACCAATTTTGAGGGCCGCAAACTCGAGCTGTTGCTGACCAAGCAGGCGGCGTATTTTGAAGAGCGCGGCGAGCGGCTGCTGGTGGTGGTGGCCGATGACATTTCGAGCGGCCGCGCCAGCCTGCAAGAGGCGCGCACGACCTTGGACCGGATGCACCAGACCCTGGCCGTGGCCGAAGTCGGCCTGTGGGACTGGCATATTCCCTCGGGGATAATCCGTTTTGACTCCGAGTTCAGCAAGCTCACGGGCATCCCCGACCGCCCCGAGGGGCTGCCCGTGCCGGTGTGGCAGAACGACATCCACCCGGACGACCGCAAAATGTTCCAGCACGACATGCTCCAGCACCTGCACCACCAGGCGGAATTGTTTGCCACGCGGTTTCGCTTCAAGCACAACGGCGGGTGGATCTGGCTGGTGGTGCGCGGGCGGATCGTGGAAACGGATTCGCGCAACCTCGGCATACGCATGATCGGCACCGTGCAGCACCTGCGCGCCACGGTGCAGGCCTTGCCCGACCCGAATGCGCCCGCGACGAATTCCACCTAGCGGGGTTTTAATAGTTTCACGGCTCAAAATATCTTCATGCACAAACCATCCGAACCTGAAAAAACCGAACGGCGGGATTTCCTGAAAACGGCCTGTTGCGTGGCGCTGGGCGGGGCGCTGGCGGCCGTGCCGACAGCGGCGGGCGTGGGCATGTATTTGGATCCGTTACTGCGCGGGTCGAGCGGAGGGACGGCCGGCCTCAAGGTGCGCGTGACGACGCTGGACTCGCTGCCCGCCGACGGGACTCCGCGCCAATTCAAGGTGCTGGCCAGCCATGTCGACGCCTGGACGAAGTCGCCGGACACGGCCATTGGCGCAGTGGTGATGGTGCGCACGAGCGACGCGCAAAAGCCGGTCAAGGCCTACAATGTCGCCTGCCCGCACGCGGGGTGCTTTGTGGAGTATGTGGAAAAAATTCCGGATTTTACGCCGGACACGCCGGGCTATTTCTGCCCCTGCCACAACAGTTCGTTCAAGCTGGATGGGCAAATCGCCCGCGCGGGCAGCCCCGCGCCGCGCGGTCTTGACGAGTTGGATTGCTTTGTCCAAAACGGGAACGAAGTCTGGGTGACCTACCAAAATTTCCAAGCTGGCACCGCTGAAAAAGTGCCCCTCGGCGCATGATCAAACCCCTATTCGACTGGCTCGACCAACGCACGGGCTACCGCAAACTTACCCATGAGGCGCTCTATGAAAATGTGCCGGGAGGCGCGCGCTGGCGTTATGTCTGGGGCAGCACGCTGACCTTTGCGCTAATCATCCAAGTCATCACCGGGATCGTCCTGTGGACGGCGTATAGTGCGAGCGCACAGACCTCCTGGGAAAGCGTGCATTACATTCAGGACGACATGTTTCTGGGCTGGTTTGTGCGCGGGCTGCACCATTTCACCGCGCAGGCGATGATTGTGCTGCTGGTGCTGCATTTGATGCAGGTGTTGATTGACGGAGCCTACAAGGCCCCGCGCGAATTAAATTTGTGGACGGGGTTGATTCTGCTGCTGTTGGTGCTCGGGCTGTCGCTCACGGGGTATTTGCTGCCGTGGGACCAGAAAGGCTATTGGGCGTCGCGGGTGGTGACGAACATCGCGGGCATCACACCGATTATCGGGCATGATTTGCAGAAGCTCACCGTGGGCGGCGGGGATTTTGGGACGCCGACGCTGACGCGCTTTCTGGCCTTTCACGCGGGCGTGCTGCCAGGGTTGATTCTGGTGCTGATTGTCGGGCACATCTACCTCTTCCGTCGCCATGGCATCACACCGAAAAAGCCTTATAAGAATGTGGATGCGGCGTTCTGGCCCGACCAGGTGCTGAAGGACGCCGTGGCCTGCCTGGCGGTGCTGGCGGCGGTGCTGTTTTTCGTGCTGCGTTATCATGGCGCGGATCTTGGCGCGCCCGCGAATCCGGCGGAGCCGTTCGACGCCGCGCGCCCGGAATGGTATTTTCTTTTCCTCTACCAGTTTCTCAAATATTTCCCCGGCGAGACGGAAATCTGGGGCGCGATCATCATCCCGACGCTGATTGTCGGCTTTTTGTTCGTCATGCCGTTCCTTGGCCGTTGGAAACTCGGCCATCGGTTTAACATCGGACTGGTGTGTGCGTTGCTGGCGGGCGCGGTGCTGCTGACTTATCTGGCGCTGAATGAAGACCGGCACAATGACCGCTATCAGGTGGCGGTGGAACAGGCCGACCAGGCGGCGGAGCGCGTGCGGTTTCTGGCGCAGGCCAATGGCGGCATTCCGCCCGACGGCGCGCTGGCGCTGCTGGCCAACGACCCGTTGACGCAGGGGCCGAAGCTGTTTGCGGCAAATTGTGCGAGCTGCCACCGCTACGGCGGCACGGATGGGATGGGCGTCAAACTCGATGATGCGAAAGCCACGGCCAGCGACCTGAAAGGCTTTGCCAGCCGCACATGGCTCGCCGGATTGCTGAATCCCGCGACCGTGGCGGGCACGCATTATTTCGGTGGCACCAAATTCAAGGACGACAAGATGGTGGGATTCGTGCAAGACACCTTGAAAAACTTGTCCGCGGACAAAAAGGCGCAGGTCGATAAAATCATCGCGGCGGTTTCCGCCGAGGCGCATTTGCCCGCGCAGCAGGCCGCCGACCAGGCGGACGCGGCGAAAATTGCGGAAGGCCGCCAGTTGCTGCGCACCGAAATTTCCTGTGTGGACTGCCACCAATTCCAGCAGCCCGACGCCGGCGCGACCGCGCCCGACTTGACCGGCTACGGCTCGCGCGATTGGCTCGTCTCCTTTTTGGACGACCCCGCGCATCCGCGTTTTTACGGCAAGGACAACGACCGCATGCCTTCGTTCGGCAAGACCGACCGCCTCAGCGCGCACGATATCGGACTGCTGGCGGATTGGCTGCGCGGAGATTGGGCAACGCCCAAGGCCGAAAAGTAGTCGCTGGCTCTCTCAAACCACCACGCCAATTATTCTTTTTAATACATTATGAAAATCGCCATTGTGACGGGCGCGGGCAGCGGCATCGGGCGGGCGGTGTCGCTCGCCTTATTGAAGGAAGGCTACGGAGTCGTGCTGGCCGGCCGGCGCGCGCATTTATTGGAGCAAGTCGCGGCGGAATCGGGCGCGGGTGGGCGGGCGCTGGCGGGGCCGACCGACGTGACCAACCAGGAATCCGTACGCGCCCTGTTTGCGCGGACGAAGGCGGTCTTCGGGCGGCTCGATTTGCTGTTCAACAACGCGGGCATCAACCCCGCGGCATACACTCCGTTCGAGGATTTGACACTCGCGCAATGGACGGAGACGATCAACACAAACTTGAACGGCGCTTTTCTCTGCGCGCAGGAGGCGTTTCGGATGATGAAAGACCAGAATCCGCAGGGCGGGCGAATCATCAACAACGGTTCCGTTTCGGCACAGGCGCCGCGGCCCGATTACTCACCCTACACGGCGAGCAAGTGCGGCGTCACCGGGTTGACGAAATGCCTTTGTCTCGATGGCCGAAAATACAACATCGCCTGCGGGCAGGTGGACATCGGCAACGCGCTGACCGACCTTTCCGCGAAACAAGGCAAAGGTGTCAGACAGGCGGACGGCTCCATCCTCGCGGAGCCGATGATGGATGCACGGCATGTGGTGAGCACGGTCCTGCATCTGGCCAATCTTCCCCTCGAGGCCAATATTCCCTTCACAACCATTATGGCCACGAAGATGCCGTTGATTGGCCGGGGTTGAACCGACAAATTGCCGGAAATCGCATTTATGAAACTGGAGCATTTTGCCATCCAAGTCGCCGACCCCGTGGCGATGGCGGATTGGTATGTGAAACACCTTGGTTGCACGCTGGCGCGGGCGGGCGGCGAGCCGACGCACATGCACTTTCTGAAGGACAGTTCCGGCTCGGTGCTGGTGGAGTTATACCGCCACCCGCGCGTCGCCGTGCCCGATTACGCCGCCATGGACCCGCTGTTGTTGCACCTGGCGTTTTTGTCCGACCACCCAGCCGCCGACCGCGACCGCCTCGTCGCCGCCGGGGCCACGGTGGCGGAGGATTTGGTGACGACGCCCTTGGGCGACGAACTGATCATGCTGCGCGACCCGTGGCATGTGCCCCTGCAACTCATCAAGCGCGCCACGCCGATGTTGCTCCGGAACTAAGATTGCTTCAGATTTAGACTATCTTGATGAAAAAATGGGCCAAGCGCGTATTCCTTTCACTGTCGGTCATTTTTTGCCTCATGCAGTTGGTTCCGGTTAATCGGATAAATCCGCCGGTGGATCCCGCAAAAAAGCTGTCGCCGCCGCCGGAGGTCGAGGCGATTTTGCGCGCGTCGTGCTACGACTGTCATTCCGACGAGACGCAGTGGCCGTGGTATGCCAAGATCGCGCCGGTGTCGTGGTGGATTGCGAGCCATGTGCAGGACGGGCGGCGGAAATTAAATTTATCGCACTGGACCGACCTGTCGCCGCGTGTGAAACTGGACGGCGGGCCGCCACTGAGCCGCGCGCAATTCCAGCGCAAGCTGCTGGGCGACATGGAAACGGACATTCTCGAGGGCAAAATGCCGCTGTCGAGCTACCTGCCCATGCACCCGGACGCGCGGATGACACCCGCGCAATTCAAAATCGTTTCGGATTGGATGAACGCCACCATGGCGCAACTGGCCGAACGGCCATCGACGGGCGCAAACTAGTAATCGATGTTCGCCGACAGAAGACTCATGAGTTGAGCGCCTCCAGCCTTGCTTGTGGGGAAACGCCTCTCTAGTCTGGGGCATGTTTGTTGACGAAGCAGAAGTGAACTTCACCGCCGGGCGCGGCGGCAGCGGCTGCGCGGGTTTTCGCCGCGAAAAGTTTGTGCCGTTTGGCGGGCCGGATGGCGGCGACGGCGGCAAGGGCGGCGACGTGGTGCTCATCGGCGATGAAAACGTCGGCGACCTCGCGCAGTTCCGCTACAGCCCGAACCTGCGCGCGCGCAACGGCGACGACGGCACGGGCCGCGATTGCTTCGGCCACGCGGGCGCGGACCTCGAAGTGCGTGTGCCGCTGGGCACCATCGTCATTGACTCCGGCACGGAGCGCGTGGTGACGGAGCTGACCCAGCACCAGCAGCGCGTTGTCCTCCTTCACGGCGGCAAGGGCGGTTTGGGCAATTTGCATTTCAAAAGCTCCACCAACCGCGCACCGCGGCAATTTACGCCGGGCTATCCCGGGGAAGAGGGCCATTTCCGGCTGGTGCTGAAAACCATCGCGGACGTGGGCCTCGTGGGTTACCCGAATGCAGGGAAATCGTCGCTCACGAACTGCCTCACGAAGGCGCACCCCAAGATGGCGCCCTACCCTTTTACCACGTTGCACGCCAACGTCGGCATTATCAACTATCCGGAGCTTTACGAACGCCTTTCTCTGGCGGACATCCCGGGGTTGGTGGAGGGCGCGAGTGAAAATCGCGGGCTGGGCCATGAATTTCTGCGCCACGTCGAACGCTGCCGCCTGCTGCTCATCATGCTCGACATGGCCGGCACTGACGCGCGCGACCCGCTGGAGGATTACAAACACTTGCTTGACGAATTGGAGAACTACAGCCCGGAACTGCTCAAGAAGCCGATTTTAGTCGCCGCCAACAAAATGGACGAGGAGGCGTCCGCGGAAAATTTGAAACGCTTTAAAAAGAAATTTAAGAAAGTGGCGCTTTTCAAAATCTCCTGCCTGACCGGCGAAGGCCTGGATGAATTGAAGGAAAAACTGCGGGAAAAAGTGCGCGCGGCGGCGAAGTAGCGATTACCCGCCCATGTCCCACCGACGGCAGGGACCTGGCTAATGCTCAACGATCTCAACAATGCTGCTGGTGTCTATCCGCACGGCTTCGTTTTGCCCGAAATGAAAAATCATGTGGAAGTCCTTGGGCGCGCCAAAATCACGCTCATCGTTAAACTGGTATTCCGCGCCATTGGTGAGTCGAACCGCAAAGGGCCGGAACGGCCGACGTTCAACCAAGCTTTTGACATCACGAACTTTCATGTCAATTATCGTATTGAGAGGGTGCGTTAACGCAAGACCAAACCGCGCTTTTTCATTGGGGATGGTCTTAAAACAAAGTACCATGCTTTAGGCTTAACTGCAGCGTTAAACCTCTTACGGATGTCCTCTTTTCCAAAATATTTCGCGGCTTTTCGACGTTGATATACCGGGACTTTTTATGAATTCAAATCCTCGCGGCAGACGCGCAGGATTTCGCTGACGCTCCAGGCTTGGGCGATGCAGCCGCGCGGGGCGTTGGGCATTTCGGCGTCGTAAATTTCGGAGAGCGTGCCGAGGCCGGCTTCGCCGAGGCGCGGACGGAGGTTGTCCACGATCGTGCGGGCGCGTTCGCGGCCCGACGCCCCGCGCAAGCGCACAAGGGCGGTGAGATACGGCCCGAGCAACCAGCCCCAGACAGTGCCTTGGTGATACGCGCCGTCGCGGCTGTGCACGTTACCCTCGTAACGCGGGCGGTAGCCGGGCAGGCCGGGCGCGAGGGAGCGCAGGCCGACGGGCGTCAGCAACTTTTGCTCGATCGCTTTGAGGACGCGCAACGCCTGACTCGAGGGTAGCAGTTCATGCGGCAGGCTCAGCGCGAATATTTGGTTGGGGCGCAGCGAAGGATCCCGGTCCGCGCCGTTGATGACGTCGAAGAGGTAGCCGGTTTTGCTGTTCCAAAATGTCTCGAGGAAGCGGTCTTTGACGGCGAGGGCGCGCGCGGCCAGGTCGTCCGCGCCGGGCCGGCCAAAGCGCTCGCGCAATTCGGCGAGGATGACGAGCGCGTTATACCAGAGCGCGTTGATCTCGACCGGCTGGCCAATGCGCGGAGTCACGACCCAATCGCCGACCTTGGCGTCCATCCACGTGAGTTGCACCCCCGGTTCGCCGGCAAAGAGCAGGCCGTCGTCGCCGCAATGGATGTGGTGGCGCGTGCCCCGGTCATGCCAAGCCAGGATGTCCTCCAACACCGGGAGAATTTCGTCGCGGACAAATTTCTCGTCGCCAGTGGCGAACAGGTAGGCGCGGATGGCGATGAAAAACCAGAGTGCGGCGTCGGCGGTGTTGTAGGCGGGCGGACCGCCATTGTCGGGAAAGTTATTCGGCAGCATGCCCTCGCTTTCGACTTGGGCAAAGGCGCGGAGGATTTCGCGCGCAGCGTCGAACCGCTTGGTGGCAAGGCAGAGGCCGGGAAGCGCAATCATGGTGTCGCGGCCCCAATCGCCAAACCAGTGGTAGCCGGCGATGATGGTGTGCTGGTTTTCGCCGCGGCGAACAATGAATTGGTCGGCGGCGCGCACAAGCTGGCGTTCGACTTCGCCCGTGAAGCCGGCGGTGGCCACGACGGTTTCGCGCCGGGCAGCCTCGGTGGCGAGCAGGGCGGCGGCATCACGCCCGGGCGTCGGGTCGAGCGAAATGATGACGCCGAGGCTCCGGCCGGGCTGGAGAGTCACCCGCAGCGCGCCGTAACAGAACAAGTCTTCGTCGAAATCGAGGCCGCGCGCCTGCTCCTCGCGATATTGGAAATGATAATACCAGTAGGGGGCGTAGTCGAAGGAAGCGCCGGGCGCGTGGATATAAAACGGCGGCGTGCCGTCGTAGGCATGCAACCCCAAAATGCCGTCGGCGAACGGCGCGTCACGCAGGATGCTGTTGTTGGCGTGTTGGAGGCTGTGATAATCCCGCACGGAGACGAGCGGGCGCAACAGCAACTCGACCGGGCCGGGAGCTTCGAGCAATTTGTACTGAATGACCGTCGAGTTTTCGCCATGCAGAGCGCCAATTTGCTTTTCGAGCACAAACGGGCCGGCGCGATAGCGCCAAGTGGGAAAGGGGCTGAGCGAAAAATGTTCGATATATTCGTGCCCGCAGGGTGCGATGACGCCAGGGTATTGATTGCAGCCGAGGTCAAAACTCGTGTCGCCACTGAACAGGGTCTCCTCAATTTTTGAAAGCAGCGCCATGCGCCCGCCCGGGGGTTGGAGCGCGGCGACGAGCAGGCCGTGGTAGCGGCGGGTGTGGGAGCCGGAAATCGTGCCGCTGGCCCAGCCGCCCAGGCCGTTCGTCTCCAGCCACTCGCAACTGTGCAGGCGGTCAGCCTGGCGCAGTTCGGCGGCGTCAAATGACAGCGGCAGGGACATGCAAAAAATCAGGGCGACAGCCGCGGTTTTCCCGGCGGGGCGGGGTTATTATCGTGAGTGCCGATGGTCATCCAGTGCAGTAAAATCGCCGCGGCCGCGCTGACGTTGAGGGATTCGACCGCGCCACCGCCGGGGATGCGCACGAATAATTCGCAGAGGCTTTGCAATTTGGGTTCGAGGCCGGTTTCCTCATTGCCCAACAATAGCACCGTCGGCCGGCCGGGGGCGCGAGGCGGGCGGGTCGTCTCCAGATTTTTTCCGCCGCGGACAGCCGCGCCGACCACGAGAAAACGCTCGCGCAGTTGCTTGACAATCGGCGGCAACGAGGCGACTTCGAAAATTTGGACGTGCTCAAGCCCGCCTTCGGCGACGCGGTAGGCGGCGTCCGTGGGCTGGGCCTGCTGCGGATGGCGGGCGATCATCATCCGCGGTATGCCGAAAAACGCGGCGGAGCGGGCAATCGCGCCGAGGTTGTGCGGGTTGCCAATGCGGTCGAGTATGAGCATCGGCTCTCCCGCGCGCTGCCATTCGGCAAATTCGCCAAAGCGCGGTGCGCGGAGCACGGGGCGCTCGGTCACGGCGACGATGCCGCCGTGGTGGATGGTGCCGGCGATGCGCTCCAATTCCTCAGATGGAAGCTGGCGGTAGATGCGGCGCTCCGCCGCGAGCCATTTGCAAAATTCGCCAGTTTTGGGCGCGGTGGCGGCGTCAAAAAAAAGGCGCTGCACGCATTTGGGGCGGCGCGCAAATGCTGCGGCCACGGCTTTGAAACCGCAGACATTGACTGAGCGCATCGCGGGCTTGGCGGCGGGGGCGGGCATGGGAATTAGTCGCGCAGTTCGCCCACGAGGGTGAATTCCTCGCGGTCATGAAAAAGATGCCGGGCGCGCAGCCGGACGCAAGCCCGCGCGAGGGGCGAGGACGACCCGGTCGTCTTGCGCAGCAGGGGCAGCGGGTCGGTGCGGCCAAACTTAAAATTGACCACGAAACGGCGGCAGGCGCGTTGCGCGACCCAGCGTTCGAGGAGCGCGAGCACTTTGTCCGGGTCGTCCACGACATCGCAGAGCAGCCAGTCGAAGACCTGGCCGGAGGGCGGCGCGTAGCGAAAGGCGTCCACTTGTTCGTGGCGGATAAGCGGGTGGCCGAGCGCACCGCCTTTGAGCGGGCCGTTGTCGAGCGCGAGCACACTCGCGCCATGTTTGGCCGCGCTGAAACTCCAGCCGCCGGGCGCCGCGCCAAGGTCGACGACGGTTTCGCCAGCTTGCGGTTCGCGTCCGAGGAGGCCGTAAGCTTCCTCCAGTTTTAAATAGGAACGCGACGGCGCGGCGGGGTCGTCGGCCATGCGACGCTGGCCGCCGAGCACGGCCTCGCGCGCGACCCAGCAATGGGTGAAATCCCGCCAGTAGGCGAAGAGGCCGCGTTGGACACCCCACTCGTGGTCCACCCGCGCTTGGGCGAGCTTGGCGACGCGCGCAATGCGCTTGGTCAATTCCGCCCGGAAAGTCTTTTCGACCGCGATGGCGCGGCGGCCGAGTCCGACGACAGTTTCATCCGCGTGAAATTGCAGCGGCCAGGGCTGCGTGAATTGCTCGCCGCGGCAGGATTCCAAAAAATAGTCGAGAATGCCCTTGGCGGCGGCGTTGACGGAGACACCCGTGATTTCACGCGGCTCGTTGAACGCAGCGTAGGCGAAGCACAATTCGACGGGTGTGGCGGAGGCCAGCACCCACGTCGGCCCCTGCGCGGCGGGCGGCAGGCCGCCTTCGGCCGCTTCGCGGACGAGGAACCGCGTATAACCCGGACGCGCGAGCAGCAGGCGGCTGGAATGGGGCGGATTCAGTTTTGGGAGACGCGTTCAAGAATCGCGTATGAGCGTTGCACGAGCCGGCGCGAATCTTCCAGCAAGCCGCCAGCGAGCAGCGCGTTGTCGTAAAGTTGTTCACCGACGAGGCGGGCGAGGTCCGCGTCTTTCGCACGGAGGGTGTCGAGATTTTTCACCAGCGGGTGGCGGGGATTGACCTGGAGGACGACGGCGGGCGGCGCGGCCTGCTCGTCGGTTTTCATGGCCCGCAGAATGCGGCGCATGTTCGCGCTAACGCCAGCATCGGCATTGAGCGCAATGGCCGGGCTGTCCACCAGGCGCGAGCCGCCTTCGACGGAGGCCACACGCTGTTCGCCAAGGATTTCCTTGAGCCACGCGCACAGGGCCGTGAGCGCTTCGGCGGAGAGCGGGGCCGCGCCGGTGGGGTCGGGCAAATCGGCGAGTTTCAAATCGGCTTGGTCGGCGGGGACGAGGGGCTTGTCCTGGAAGGAAGTCAACTGCGACATGACGAAGTCGTCTATCGGGTCGACGCAGAGCAGAACCTCGAGGCCGCGGGCCTTGAAGGCTTCGAGGTACGGGCCGCTTTCGGCGGCGGCACGGTCACGGGCTTGGAGAAAATAAATTTCCTTCTGGCCGGCGGACTGGCGCGACACATAATCGGCCAAACCAGTGAGCTGGCCAGCGGGCTGCGTGCTCGACTCGAAGCGCAGCAGACCGGCGAGCGCGGTGCGGTGCTCGTAATCGGCGGCGATGCCTTCCTTGAGGTAGTGATTGAACGCCTGATAAATTTTGCCGAAGGCGACGGCGTCCTTGGTGGCCAGCTCGTCGAGATACTTTAAAAAACGCTTGGTGAGGACGCGGTTGAGCTTTTGCATCAGCGCGCTGTTCTGCATGGATTCGCGCGAGATGTTGAGCGGCAGGTCGGCGCTGTCCACCACGCCGCGCAGAAAGCGCAGCCACTCGGGCAGCAATTCCTTCGGCGCGGGGTCGATCAGAACTTTTCGACAATAGAGCGCGACACCGGGCGGGGTGCGGCCAAACCCGAATTTTTCCGGGTTGAGTCCGGGGACGAACAGGAGCGCGTTGAGCGCGAGCGGAGCGTCGGCGGAAAAATGCAGCCAGCCCAGCGGCTGGTCGGGCAAGTGCGTCTGAAACCGGTAAAACTCCTGGTATTGCTCGGGGGTGATGTCGCTTTTTTGTTTCAGCCACAGCGCCTCGACCTTGTTCACGCGATCGCCGTTCAGGGTGACGGGAAAGGCGACGTAATTGGAATATCGCTCCAGAATCGCGCGGACACGGTCGGCCTTGGCAAACTCGCGGGCGTCGTCCTTGAGGCGCAGGACAATTTTGCAGCCGCGGCGCTGGCCCTCGGCCGGTTCGAGCGAATACTCGCCGGAGCCGTCGCTGGTCCAGACGGCGCCCTCGGCGTCGAGCTGGCTGGAACGCGTGAAGACCTTGACCTCCTGCGCGACCATGAAGGCGCTGTAGAATCCGACGCCGAACTGGCCAATGAGGTTCTCCGCGCCGCCGCCCTTTTCCTTGAGCGCCTGCAAAAAGGCCTTGGAGCCGGAGTGCGCGATGGTGCCGAGGTTTTCCATCAACTCCGCGCGCGTCATGCCGACGCCGAAGTCCTGGATGGTTATCACACCGGCGGTGTCGTCGGTGGTGATGTTGATTTCAAGCGGCAGGTGGTCGTCGAAAACCTTCTCGCCGGCCAACTGGAGGTGGCGGAGTTTTTCAAGCGCGTCGGAGGCGTTCGAGACCAACTCGCGGAGGAAAATCTCGCGGTCGGTGTAAAGGGCGTGGACAACGATGTCGAGGAGCTGGCGCACCTCGGCCTGGAAGGCGTGCCGTTCGGGCGTACTCATGGGTGGATTAGAGTGTTTTAGTGCTTGGTGCTTTAGTACTTAGTTTGGCGCTTGGTATGGTTGTCTACGTTCGACGAGTATCGGACGAACCTTGGACGAATTATGAACGCGTCAACCAGGAACTAAGAACTAGGAACTAAAACACTTTAAAAAAAGTGGAGCTGATCGGGCTCGAACCGACGACCTCGACAGTGCGATTGTCGCGCTCTTCCAACTGAGCTACAGCCCCAAAATCATTAAAGGGAAACGGTGAGGATGCCGGGGTGGGAGGCGAAGGTCAAGGGGATTCAGGTGCCGGATTTCCGCGCAATCTGTTTGATATACCACTTGCCGTCAATTTTGCCAAAGGTCATTGGCTCCGTTCCCTCGCCAGGCATCGCGAACTTGTAGGTGGCTTCGTCGCCGGCGTCGTTATAGATCGGGGTCTGGTCTTCGAGCGCCTCGAAAGCCCGCGCAAACTCGTCCCGGTTCTTTTGCATCAACTGTTGCAATTCCGGAACCTGGGCGGTCGCAGCCATGGATTGCATTATGAGATCTTGCATTTGTTGGACATCTTTGGGGTTTAATTCATCCGGTGGACAGTAAGTTTTATAGGCGCCCACCTGATCACCGGCCCGTATTAAGCGCACGATGTCTGGAATGGCTGTTTTCAAATCGGCCTGAGGGTCTGCGTTGGGATCGGGGGGCGATTCCTCGATGGGCGGCGCGACAGCAGCTAGCGCTATGTCGGTCTGCTGTGCAGGAGGCGCGACGGGTGGGGCGATGGTCGGCGAGGCGACCATCTTGGCGGGCACCATCGTCTTGGCTGGCAGGGGCGCTGCTGCCATTTTTTCCGGGGCCGCCGTCGTTGGCTGCGATAACCACCAGAGGCCGAGACCGACAATGGCGACGGCAAGAGCAATCAACGTCGGGGTTTTCAGTTTCATTACTCTCAATAGGCAACACCATAACTTACGAAATGTTTCATACAGGGCGCTCCCAAAACGCGCGGGCGCGGAGTGGCAGCAGACCTAATTCAAGTTTTTCCCTTTGATGTTGTTGAAAAACCCGCTTACATCGGGCTGTGCAAACTTATCTGAACCTGCTGCGGCTGGTGCGCGACCACGGCGAAGAGCGCCGCGACCGCACGGGCGTGGGCACGCGGAGTGTGTTCGGCGCGCAGGCGCGGTTCGATTTGCGCGAACGCTTCCCGCTGCTGACCACCAAGAAGGTGCATTGGAAATCGGTCGTCTACGAGCTGCTCTGGTTTTTGCGCGGCGACACGAATATCAAGTGGTTGCAGGAGCGCGGAGTGACGATTTGGGACGAATGGGCCGACGCAAAGGGCGACTTGGGGCCGGTTTACGGCCACCAGTGGCGGCACTGGCCGGCGGGCGGTGGCGCAACCATTGACCAGATTGCGCGGGTGGTTGAGGCCATTAAAAAATCGCCGCATTCGCGGCGGCACATCGTGACGGCGTGGAACCCGGCGGATGTCGAAAAGATGGCGCTGCCGCCGTGCCACGCGCTGTTTCAATTTTATGTTTCGACTCATGGCGAGCTGAGCTGCCAGCTTTACCAGCGCAGCGCGGATCTCTTCCTCGGCGTGCCGTTCAACATCGCGTCGTATGCGCTGTTGACGCTGATGATGGCGCAGGCCTGCGGGCTGAAGCCGGGCGAATTCGTCCACACCTTTGGCGACATCCATTTATACCTCAATCATCTCGAGCAAGTGGAGACGCAGCTTGCGCGCACGCCGCGGACCCTGCCGCGCGTGCGGCTGAATCCGGAGATTAAAAATCTGGAGGATTTCAAATTCGAGGACATCGAGTTGCTCGAATACGACCCGCACCCGGGCATCAAGGCGCCGATTGCGGTGTAAAGAAGGGACAGAGGAACTAAGGCACTGAGGCACTTAGCGGCTCACTTTACCCAGTTTTCTATTCCATTCGATTTGAATCATACTTAGTTACTCAGTGTCTTAGTGCCCCTCTCACTTTGTCCCTTTGCCCCTATGATCTGGAAAGCCATTGCCGCGCTGGGGGAGAACCGCGTCATCGGCGCGGACGGGAAAATCCCGTGGCGCTTGCCGGAGGATTTGAAATTTTTCAAGGAGCAGACGACCGGGCACACCGTGGTCATGGGCCGCAAGACATGGGACTCACTTGGCCGGCCCCTGCCCCGACGGCGCAATGTCGTGGTTTCGCGCGCGCTGGCGGCGGGAGAGCAGACTTTGCCGGGAGCCATCGTCGTGAACAACTTGGCGGAGGTGGAAAAACTGCCGCCCGTCGGCGATATTTGGATAATCGGCGGCGCGGAGATATATGCGCTGGCGCTGCCGCGCTGCGCGGAACTTTATCTGACCCACGTGCCCGGCTCGCCTTCGGGCGACGCGTTTTTTCCGCAATTTGAAAATTTATTCGTCGCGGCAGAAACGTTGAAGACGATTCCGGAATTCCGCATCGTGCGTTATACACGCCGAGTCTGAGCAACCTTCATCCCGCCAAATCTGCGCGGCCCGCCGCCCAGACATTGAAGGCCAGTGGCTGGCCCGGCACCGTCTCGACGCTCGAGTATCCGCCTGCGCCTTCGACCAGTGCGAGGCCCGCCGCGATATCCCAGAGCTTGATGGTTTCCTCGAAATAGGCGTCCGCCCGCCCGGCGGAGACGTAGGCCAGCGCGAGCGCGGCGGTGCCAATCATGCGGATTTTCTTGAATTTGCCGACGCGCTCCACGAAGCCCGCGACCGCACTCGAACCCCGGTCCGCTGTGGACGGAAAGCCGGTGCAAAGCACGGCGTGCGGCACGTCCGGCGCCCAGCGGGGTTGGAGGGTGCGGCCGTTCAAAGTCAGGCCGAGGCCCGCGCCGCCGGCAAACAGCTCATCGCGCCAAAAATCGTAAATGACGCCCAGCACGGGCCGTCGCCCGCGCCATAGGCCAATGCTCACGCAGACGCCCGGGAAGTTGCGCAGGAAGTTGTAGGTGCCGTCAATCGGGTCCACCGCCCAAAAAAGTTCATCGCGGCCCAACAGGTCGGCGTCGCCGCCAATTTCCTCGCCGATGACGGGCAATTTGGCGCGCGCCAGTCGCTCACGGATGAGGGTCTCGCTGTCGATGTCGGCCTGCATTTTGACATCGTGGCCGATTTCGGAATTGACCGTGCGGTCGGCGCGTTTCGCCAGGGCGGCGCCGGCGGCGCGGGCGGTGGCTGCGGCCAGGGTGAGCAGTTCGTCAGTGGGCGGGGAATTTTTCAAAGCGCCCCCACCCTGCCGCAACCCCGCCGCCAGGGCAAGCTTGTGTCGCCGAATGGTTGGGACAGGTGACAAAATCGAGCCGCCCGGCATGGGGCTTGCTCAGGAAGAGGCGCCCTGCCAGATTTTATGCCTCCTTTCCCCTGCTGCCCCCCCCATGTTTGAGAAATACCAAATCGAAGACTTTTTTGACGAAATGTTCGCCGGCCCCGCGCCCGGGGGCGTCCGGCCGCATTATCGCAAATTCCTCGATCGTTTTGCGGCGCTCGACTTGGAGGAATTTGAGCAAAAACGCCAGAGCACCGACCTGTCCTTCCTGCGCCAGGGCATCACCTTCACGGTTTACAACAATGACGAAGGCACGGAGCGCATCTTCCCCTTCGACCTCGTCCCGCGCATCATCCCCGCCGCCGAATGGACGCACCTGGAAAACGGCCTCAAGCAGCGCATCACAGCGCTGAATCTTTTTCTCAAAGACATTTACACCGACCAGAAAATCCTCGCGGACAAAATCATCCCCGAGCACTACATTCTTTCCGCGAAACATTACCGCCCGGAATTCCGCGGCACCAAGGTCCCGCGCGATATTTACATCCACATCTGCGGCACCGACCTCATCCGCGGGCGCGACGGCCAATACCTCGTGCTGGAGGACAATGGGCGCTGCCCGTCGGGCGTCTCCTACATGCAGGAAAACCGCGCGGCGATGAAGCGCGCGTTTCCCGGCCTGTTTGCGCGCGGCAACGTGCGCCCGATTGACCAGTATGCGGACGAACTGCTGCGCATGCTGCGTTACATCGCGCCCGCCGGCCGCGACGACCCGACCATTGTCGTGCTCACGCCCGGCGTTTACAACAGCGCCTACTTCGAGCACTGCTTCCTCGCGCGGCAGATGGGCGTCGAAATTGTCGAGGGTCGCGACCTCGTCGTGCGCGACGAGTGCGTGTTCATGCGCACGACGAAGGGCCTGGAGCCGGTGGATGTGATTTATCGGCGAATTGACGACGACTTTCTTGACCCGACGGTGTTCCGGCGCGACTCGATGCTCGGCGTGCCGGGCCTCGTCTCCGCCTACCGCGCGGGCAACGTCGCGCTGGCGAACTCCATCGGCACGGGCGTGGCGGACGACAAGGTGATGTATTACTTCGTGCCGCGGATGATAAAATACTACCTCGGCGAGGAGCCGATTCTCCCCAATGTCGAGACCTACCTCGCGTCGGAGAAAAAGGACTACGACTACATTTTGGACAACCTGGCGAAGCTCGTGGTCAAAAGCGCCAACGAGGCGGGCGGCTACGGCATGTTGATGGGCCCGTGGGCGTCAAAGGCTGAAATCGAGAAATTCCGCCAGCAAATCAAGGAGAACCCGCGCAACTTCATCGCCCAGCCGCCGATTTCCCTTTCCCGCCACCCGACGTGGTGCGACGGCAAATTTGAGGGCCGCCACATCGACCTGCGCCCCTACATTCTCTACGGCGAAGACATCCAAATCATGCCCGGCGGGCTGACGCGCGTGGCGTTGAAAAAAGGCTCGCTCGTCGTGAACTCCTCGCAAGGCGGCGGCTCGAAGGACACTTGGGTGCTCAGCGAAGATGAGTGAGATTTTGAGCTGAGAGCAGGGAGCGGGGAGATTTTAAGTCCCGGAGGAAAGACAGAAAATCACTGCTTTAAATTGCAGATTGTGGCGGCGTAAAATATATTTGCCGTCTAGTGCGGTTTAAATTTTGGTGTGGCCGTTTTTTTGTCTCGTGGAGCGCGACCGTCCCGGTCGCAGGGCTGGGCGTCTCGCCCAGTCCATATTTTCCGGAAATGCCGTCGGCGAGACGCCGACAGCGGCAGGCCGGAGGCCCGCGCTCCCCGAGACCGGTGATGCCGTGAATATGGCCATGGTATTGTTTAACCTGCGCTAGGGTAACCGCTCCTCGTCGTATTCGATGAGGTCGGCGAAGGAGCGGAGGTCGTCGCGGTGCTCAATTGCCATTTTCTTTTTGGTGGCGGCGAGGGCTTCGCGGCCCATTTCGCTCATGCCCATTTGCACGACCTGACGGTTCCACTTGGCGGCATTGACCTCGGCGGGGAAAAACGCGCGCAGCCGGGCGGTCAGGTCGTCTTCATCGCGAGCGTCGCGGACGGCGGCGATAACGGCCTGCGGGTCCACGCCGAGATGCAGGCAGAGAAAACCGTCGAAGCCTTTCGTGAAATTGCGTTGATACGACGGCGGCAATGCGCCCGCGAGGTGTTTGCGCGCCTTGGCGAGAAAACGCGGCAGGTGCAGCAGACCGAACGCCAGATGCGGCAGGTAGGGCGACGGCAAGTCGTAAAGAATCGCGCCCGTGCTGGGCCGGGGAGTTGGAGAGGGGGACATGGCGGAAGGCAGGAGGTGAGGCTGGAAGATAGTAGCAAGAAGCTAGAAGCTGGAAGCTGGAATGAAAACAACGAAAAATATCCTGGGGGCGCCTATTTCTTCGCGCTTGGCATTCCACCCACTATCTTCTAGCTTTCAACTTCGGTCTGAATGTCCCCATCGTCTAACGGTTAGGACGGAAGATTCTCATTCTTCAAATCGGGGTTCGATTCCCCGTGGGGGCGCTCTTTTTTTAAAAAATTTGACACTAAGAAACTCGCCGGATTACGGCGCGGGCGCGACCAGGATGCGCAGAAAGGCCGGAGTGTTTCCCGGAATGGCATAGGAGGCGGTAATCTGGGTGCCGTTTACCTGGGTGTTCACGCCTGTGGTGCTCCAGCTCGACAAATCCGTGCTGGCTTGGACGGTGTAGCTGAGGTCGGACTGGGGCGCTTGAAATACGAGCACCAAATTTCCCGCGGAAAGCGTGGGTTGAGGCAAAAACGATTGCCCGTTGACCAAGGGGTTGAGATTCAAGGCGTATTTGATGAGATTGAATATGCCGTCATTGGCTGGCGTGGCCAAGTCGCCGACCACGCTGGGAAGGCCCAACTGGGTCAGCGAGAAATTATTCTGGAGCCAGGCGAGTTTGGCGTTGGACGTGCCAACCACGAGCGGGACCGGTGTGGTGGTGGTAAGGCCGGCCAAATTGGACAGCACCACTTGATACTGGTAGCCCAGCTGGGTGGTGGTGGCCGCATTAACCGTCAAGGTGGCGGTGGTGCCGCCCGCGTAGGCGTTGCCACTGACGTTGTTCCAAGTGACGCCGCCGTCGGTGGAAACTTGCCATTGGTAAGTTGGCGCGGGTTCGCCGCTGGCCGCGACATTGAAAGTGGCGTTCACCCCGGCCACCACCGCGTCCAAGACCGGGGGACAGGTGATGTCGGGAGCGGCAAGGGCGACCGCGACGCCATAGGGGTCTTTAAACCCGGTGAGCAGGCTGGTGTTGACCGTGGTGCCGTTGGCGGCGACATATTCGCCCACTTGCTTGTTCGTGGTGCTGGCGACGTAGAGATTGACGCCATCCGTCGCCAGGCCGAAGGGCAGCGCCAGCGCCTGCACCAAGGCTGTGTTCACGGCCGCCCCGGTGGTGGCGTTGTATTCGGCAATTTTACCATTGTTGCGATTGGCGACAAACAAGTTCCCGCCCAGCACGACAATGCCGTAGGGGTCTTTCAGGCCCGTGACCAACGTCGCGTTGATGACTGCGCCCGAGGTGGCGTCATATTCGCCAATGGTGTTGTTGGCGTTGTTGACCACGTAGAGGTTGTTGCCGGACACGGCGAGGCCGGTCGGGCCGTCGAGATTCGAAATCAACGTGGCGTTCACCACCGCTCCGGAGGTGGAGAATTCGCCGACGGTGTTGGCGTTGACATCCGTGACATACAAATTATTTCCCGAGACCACGACATCGGACGGCGTGGTGAACCCGGTGACCAGCGAGGCGTTCACCGTCGCCCCCGCGGTGGTGTATTCGCCGAGGGAGGCGGTGTCGCGCTGCACCACAAAAATGTTCGATCCCGAGATTGCCAAGCCGTGGGGATTGCTTAATCCGGCGATGAGCGCGGGGTTGATGGCCGCCCCGGAAAAATCGTATTGACCAATGGTGCCGTTGGTGGCGTCGGTGACAAAGATTTGCCCATGGGCCAGGCCCGCCAAAACCACCCACAAGCCCCCCATCGCCCAAGGAGAAATCTTCCACCCAGTCAAGAACTGTTGTCCCAAATTAAGTCGAGGTATGATTTTCATGGGGTATTCACCTTTTAAGTCACCCCTTGTCACGAAACAAGATAAAATTCAAACGCTGGGATGACGAGTGCGCGGGGCCTTGTGGGGCGGCAAGCCGACCTCGGTTGCCAGTGCCGCCGGTTGTGGTAAAGTTTGGTTACTGAGTCCGGCTTGGCGTAGGTAGGGCAAGTCCCGCAGGGACGGCCGACCATAGCCCACCGTTTTAACGGTGGGTTGATGGTCCGGAAAATTCTTCAAGTCCCGTAGGGACGAAAGAAGCTCCACGTTTTCTTTCGTCCCTGCGGGACTCATCATTTTTGACCACCCAAACCCCCACCGTTAAAACGGTGGGCTATTTTCTTTCGCCCTGTCGGGCTGGGACTTTACTTATGCAGGGATCAATAAAGCACCGCGCTACACCGGAAGCGATTCATCAAACTATACCACTCCCGTGCCGCCGCGGCCCTTGACACTCCGGGGTGCCCGGGGTTAGAGTGACTCCCTCTATTTTACCCATCCGATTTGGATTTGGCGCCATCCCCCTTTCGCGCCTGATTCATCGGATTCCCCTCCCCATGCGTGTCCGCTTTACGTTTCCGGTTATTGCGCTGCTCTTTGGCCTTCTGGCCGGCGGGCTGCAGGCGCAATCACTGCCCCAGTGGCCGCAGTTGCCCGACCCGACTCCGTTGGTGCTGGACGCCCGCCTAAAGGCGACCGTGCAGCCGTTTCTGCAAACCTATTGCGTGGAATGCCATGGCGGGGACCTGACGAAGGCGGGCCTGAACCTGACTTCCTACACGACGCTGGATGCCATCGCCAAGGACTACCGCCGGTGGAATACGCTGCTGGGCAAGCTGCAGCGCGGAGAAATGCCGCCGGCGGACGCCGACCAGCATCCCGCGAAGAACCAAGTGCAGCCGATTATTGACTGGGTGCAGAATTGGCAGGCCTACGAAGCGCGGCACAATGCCGGCGACCCCGGCCCGGTGCTGGCGCGGCGATTGAGCAATGCGGAATATGACTACACCATCCGCGACCTCACGGGCGAGGACATCCAGCCGACGAAGGAATTCCCGGTCGATCCGGCCAACGAGGCGGGCTTTGACAACTCGGGGGAATCACTGGCGATGTCGACCGAGTTGGTGAAGAAATACCTGGATGCTGCCCAAGCGGTGGCCGACCATATTGTGTTCAAGCCCACGGGCTTCGTGTTTGCGCCGTATGCGGTGGCGACCATGGAAGACCGCGACAAATACGCGGTGCACCGCCTCATCGACTATTACAAAGCCCTCGGGCTGAAGGACAGCGGCCCGTTTGCCACGTTCATGCGGGAATCGCTGGATTATGCGGATTATTTTGTCGCGGCGTGGCGCTACCAAAACCGGGCGGCGCTGGGCCAGCCGGATGCCACCCTGGCCGACTGCGCGCGGGACGCCAAGATCAGCGCCAAGTATCTCACCACGGTTTGGGCACTCGTTTCCGCCCCGAAAGAATCCCTCGGCCCCATCGCGGCGGTGCAGGCGCGATGGCAAACGCTGCCCGGGCCGAAGGATGGCAAGGAGCCCGAGGGCCTCCGCACCTACTGCGAATATATCCGCGACTTGATCCAAGGCGTGCGCACCGCAGTGGAGGCGCCCATTCCCAATTTGCCGGCCAAAGGCATCGCCGCCGGTTCGCAAACACTAATGCTGTGGAAAGACCAACAATACGCCGCGAATCGACTGACTTACTCGGGCACCGCGCTTACGCTCGACATGTCCGGCTACGCCAAGACGGATCCGGCTTTGCTGATTCCCGCGGCCGAGGCCGAGCGCGCGAATTACGAGGATTCCTTCAAGCGATTCTGCGCCGTTTTTCCCGATGCCTTTGTGGTCTGGGAACGTTCGCGCATGTATTTGGATTACAATAATTTTGGCGGCCAGCGGGATATTGCCTCGGATTTGCAGGGCCACCGCTACCTCACCGCCGGCTTCCACAGCCAGATGGGCTATTTCCGGGACGACACTCCGCTCTACCAACTGGTGCTCGATGACCAGCAACAGCAGGAACTCGACGACCTGTGGAAGGAACTCGATTTTGTGACCTTGGCGCCCACGCGCATGAACCAGCAGTTCCTGTGGTATGAACGCGCCGAGTCCGAATTCATGCTGAGTCCCCAGTTCAACGATTACCGCCCCGAAGGCGACGACGTGGGGAAGGAATCCAAAATCAAAGCGTTGTCGGTGCTCTACCTCGAAAAAGCGAAGACCCTCGGCAATGACGACAAGGTTTTGCAGGTCATTCAGGACTATTTCGACCGGGACAATGCGAAGATTCGCGTGCTGGAGCAAGCCCAGCAAGCGGCGGAACCCACCCACCTGGACGCGCTGGTGGATTTTGCCGGGCGCGCCTTCCGCCGCCCCTTGTCGAAAACGGAGCGGGACGACATCGTCACCTTCTACCGCACACTGCGGGCGCAGGACATCAGCCACGAGGACGCCATCCGCTACTCCGTGGTCAGTGTGTTGATGTCGCCCGCCTTCTGTTACCGGCTCAATTTGGCGAACACCGCCGCCAGCGCGGACGTACGGCCATTATCAGATTACGAATTGGCGAGCCGCTTGAGTTATTTCCTCTGGTCGAGCATGCCCGATGCGGAGTTGCTGGCTCATGCCGCCGCCGGTGATTTGCACAAGCCGGAAGTGCTGACCGCCCAGGCGCAGCGGATGTTGCAGGATGCGCGCGTGCGCGACATGGCGACGGAATTTGGCGGCAACTGGCTCGACATCCGCCGCTTTGAAGAGCACAACGCCGTGGACCGCGACCATTTCCCCAGCTTCACCAATGACTTGCGCGAGGCGATGTTTCAGGAGCCGATTCGCTTCTTCACGGAGGTGATGCAAAAGAACAGTTCGGTGCTCGATTTTCTCTATGGCGATTACACGTTTGTGAATCCGATTCTCGCCAAGCATTACGGGATGCCGGAGCCGAAAGTGGCGGCGGATGAATGGGTGCGGGTGGACGGTGCGCAACAATACCAGCGCGGCGGGCTGCTGCCGATGGCGGCCTTCCTGACCAAGAACGCGCCGGGCCTGCGCACCAGCCCGGTCAAGCGCGGCTTCTGGGTGGTCAGCAAACTGCTGGGCGAATACATCCCCGCGCCGCCGCCCAACGTGCCCGCCATTCCATCGGACGAATCCAAACTCGGCAATCTGACGCTGCGCCAGACGCTCGCCCAGCACCATGCCGACCCCAATTGCGCTAGTTGCCATGAGAAGTTTGACTCCTTCGGCCTAGTCTTCGAAGGCTACGGCCCCATCGGCGAATCCCGCACCCTGGATCTGGGCAACCGGCCCGTCGATACGAACGCCACCTTCCCCGACGGCAGCGAGGAGAACGGCCTGGCCGGTTTGCGCGATTATTTGAAGACCAAAGTGCAGGACGAATTCCTTGACAACTTGGGCCGAAAACTGCTTGTTTATGCCCTAGGTCGAAGCCTGCAGCCCTCGGATGAACCCCTCCTCGCCGACATGCGCCAAAAACTTTCGGCCAGTGGCTATCGTTTTGACACTCTGGTCGAGAGCATCATTTGCAGTCCACAGTTCCTGAACAAGCGCGTCGCCCCCTCCGCCTGAGCACTTTCCAACCCCCGAGGACCACCCCCATGAACAACAATATCATTCGGAATCCCTATCAGGTTTCCCGCCGGCGGTTTTTGCGCGGCGCAGGTGTGGTCATGGCCTTGCCGTGGTTGGAGTCCATTCCGGTCTGGGGCGCGGACACGATGACGTCGAATAGCACGCCGGCGGCGTTTCCCAAGCGCCTGGCCGTGCTGTTCATGGCCAACGGCGTCAACCCCAATCACTGGACGGCGGAAGGCGCGGGCGCGGACATGGTGCTGGGCGACAGCTTGACGCCGCTGGAACCGCACAAAACCAAAATCAATTTCGTCAAGGGCCTCTTCAACAAAGCCGCCACCGGCGTGGGGATTCACCCGGGGATGACGGGAAATCTGCTCTCCGGCATGCCGTTGACCAAGGGCGCAGAACTGCACGGCGGCGTCAGCATGGATCAGGTGCTTTCCACCCATCTCGGCGACCAGACCGTGCAACCGAGCATGGTCATCGGCTGCGAACAGCCCGTGACGGGCTACCATGAAACGAATTATTCGATGGCTTACAGCTCCCACATTTCGTGGTCGAGCGTCACCTCGCCGGTGCCGATGGAGGTCTATCCCTCGCTGGCTTTCGACTGCCTCTTTGACAACAAAGGCAACCAGCGCGACAAGAGCGTGCTTGACCGGGTGATGGATCAGGCCGCGACCTTGGGCCGCCAGGTCAGCTCGGCGGACAAAGCCAAGCTCGACGAATACCTCACCAGCGTGCGCGAGGTGGAAGTCCGCGCCGAAAACATGCGCGCGGCCATGGCCAAGGCCGATGCGAACGCCAAGGGCGCCAGCCAGCCGGTCATCACGATGAAGCGCCCGGACAATGGCCTGCCCGAGGACATTCGCGAGCATATGCGCCTGATGTGCGACATTCTCGCCCTCGCTTTCCAGACGGACAAGACGCGCATCGCCACGCTGTTGCTTTGCCGCGACATCTCCGGCCTGTGCTACCCGTTCCTCAATGTGAAACTGGCCCACCACCTGGCCAGCCACTCCGACACGAGCGACGATTTCCTGCGCATCAACCAATATTACACCAGCCAGTTTGCTTACCTCATCAACAAGCTCGACTCGATGCCCGAGGGCGAAGGCACGGTTTTGGACAATTGCGGCCTCGTCTTCATGTCCAACATGTGGTCGGGCAGCGCCCACGACAGCAGCAAGGTGCCCATGCTCACCGCGGGCAACCTCGGCGGCACGCTCCAAAGTGGCCGGGTGCTCGATTACACCAAGGCCGGCGACCACAACCGCAAACTCTGCAGCCTCTACCTCTCCCTCATGGACCGCATGGGCGTGAAGCTGGACAAGTTTGGCGATGCGGATGCCCCGCTCGACGGAATTTAAGCCCCCCTACCCCGGACGGCAGCGGCTTCTGCTGGAGTCGGAATTGGAACCCCTGATGAAACCCCCCTTTTTGAGCGTCGCCGTGATGCTCGCCATGGTTGCCTGCGCCAAACCCGCACTTGCCGCCGCCGCCCCCGGCGTCCCGCCCGTGCGCGACCCGAATACGCCCGGCTTTGTGGCGGCCAAAGTGGTAAGCCCGAGCGCGGAAGAGGTCGCCCGCTTCATCGCGGCGTTGAATGCGCCGGTGAACGCCGAGGGGAATTTCATCATCGGCCCGAATTATTTTCTGGCGCCCGAATTCGCCGCCAATCCCGGGGTGCCGCAGGGCACGGTGTTTAATTTCACGATGAATTCGACGGACAGCAAAATTTATCCCGGCATCGACCGGGACCCGGGCACCTTCGGAACGGTGAATCCAAATAATATCTATACGCTGGACGTGCCGACCTCCCACCCCGCGCCCTTTACGCGCGAGGTGGGCGTTTTTGTCCCCAAGCAATATGTGCCCGGCACGCCCGCGCCGTTTATCATCGGGACCGATGGCGTGGACACCAGCCTGTTCGCCGTTTTGAACAACTTGATTGCCGAGCATAAAATCCCGGTGATGATCGGCATCTCTCTTGCCCATGGCGGGCGGCCCCGCGGCGACCCGTTGGGGAGCAGCGACGCCCAAGGCAGCCAGCGCGGTTTGGAATATGACACCATGTCCGGCCTTTACGCGGAATGGGTGGAAAAGGAAGTGCTGCCTTTGGTGGAGAGCAAATGCAACGTGAAATTGACCAAGGATCCGGACGGCCGGGCGACGATGGGCGGCAGCTCCGGCGGCTCGTGCGCGTTCATCATGGCGTGGTATCACCCCGACCTCTACCACCGCGTCCTCACCTATTCCGGAACGTATGTGAACCAGCAATGGCCGTTTAACCCGGATACGCCGCACGGCGCGTGGGGCTTTCACGAAAGCATCATCCCGAACAGCCCCGTCAAGCCACTGCGCCTCTGGATGGAAGTTGGCGACCAGGACTTGCTGAATCCGAATGTCATGGTCGACAACATGCATGATTGGGTCGTCGCCAACGAAAACATGGCGAAAGTGCTCGCGGCCAAAGGCTATCATTATCAATTTGTCTACGCCCTCCATGCCGGGCACACCGACGGCAACGTGAAGGCGCATACCCTGCCCGAAGCGCTGGAGTGGCTCTGGCAGGGCTACCCCATCGAACCGGCTAAATAATCAGCCCCTTTTTCCTTACCCCCGCCAGACCCCACATATCGATTATGAAAATGAAATTATTGAGCATCGCTGTTCTGCTCGGCCTGTTGACCAACGCTAATCCGGCCTTGGCCGCTGCCGGCGGACCTCCGCCCACCCGCGACCCCTATGCGCCCGGTTTCGTCAAGGCCACGACTCTTAGCCCCACCGACAAGGAACTGGCCGCCATCAACGCGGCCTTCCACTCGCTTCTGGCGAAAAGCGACCCGTCCATTCAAGCCGTGCTTCAGCAACTGCCGAATTTCAAACCCGTCACAGGTTTTGCCAACCCGCCGGTGAACGAGGAGGGGAATTTTATCATGGGGCCGGATTATGTGCGAGCGCCGGAATTTACGGCCGACCCGAACGTGCCGCATGGCACCGTTGCCACGTTCACGATGAATTCGGCGGACAGCAAAATCTATCCGGGCATCGCCCGCGTGCCGGAAAAGCTTGGCACGGTCGACCCGAACAATCCCTACACCCTGCTGGTGCCGAATTCGCAGCCGTCACCCTACACCCGCCAAATCACCGTTTACGTTCCGAAGCAATATGTGCCCGGCACGCCTGCGCCGTTGCTGGTGACGATGGACGGCATGGATGGCAGTCTGCCCACCGTGTTGGATAATATGATCGCCCAGCACCGCGTGCCGGCGATGATCGCCGTGGGCGTCGGCGCGAAAAGCGACGCCCAAGGCAGCCAGCGCGGCTTGGAGTATGACACCATGTCCGGCCTGTTCGCGGATTTCGTCGAGACCGAGGTGCTGCCGCAGGTGGAGAGCAAATATAACGTGAAAATCACCAAGGACCCCGAAGGCCGCGCGACCCTCGGCACCAGCTCCGGCGGTTCCTGCGCACTCATCATGGCCTGGTATCACAACGATCTTTACCATCGCGTCGTCACCTTCTCGGGAACGTATGTGAACCAACAGTGGCCGTTTAATCCGGAAACGCCGCATGGTGCCTGGGGTTTTCATGAAACGCTGATTCCCAACAGTCCCGTCAAACCCATTCGCCTGTGGATGGACTGTGGCGACCAGGATTTGAAGAATCCCAACGTCATGCTGGATGACATGCACGATTGGGTCGTCGCCAACGAGACGATGGCCAAAGTTTTGGCGGCGAAAGGCTACCATTACCAATTTATCTTCGCGCTCAAAAACGGCCATGGGACCTCCCAAGCACGGTCGCAAGTCCTCCCCGAAGCCCTGGAATGGGTGTGGAAGGGCTACCCCATCGCGCCCGCGAAATAAGCGAGAGAGTTTTTTCACGCGGTCACCACCAGGAATCCAAGATGAAATTAAAATTATTGGCAGCCATCGTTCTGCTCGGCGCAAATCCGGCCTGGGCCGCCGCGCCCGGCCTGCCCCCGAACCCGACCCGCGACCCCAACACGCCCGGCTATGTCAAAGCCACGGTGCTGCCGGACTCGACGAATCCGCCCGCGGACGCCGAGGGCAATTACATCATCGGCCCGCACTACGTTCCCGCGCCGGAATTGACCGCCAATCCGGACGTGCCCAAAGGCGATGTTTATCGGTTCACGATGAACTCGACCGACTCGAAAATTTATCCGGGCATTGACCGGGATCCCGGCACCTACGGGGTGATTGACCCGAATAATCGCTATTCGATGCTGGTGCCGACCTCGCACCCGGCCCCCTATACGCGCCAGGTTTTGGTTTATGTGCCCAAGCAATATGTCCCCGGCACCGCCGCGCCTTTTATCGTGGGCGCGGATGGGCCGGACGGCAGCTTGCCCACCGTTTTGGACAACCTGATTGCGGAGCATAAGATTCCGGCTATCATTGCCATTTCCATCGCCCATGGCGGACGGGGTAGCAGCGACCCCAAAGGTTCGAGCGACGCCCAAGGCAGCGAGCGCGGCCTGGAATACGACACCATGTCGGGCCTTTACGCGGAATGGGTGGAAAAGGAAGTCCTGCCCCTGGTCGAAAGCAAATACAACGTCAAGCTGACCAAGGACCCCGAAGGCCGGGCGACCATGGGCGGCAGTTCCGGCGGTTCGTGCGCCTTGATCATGGCGTGGTATCACAACGATCTCTACCACCGCGTCATCACCTTTTCGGGCACCTACGTGAATCAGCAATGGCCGTTCAACCCCGAGACGCCGCACGGTGCCTGGGGCTTTCACGAAACGCTGATCCCCAACAGCCCCGCCAAGCCCATCCGCCTCTGGTTTGAGGTTGGCGACACCGACAACTTGAACCGCAACGTGATGCGCGACGATATGCATGACTGGGTCATCGCCAACGAGAACATGGCCAAAGTCCTCGCCGCAAAGGGCTATCATTACCAGTTTGTCTTCGCCCTGCATGCCGGGCACACCGACCGCAATGTGCACACGCAAACCATCGCCGAAGCGCTGGAGTTTGTGTGGAAGGGCTACCCCATTACTCCGGCGCAACCGGCGAGTGCGGCCAAACCCGCCGACTCCGCGAAATAAGTCGCGCCATTTTTTCACCTCCCTAACCCCAGCTCCCCAACTAGAAATTCACATGAACACGAAATTATTGAGCAGCGGCATCCTGCTTTGCCTGATGTCTGGCATGACTTCGATTTATGGCGCGGACGCACCCGCCCCCTCGGCGGCTTCCGCCTCGGCCCCCGCCATGGCGGCCCCGGCCGCCGGCAGCGCCTCCGCCCCCGGCCGTGGCGCACGCGGTGGTCGCGGCCCCGGCGGCGCTCCGGCAACAGCGGATGAAATGGCCACGATGGCCAAACTCAAAGATCTTCCGACCTACGCCACCGGCTTGGGCGATGGGGATTATTCCACCGGGCCGGACTACACCCCCGCCGTGGAAGCGACCCCCAAGGACGGCGTGCCCAAGGGCAAAGTGGATAGCTTTAAAATGAATGCCGCTGACAGCAAATTTTACCCGAACACCGGCCTGCGCGGGGCCACCGACACCCGCCAGGTGACGGTTTACATCCCCAGCCAGTATGTCCCCGGCACAGCCGCTCCGGCGATTGTCTCGTGCGACGCCTACGGTGCGCGCAATAACCAACTGCCCAACATTCTCGATAACATGATCGCCGACAAACGTCTGCCGGTGATGATCGCGGTGATGATTGCCAACGGTGGCGGGGACGGCGGCGGCAGTGAACGCGGCCTCGAATACGACACGGTGGCGGGCAAATATGCGGAATTCGTCGAAGCGGAAGTTTTGCCCATGGTCGAAAAAAATTACAATGTGAAGATTTCCAAAAACCCCGACGACCGCATGACTTTGGGCGGCAGCTCCGGCGGTTCGGCGGCGTTCAGCATGGCATGGTATCACCCGGAATGGTATCACCGCGTGGTGACCTACTCGGGCACCTATGTGAACCAGCAGGCCGGCCCCGACGCCCCGCACGGCGCGTGGAATTACCACGAAACCCTCATCCCCAACAGCCCGGCCAAGCCCCTGCGCATCTGGCTGGAAATGGGCGAGCGCGATAATGGCGCGGCGACCTCCGCGTCCGGCTTCCACAATTGGATCCTCGCCAACATCAACATGGCGGCGGTTTTGAAGGCCAAGGGCTACCACTATCAGATGGTTTTTGCCAAAGGCGCAGGCCATACCGACGGCCGCACGATTGCCCAAACTCTCCCGCAAGCGCTGGAGTATGTTTGGCGCGGCTATCCGATTGCCAAAGCCACAAAGTAAGCCCCCTTCATCCCCCCCACCCTCAAAATACAAACGTCATTATGAAAACGAAAATATTGAGTAGCGGCATCCTGCTTTGCCTGATGTCGGGAACTTCTTCTATCTTCGGCGCAGACGCCCCGGCTACCCCGGCGGCGACTCCCACGGTGGCGGCACCCGCCGCCGCTTCGGACAGCGCACCGGCCGCGCCAGACGCTTCGGCCCGTGGCCGAGGCGGTCGAGGCGCACGAGGCGCGCCCGCTGCTCGTGGAGGCCCGCCAGGCCCGACGGCGACCGACGCCGACAAGGCCGAGATGGCGACGCTGATGGATCTGCCGGAATATGCCGCCGGCTTGGGCGATGGCGAATATTCCACCGGGCCGAGATATACCCCAGCCGTGGAGGAAAAGAAACGGGATGACGTGCCCCATGGCAAAATGGTCAACTTCACCATGGACTCGTCGGACAGCAAAATATTCCCCGGCAACCCCGCGTTTACGCGCAAAGTGGCCGTGTATATTCCGGCCCAGTATGTGCCCGGCACGCCCGCGCCGCTCATCGTGTCGTGCGACCAGTATGGACTGTCCACAAACACCGGGGTGTTTCAGAACACTTTGGACAACATGATTGCCGACAAGCGACTGCCGGCCATCGTGGCGGTGATGATCGCCGCCGGCGGCACTGAGCGCAGCATGGAATACGACACAGTGTGGGGCAAATACGCCGATTATGTGGAGACGGAAGTTTTGCCGCGCGTGGAAAAGGAAACCGGGGTGACCGTGACCAAGGACCCCGACGCCCGCATGGCCTACGGCGGCAGCTCGGGCGGCATTGCGGCGTTCTCCATGGCGTGGTTCCACCCGGAACTTTACCACCGCGTGGTGTCCTTCTCGGGCACGTTTGTGAACCTGCAACACAGTGACGCGGTGCCGCACGGCGGCTGGGAATACCATGAAAACTTGATCGCCAAAGCCGACGCCAAGCCCTTGCGCATCTGGCTCGAAGCCGGCGAGAACGACAACGGGGCGGCGACGGCCTCGTCCGCCTTCCGCAACTGGGTCATCGCCAACAAACACATGGCTGAGGCCCTGAAGGCCAAGGGCTATCACTTCCAGTTCGTCTTCGCCAAAGGCGCAGGCCACACGGACAGCAAGGCCAACCAGCAAACCATCGCGAACGCTTTGGAATTTGTGTGGAAGGGCTATCCGATTGACGGGGCCAAGGCGGCTCCGGCGGCTAAGTAAGACCGCTTCGAGCATTTGACCACGGATGGCGCGGATTTTCCCTTCGGGGATTCCCGTGCCGTCCGTGGTTTTTCTTTTCCAAAAATTTCGACTTTTCCCCGGAATTGTTAATTAAGTTATCCTGATGGCGGGGTCGCGGTCGGGATGGGCGGCTTCGCCGGTGAAATCGGTGAGCGAGAGCTGCGTGGTGTTTTCCGCCTCGAGGGCGTGGGTAAAATAATCGGGTGGATGCGAGCCCCAGGCCACGTGGCAGTGCTGGAGACTGATTTCATCCACCTGGCGGAGGCTGAAGCCCGCCGTGCCGTGCGTTTCGATGGCGTCCTGCGCGGTCGTGGGCCGGTTGTCGTAAACTCCGCCGGGGTATTTCGTCCACCGGTCGAAAGTAACCGCGACATTTTCGAAATTAATATTCCGAACGGGATGGCCGGGCGAACCCTGCACACGGATGCTGTTTTCCGCGTGGCCGGTAATGTTTTGGACGAGAACGTCGGAGATGGACCCAAGGGCCGTTTGAGGATTGCGCGGCAATGCCGTAAAAGAGATGGCTTCGCCCCGGCCCCACCAGGGATCGGAGTGGTAACGGGCGAGAAAGTTGATGTCGCTAAAGCGCACGCGAGACACATTGCCCTCGTCGCGCAACTGGATGCACAGCCCGCGGCAGGAGGAGCGAATCTCGCAGCGTTCGAAACGAATGTCGTGGATGTCCTGGGTCGTCTCTGTGCCGATTTTCACGCCGGAGTCCTGCGTGGTGAGGACACAGTCATGCACTTGAATATTCGTGGAAGGACCGTAGTCCGTGGTTTGGCGCGAGGTTTTGACCACGATGGCGTCGTCGCCGCAGGTGATATCGCACCCGCGAATCTCGACGCCGCGGCAATGGTCGGCGTCGATGCCGTCGCAATTCGGCACCTCCAAAGGATTGCGGATGGTCACGTGGTCCACGAGAACCTGTTCACTACCGAGCAGGTGGAGCGTCCAGTTCGAGGAATCGCAAAGCGTGAGGTCGGATATTTCGAGATCGCGGCAGGAGGTGAAGAGACAAAGCCGGGGGCGGCGCGCGGCCAGCCGCCACCATTCGTTGGTCGCGTCATAATTGGTGGCGAAGGCCCGCCATTGGCCATTGACGCGCCCGGTGCCGGAAACGCGCACCCCGGCGGCGCCCGTCGCCGAAAGCACGGAGAGCGCCGCCGGATAGTCCTGCAAATTCGGACTGGCCAGGAGTTCCGCATCGTCCGCGAGATGAAATTCGACCCGGTCGCGCAGTTGCAGTCCGCCCGTGAGGTAATGGCGTCCGCCCGGCACGATGACACGGGCCCCACCCCCTGCCGCAGCCGCAGCGTCGATTGCGCTTTGCATGGACTTCGTGTCTGGAGTCACGCCGTCCCCAACCGCGCCGTAATCTCGGACATTAAAGTCCCGGGTCGTGCGGCGATTGGGCGAGGGAAGAATCTGACACGCGGAAAATGCGGAGCCGACCGCCGCCACCGCGGCGAGTTTGGCGCCAAGGCGTAAAATTTCGCGACGGGAGCGGAGGGCTGTTTTCATGGGGTCCAATCCTGATGCGTGGCGAAGATCATTTTCCCCGTCACGCTCCCGCCTTGGCCAGCGCGGCTTTCCCGGCTGCGAGGGTGGCGATGATTTTGTCCGTGTCGTAAACGCAACCGGCCCAGGTGCCGCCGGCGACAGATTGCAGGGCGGCCCAGAGGCGCGTGTCGTCCGGCAGCGCGACATGAGGGGCGAGATCGTGGCGTGACGAACGCGCGGCGAGAACGCGGGCACCTTCCGCGGACGTGAAGCGGCGTTCGCCGTCGCCGACCAAATCAATGCTGCCCTCACCGCGATTGCGGTCGATGTGGATGCGGATGATGTCGCCATCCAGAATTTTGCCGATGGGGCCGCCAGCGAGGCCCTCGGGGCTGATGTGCCCGACACAAGCGCCGGTGGAGACGCCGGAAAACCGCGCATCCGTCAGCAGTGCGATATGTTTGCCGAAGGGCAGATGCTTCAACGCCGCCGTGACTTGGTAGGTTTCCATCATGCCCGTGCCCATCGGCCCGATGCCGGCGAGGATCATGACGTCGCCCGCCTTGACGCGCCCCTGCTTGATCGCGGCCATCGCGCCCATCTCGGAGACAAAGACGCGCGCGGGGCCTTCCTTGCGATAAACACCATCGGCATCCACCACCGTGGGGTCGATGGCGGTGCCTTTGATGATGGAACCCTCGGGCGCAAGGTTGCCACGCGGGAAAACCAGGGTGCCGGTCAGGCCGCGTTGCCGCGCCAATTCGGGGGACATGATCACGTCGTCGGGCTGCACGCCGTCTTTCTGGAGCAAAATTTCCCGGAAGCGGGTGCGGCGTTCGGATTTCTCCCACTCGTCCAGATTTTCGCCCAGCGTTTTCCCGGTGACGGTTAAAACATTCGTGTCGAGCAACCCCAATCGACGCAAGTGGAGCATGACTTCCGGCGCACCGCCCGCCAAAAATACGCGGACGGTGGGATGATGGATGGGGCCGTTGGGCAGGACACTGACGATGCGTGGCACCCGGCGGTTGACGTCAATCCAGTCCTCGACGGTGGGCATTTTCAAACCGGCAGCGTGCGCGATGGCGGGAATGTGCAGCATCAAATTGGTCGAACCGCCAAAAGCCGCGTGCAACACCATGGAGTTTTGGATGCTGGCGTCGGTGAGAATATCGCTCATATCCAGCCCGCGCTCCTTCAGATGAAATAGCGCGCGGGCGGAACGCTTTGCGACATCCAGCCACACCGGCTGGCCCGAGGGGGCGAGCGCGGAGTGCGGCACGGAAAGCCCCAGCCCTTCACTGACCACTTGGGCCGTCGCGGCCGTGCCGAGGAATTGGCAGCCTCCGCCGGGCGTCGCGCAGGCGCGGCAACCCAAGTCCGCGGCTTCCGAAAGGGAAATGATGCCATGTGCAAAACGCGAACCGAGCGACTGCACCGCACCGGCGTCTTCACCGACGGTGGGCGGCAGGGTGACGCCGCCGGGAACCACGACGCTGGGCAAATCAGGCAAGCCCGCCACGGCCATCATCATCGCCGGCAGACCCTTGTCACAGGTGGCGATGCCGAGCACCCCGGCGCGCATGGGCAGCGAGCGGGCCAGGCGGCGGAAAATGAGCGCGGCGTCGTTGCGATACGGCAGGCTGTCGAACATGCCCGTGGTGCCCTGGGTGCGGCCATCGCATGGGTCGGAACAGAAACCCGCGAAGGGAATCGCGCGCATCTGGCGAAATTCCTCCGCCGCCGCCTGCACCAGCAGACCGATTTCCCAATGCCCGGTGTGATAGCCGAGCGCAATGGGCTTGCCGTCGGG